>Ga0315315_10000619_pt1 | contig 30311 bp, 20 predicted proteins | sample M140m3416metaG_FD_203699 | JGI IMG/M metagenome (GOLD analysis project Ga0315315, IMG submission 203699) | Ammonia-oxidizing marine archaeal communities from Monterey Bay, California, United States - M1 40m 3416 | ecosystem: Environmental > Aquatic > Marine > Intertidal zone | place: USA... | reverse complement strand
TACTAAGTAATTGGTTATCTTTTCAAACAGGAAAAGCAAATTCATGGAAATTTGAAAAAACAAAAACAAACTATTATCAAAGATCATCACAGCTCAATCAGGCTTACCGCTTATATACTTTAGCATTAGCTAATAAACCTGCACTTAGTGCTATGAATAAATTAAGGAGCAATCGTAAATTAAGTGATAATGCAAAATGGAGGCTTGCAGCAGCTTATACTTTAATTGGAAGAAAAGATGTTGCAAATGATTTAGTTTTTGGAACTTCAAAAAATGTAGAGCCTTATAAAGAATCATCATATACTTATGGTAGTAAATCAAGAGATGAGGCCTTAATTTTAGAGACTCTGGCCTTAATGAAAGAGTATGAAGAAGGAAAGGAGTTGCTAGATATCATCGCTAATAAATTAGCATCTAATGATTATCTAAATACGCAAGCGACAGCCTTTTCATTATTAGCAATTTCAAAATACATTGGAGGAAGTGGTAATGCAAAATCATTTACTGTTACGCTAAATTCTAACGGCAAGCCTGAAATAATTAAATCTAATTCAAGCTATAAACAAATTAATTTAGATATAGAATCTCTAGCAAATAGAAATTTAGAGTTTAAAAACACAAATGAAAATATATTGTTTGTATCACTTCAAATTCAAGGAATACCAATGTATGATGGAATTTCAATCAATGAAGATAATAAAATTAATATGTCTGTAAATTATTTCAATATGGATAACAATCCTTTAAATCCCTCTAAAATTGAACAAGGAAGTGATTTTTATGTTGAAACAATTATTAGAAATACTAGTAATAAAGGGAATTATGAAAACCTTGCACTTACACAAATATTCCCTTCAGGCTGGGAAATTAGAAATACAAGGATGGATTTAAATACAACTACAAATAATGATGACATAAGCTATCAAGATATTAGAGATGACAGAGTACATTCATATTTTGATTTAGAAAAAGGAAAAACTATTAAAGTTAGAATCCAGTTAAATGCATCCTATTTAGGAAAATTCTATTTACCAATTGCAAAGTGTGAAGCAATGTATGATAATTCAATAAACGCTAAAGAAGGAGGTAATTGGGTTGAAGTAGTTAAAGAAAGTGCTAAATAGATATCTCAAACATATACTAAGCTATAAGTGGCAATTTTTATTTTTATTTTTATTTTTATTGCTTTGGAATTCATTAGAATTCCCATTATTTAAAGATCCTACTTCTACTGTAGTAATAACTGAAAAAGGAGAGCTTTTAGCTGCCAGAATTGCTGATGATGGTCAGTGGCGTTTTCCCCAATCTGACTCAATACCTGAAAAATTTAAAGTAGCAATCACTTACTTTGAAGATGAGTATTTCTACTATCATTTAGGTATTAATCCTATTTCTTTTTTAAGAGCTATTAAACAAAATATAATTGCTGGTGAAATCGTAAGTGGAGCAAGTACTCTTACTATGCAAACAATTCGACTTTCAAGAAAAGGACAATATCGAACCTATTTAGAAAAGTTTATTGAACTTATATTAGCTACAAGATTAGAACTTTCAAAAAGTAAAGAATCAATTTTAAAATTATATACTTCAAATGCTCCTTTTGGTGGTAATGTAGTGGGTTTAGATGCTGCGGCTTGGCGATACTACAAACGCTCTCCTTATCAGCTATCATGGGGTGAAACAGCAACACTTGCAGTATTACCCAACGCACCTTCTTTGATATATCCAGGTAAAAATCAAGAGTTATTATTAAAAAAGAGAAATAAACTACTTCAGAAACTAATGGAGAATGGTGAAATTGACTCTATTACATGTGAGTTAGCGCAGCTAGAGCCTATGCCAAAGAGGCCACATCCTTTACCAAGTATTACCCCTCACCTACTCAATCGATTAATAAAGAATGGCCATAAAGGAAAAATAAATAAAGTAAGTATTGATAAAGATATTCAAGATAATGCAAACAGAATAGTTTCAAATGCACATCAGCAGTTAAAATATAATCAGATTCATAATATTTCCGTATTAGTTATTGATGTAAAAAATAAAAATATTGTTTCTTATGTTGGTAACTCGGATTGCAATCATTTTAACTCAGGAAGTAAAGTTAATATGATACATGCAAAAAGAAGCACAGGAAGCACGCTAAAGCCTTTATTGTATGCTTCAATTTTAGATGAAGGAAGTAGACTTCCTCATAGTTTAATACCAGACGTTCCCACACAAATATTAAGTTTTGCACCTAAAAATTTCTACAGAACTTTTGATGGGGCTGTACCTGCTTCAAATGCTTTAGTTCGTTCATTAAATATTCCTGCTGTACTTGAATTAAGCAATTATGGACAACATAAATTTTATGACAAACTAAAACAACTAAATCTATATTCACTAAACAAAAATGCAGAGCACTATGGACTCTCTCTTATCCTTGGAGGTGCAGAAGCAAGTATGTGGGAATTAGGTAGCATATATGCAGGTATGGCATCAACACTCAATAATTTTGAATTGAACAATTATAAGTATGATGCCAATAGCTATCTACAACCTAATTTCTTTAGTATAAAAAATAAAAAAAAAAATTTACAAAGAGAAGGCCATTTTTCATTTGCAAGTATATGGCAAACGTTTGAAGTACTAAGTGAGCTAAACCGACCAGTAGGTGAAGGCCAATGGGAGGAGTTTTCATCCTCATCAAAAATAGCATGGAAAACAGGAACAAGTTTTGGGCACAAAGATGCTTGGGCAATTGGAATTACTCCTGAATATGTTACTGTAGTTTGGGTAGGTAATGCTGATGGAGAAGGGCGACCTGGTTTAACAGGCACTAATATTGCAGGCCCAATTATGTTCTCAGTTTTTGATAAATTACCAAGAACAAGCTGGTTCAAAATACCTTATGAAGACATGGAGGAATTATTAGTTTGTTCAAGTAGTGGTGACTTAGCCTTAGCAAACTGCAAAAATACTAATATTGAATTAGTTCCTGGAAATTGCAAAAGAGCTAAACAGTGTACTTATCATAAATTAATACACTTAAACCAAGATTCTACTTATAAGGTAAATAGCAGTTGCTATCCTGTCAGTAAAATGAAACACACATCTTGGTTTATCCTCCCTCCTATGATTTCCTATTATTATAAAAAGGTAAACCCATTCTACACTCAAGAACCTGATGAACATCCAGACTGTACCAAAGAACAGAAAAAAAGTCTGCAAATGATATATCCTAGAAATGGTAGTAAATTGTTCTTGCCAAGAAATTTAAATGGGACAAAAAATGAGGTGGTTTTTAAACTAGCTCATACTAAATCTGATGAGTTAGTTTATTGGCATTTGGATGGAAAATTTATGGGCACTACAATAGGAGCACATAGTAGAGTTATGTTTACAGAAGTGGGGCTACATAAACTAACTGTAGTTGATACAGATGGAAATGAGGTTATAACAGAATTTGAAATAATAGATATTAATGGATAATAGAAAATTTATTCATTTACCTTGTGTTTCTTGATATCTCTTCTAATTTAACAACTGCAATGAGTGTTAATGACAATAATTCCTTAAGTAGCGCAATTATTAGTGGATAGAAATAACATATTGCAATATATGCAATACCTTCTTCAACATTATTAAACTCCTCTTCAATCAACAAATAGAAAAAGAATAAAACTGAAGCGGGCCAAAACAATATAATGATTGAATCATAGAGTTGTTTAATATAGTACAAAACAATAAATTCCGTTTTAATATCTTGTTGTTTTGGCAAATTACTTACTGATTTCTTCATAACATTAACTGGCATTATGAATATCTTTATTATAATTAGATATAGACTGAGCCCCAATGCATAAAAATAATTATCCTCAGATACTGTTTCATTTGGACTATCATATTGTGTATAGTAGTTATTATGTTCTTTACGCATATCATCTTGTTTATCATTATTAAAATATATAGCCCAATCTATTACTGTATTACCTACTGTTAGTATATCTAATTTATTGAGGATTCTCTCATCATAAACCCTATCACCATTTACATATGTACCATTTGTTGAATTTGAATCAGATATAAGAATATTTCCATTATTATCCTCAAATAGAAATGCATGAGATCTTGACACTGTATCGTCTGTTAAGATTACAATATCATTTGATGATGATTTTCCAATTGTAAATTGTTTCATAATTATTTAATTTTACAAGCAGGTAAATCTTCTAAAGGTATCCAAAATAAATAAGAACCTCCAATATCAAATCTTCTATTAATTAAAGGATCAGTATGCACATAAGATTCATCACAAAACTCTTTTGCAACCATTTCAAAGTCTTTATAGAATCTTTTAAATTCTTTCTTTTTCATATCTATAAGCTCATTTAGCTTCATATCTTTCATCTTTTTCTTTCCAATTTTTGTTTTCAATCCAAAATCAACACCTAAAATAATATTCCAAATTTGATTTAATGATAAGTTTTCAATTGTTTCAGTTGATGTATTCTGCCCAATAATACTCTTACATATATAAATAATATTATTCTGAAATACTTTTTTAAGCTCAGCTGAAGCGTAAACTCCTTCAGTTAATTTTCTTAAGGATTTAACTAAATTATTTTTTTCACCCTCAGTAAGTAGTACAACTGGAACTTGAGCTTCAACACCATTTCCAGAGTAATCAATAGCTACATAAGCCTGTACAGTAAATTCAGTTTTTCTTAAATGATCTTTTGCTTCCTCCCTACTACATTTTAAAACATCCATCATATAAATAATCAAGCCCTCAGGAGGTTCAGAACCTGTAGGACCACCTGTCCTAACATAATCTTCAAGAATATTTATATTGTTAGAAATAGACAACATATATTCTCTTAAGGTGCTTTCAATTGTGCTTTCTAATAGTTTTGGTGATGATGGCTCATTACCTGAATAAACTAACAAACCAAACATATTTTCATAATCTGGTTCATCACCCTTAATCATTTTTAATTTTATAGTATTATTATTTTTTGGTTCAAGTTTAATTTTTAATTCAGAATCCGCAGCTTTTATCTTTTTATTGGCTACCTCAAAAATAATATCCATTACATCCTCATTAAAATTATAAAATGAATTGTCAGCACCAGATTTTACTTGAAAAGAGATTAAATTTGTTTTATATTTATCATAGAGATCAATAATATTATTTAAAGCATAACCCTTTTTATCATCAACGTGATTTCCACAATCACCAATCAAAACAATAATATTACTCTCATCAGCATTAAAACCAACTTCATCAATACCATTTATTAAACCATTAAATTGAGCCTCAGGTAAATCTTTATCTTTACTTTGACAAATAGTAGAGTTGATTACTTTTTTAACTTTGTTAAAATCAGTTGTTAGTGGCTGCACTTCATAAGCAGATTTTCCATCAGCATAATCTCTATATACAACTACACCAAGCTTTAGATTTGATTTTATAATTGTTTGATTATTATTAATAACTTTCTCTAAACTATTAGCAATAGATTTATAATAAGGCCTCATACTAGCAGTGGCATCTACAACAAACACTATATTTACATTTGATTGCAATCTCCTTGACTTTGTTAATAATGCCTGATAGGCCTTGTTCCCTTTATTATCTTTTGCAACTGATATTACTTTTTTAATATTGTTATCAATATTACTGATTAGTGGCCTTCTCATCTCATTATTACGAGTAGGTCCAACACTAAATTGAGCAATACTCTTTTTAGAATCACATAAGTTTTGTTCAACACATGTTGTAATTTCATTTTGTGTAATATAACCATTTAGTTTTGAAGAAGAATACTCTTTAAGTGCCTCGGTAGAATGAGCATCCTCAAAGGCTAACCTAGTATTCCAATCTGTTTTATCAGCTACATTAATCCAACCATAAATTTTTGATTTATTAGTTTCAACTGAACCATCCAAGACATCACTTCCTCCTAATAGAACAGAAGAGCCAGATTCTTTATAAACAAAAAGTGGTTGAAAAGATCTAGGAATCCCCTTTTCATATCGATTTTTCCTATTAGGATTTGAGTAATATCTTTTCTGGGTCTGCAATACACCACTAACATTCTTTGCCTCATCAATAGATGTAAGAATTACTGACTTTCTGGGAATAGAAACTGTACCATTTTTCAAATCTCCTTCAGTTTTTAACGAGTAAATTGATAGAAGTAAATTTTTGGAGTGTATCCAGCCATAATCATTTTCATCTAAAACATCAACTAAGTGTAACCAACTACCATTAGTATTTTTAACATAAAAACCCTGCATAAAAAAAGCATTTTTATTATTAGTAGAATTACTATGATGATTAGAATAAAAACTATTATCATCTCTATCACTATAGACAATCCAATACCTTTGGCTTCTGGATTGCAAATTATCTAAAGAGATAGCCTCAGATTCTATACTTTTAATAAATGATGTTTTACATTGCTTATTAAAAATATCAGGAACAGTCTTAAAATCTTGCCCATAAACTAAGTTAGAAATTACTAACAATAATAAAATTTTCTTCATATATATCTTTTATTTTTTTTATCTATTTAAATTTAATTAGCATATAGTATAAAAATTACAATGATTTGTAAATATTAATAAATGTAACAGCCATTGGATAAAATGCATCAACAAACAAAGTCGCTTCTTCTTTATTTCCATCAAAAAGATACTTTGTTGCAAAATCTAATATCTGTTTTTTATCAGCATTATAATATACCCAAACACACATTTGCAAGAAGTTATGTCTTTTATCAAATGTATCATGATGTTCAGCACCGGTCATCAGCTCAACAAAACCTCTATTTTCATGATAATATCTAATAAGGTCTCCAACCTTTTGGTCATAATCATACCTCCAGGTTGTTCTATTCTTACTAGGAACTTTCCTTTTGGGGTTTGCACACGCTGTTCCTATTAAAATTTCTTCAGATTTTCCGGCTGCAACAAGCAGTTTATTGTAAAATAACACAACTAAGTTTTGCTCAGTTTCATCTAAATTTACAAAGACTCCACCCGCAGGAAAATGCACATTAACGGGCTCAGAACCAAAATTAGAAACCTCTACATTTATCACTTTATAGGTCCCTTTACTAGTAGCAGTAATATCAATTTGAGAATCACTATTTAGCTCAAAGAAAGCTTTGTCTTCTTGTGCAGATAAACCAAAAGTAGTTAATACTGAGAGTATGATTAAAATAATTTTTATTTTCATAGTGTTAGATAATTAGTAAATAAATTGTAGTTAATAAAAAGATTGCAGAAGCAATAATTGCAAAGGATTCGATGGTAGATTTCTTTTGTTTGTTTAAAATTACTGAAATATTCTTATGGTCATTTATAATAAACTGCCTTATGTACTTCTGATACCCTTCTCTTTGAATTGTCACCCTAACTCTTGATCCTGGAAGACCTGTATAAGTTAATTCACTACCTATACATCCTGCAGTATTTATTACAATAGAAGCATCACTCAGATTAGTAACTTTTACATCAATATTTTTAAAGGAAACTTGTTCCTCTCCATTTTTAGATGGATCTTCTATTAACTGTTTTTTTAAATCACTTAAAGATCTAATAAAACTACTACATGAATCATACCTATCATCTGGATTTTTATGAGTTGCTTTTTGGATAATATCATTCATTCTATCGCTAACATGAGCATAGACATCTTGAATATCTTTTAAATTATCATTAAGAATCTTTGAATAAATAACACCAATTGCCATACCTTCATAAGGAGCTGTACCCGTTAACATCTGCCACAAAGTAACTCCTAAACTATAAATATCAGATTTAATAGTAATCTGATTATCGTTAACATGTTCAGGACTCATAAACATTGGAGTACCACCTACACCCTCACCTAGAACAGTTTTAAAACTATCTCCACCGTGTCCTTTAGCTATTCCAAAATCTAATAATTTAACATCATCACTTTTGTCAATTATAATATTAGAAGGCTTTATATCTCTATGGATAATATTTTTATTATGAATATGTTTAATTCCTTCTAATACTTGAATCATAATTTCAATAGCCCTTAATTCTTGTATAGGACCACTTATCTTATTAATTAAATCATCTAAAGGATAACCTTCAACAAATTCCATTATTAGATGAAAGCCATTCACATCAACAATGTAATCATACAAAGTAACAACAGATGGGTGGTTTAATTGTGATAATAATTGAGCTTCACGCACAAACCTCTCTTTTTGAGTATTATTAGTAATTAAATTACTGTGAAGTGATTTTATAGCTACTTTCCTTCCTAACCTCTTATCTTGAGCTAAATGAACAACCCCTTGTGCTCCCTCACCTATCTTTTTTATTATCAAATAATTTTGAAATTCTGGCATAATCTTATAACGTAACTGAATCTTTATTTTTTAATGTTTTATAGATTAAAAATATCATAATAATTATCATGAATACTATAATATAAATATCTAATTTCAATGTTCCTGCTAATGTGAAAATATTATCATAAGATGTATGAAATCTTACCATCAATAAATCAATAGCATTTACTTTTGTTGGTATGTCACCTAAATCGCTAGGGATCTCTTGTATAACTATTTGTTGAATATCATTAAATCCTTCAACACCCCATCTAGAAATAGTAAAGTAACTTAAGAACTCAACTAATGGTGAAGTTACTTTAGCAATTAATCCTGCAAGCATAATTTGTGGAATTAAAATAAGAGGCACTATTGTCATTGCTTTTTCTGTAGTATCTACCATAGAAGACAATAGTAGTCCTAAAAAAGTAGATGCAACTGAAAGAAATGACATCCAAAAAAAAGCCTCAGTTGGCTTATTTAAGCTAACAAGACTATCACTATAACCGACAGATAAGATGAAGATAAATAAGAATGATTGTATAAAAGCAAAAAAAGACAAAACAGTAATTTTTGATAATATATATGGGAAAATATCAAGATTAAACATTCTTTCTCGTTTATAAATGGCCTGCTCACTTACTACCTCACGTGCTGCATTTTGTGTTCCAAGCCAAATAGCAGAAATTGCAATCATGAACAATACTCCACTAGTAATCTCATCAAAGATTAGACATATCAATATTGCAATTATTGGAGCTTGAATAAGCATTATTTTTGAATTTGTCTTATCATTTGTTTTAATCCTAAAATACCTCATTGTAAGCCAATAAAATTGAAGAAACAATGATGTGTTTGAATTTGGCTTCACGTTAAAATCTTGAGAAGTAGTTTGAGATAATGGTCTAGGATTAAGATACCTCTTAATCCATTGACTTGCAGTTTCTCCAGAAATCTGAGCAAATACTGCAACTGCTGTTTTAACACTAAAGTATTGTTTATACTTTTTTGAATCACCATAATAAGTAATATTACCCCCTTCAGCCATAAATATAACTTCATCCATATAATCTAAATCCTCAGGCTTATGTGTTACCATAATTACAGTAGTCCCAGTATCAGATAATTTTTTTAAAATTCCTAAAAAATCTTCTACTGTTTGAGGATCTAATGGTGAAGTGGGCTCATCCAAGAAAAGAATTAAAGGATCGGTTAAAAGTTCTACAGCAATAGAAACTCTTTTTCTTTGACCACCACTAAGGTCATGAATTAATTTATCTTTAATCAACTCACCATCCTCATCCCTTAAATTAAGGTCAGATAAAATCTGATTTATCTTAGCGTCTATTTTTTTATCCGAGGGTTTGTCTAATCTTATCTTTGCCGTAAAATACATACATTCTTCAACAGTTAATTGGCGGTGTACAATATCATCCTGAGGAACATACCCAATTTGAGTTTTTAAATAATCATAATTAGACAATAATTCTTGGCCAAATAAAAGTACTTTACCTCTTGTTGGGGGTGTATCTCCATTTAAAGCTTTGAGTAATGTTGACTTTCCGCACCCTGAAGGTCCCATAACAGCTAATAATGATTTTGAAGGAACTGATAAGTCCATCTTCTTTAATGCCTTAACCCCATTAGAATATGTTTTTTCAATACCAATGGCAGTAATTGCTAACTCTTCACTAAGGTCCTTAGCCTTACCTTTTAAAGAAAGCTGATGCCTACCAATATAGATTTTATCAGTCAAAGATATTCTAGCAATACCTTTTACTTTTTTACCATTTATAAATGTACCATTTCTTGATCCAAGGTCCTTAATAGAATAAGTTCCATCTCCTATTGCTCGTATGGTAGCATGATATCTACTTACAGTTTCACTATCAAGAATAATATCACAATCAGAATTTCTACCTATTGTAATTTGTCTTTTTCTTTTTAACTTCTCAAAGATATCTGTTTGAGTATTTATTTCCTTTCTGTTATTAGCCTTTTCAACAACAATTAAGATTCCATTAACTCCAGCTAATTGAAGCTTATCTTTAGGTTTTAATAATTTATCTTCTCCTGCTGCTAATTTAAAACCATTTAGAAAAGTTCCATTTGTACTTCCTAAGTCTGTAACATGTAGAGATCCTTCTGCATTATAAACTAATTGTAAATGATTTCGAGAAATTCTTTCGTTTTCTAATTTTACATTAGCTTCTGAACCTTTACCAACAACTAAACTAAAATAATATCCCTTTTCAACTGCTACTTTCTTAAAAAGGCGGTTGTTTTGATAGAAATATAATTTGTAATCTAAATTACTCATGTAGTTTTATTTCAAGTGTTAATGGGTTATAATCAACTCTTCTTTTAATAACAAAAGGAATTTCTATATCATTATATTTAACTATTGAATTTACATTAATATAAAAAGAATTTGAACTATTCATTGTATTTGAGAAAAGTGCAGAACCCATACTTAAAGTATTAACACTAACATCAGTAGAAAAGACATTTAAAGTATCTGCTAAAACAGTAAAACTATTATTAATACTAGTATTTCCTACAAGATCACTATATGTAGATGAGTTAAAAATATTAACATCAAGTTTTGTGATCTCATAAGTAGTATTAGTTTTATTTTCTAAATAAAATAGAACTTCTAATTTTATCTTCATTAAATCAATACTTTTAATTTTCACCTCTTTTATTTGGAGATCACCTTCATTAATCATTTCATCAGCAATAGGTAATACATAATCCGAAATATCTAATTTATAGTCAAATTCAAAATAAAAATCTCTATCAACATAAGGAACTTTAGTAGATCCAATCACATGTACTAAAATTGAATCATGAATATCTATATCTGAATTTAAACAGTTCTTCTGTATTTTCAATACTGAAACAACTTCTGAAGTATCTTTTTTAGGAATAAATATCCCACCAGCAATCTCAGCATTACCAATATAAGAGGTATCTATAAAGATATTAAAAACAACATCTTTTGCTGAGATTGTAAACCAATTAGGATTATAAATACTAAGATTAGTATTTATAATAAACTGTTCATTATTATCAGCTACTAATTCAACTTTATCTACAGATATGAGTTTCGGCTCCTCAATTGTTGAGCAAGCACCTATAGCAAGGATACTGGTAAAAATTAAGAAATAAGCTAAGGTTTTCATTAGTTTGAACACTTTTTATTATAATTAGATTCAAGATGATGCTCAACACAGTTAGCTCTATTTCTTGAATAAGGATGTGATCTGAAAAAATTCTCAGCGAGATTAAAATCATGTTCATTATTACTCATTCGTTTCCACAGTTTAATTGCATCACAATTTTTATACAAAGTAGGATACATAATATCCATACCAAACAAATCTGCTTCAGTCTCCTGTTTTTGATTGAAGCTAGTTGTTACCATACTCTCCATTGTTAATGCTATCTGACCAAAAATACCCCAGTTATTAGCCATCTTTTGTTTTTTTAAAGCTAATGTAGAATGGCCCAATTCATTGTGCGATATTTCATGTGATATAATAGAAGCAATTTCAGAATCTGTCTCACAAAATTCAAACATTCCTTTAAAAAAAACAATATGTCCTCCTAATGTAAATACATTCATTATTGTATCATCAACAAAATGCATTTCATAATCTACACCTCTTGGATTCGCTAATCTTTTAACTAAATCTTTCATAATTCTATTAAGTTTAAAGTATTCGGATCCACTATTCTTGAAAGTATATTTTTCTTGATAATGTTCAATTAATGCATCACCAGCTTCTTTTTCTTCTTGCAAAGTTATTTCCACATCATTTAAAACTGTATTCTGAGCGTTTCTAGTAAATTCCCCAAACTTAAAAATTGCTTCATTACTTCTCGCATCACCTGAAGAAGCTAAACATGAAAAATTATAAGTAATATCAGTTCTTTGCTTTTTAAATTTAACTATAGGTGCAGTTGAATTACTTTGTGATACATCAGTAGTGGTTTCAACTCTATTTTTCTTAATAAATTTTTTCTTCTTGTCTCTTTGGTCAATAGCTATATTTGCACCAAAAGCAACTACAACTATTCCTAAAATAACAAGTGTAATAAATACGCTTTTTTTATTCATTTTGATATTGTTTTTTAGTTTATTTTTTTCTTTTTGTAATGATGACTTTAATGGTACACTTCTTTCAGTTGGTTGGTTGTTTTTAAAATCGAAGACTTTAATTGCGTTTAGTAGATCATTTTGCGTACAATTGAAATCACCTATAGTTATAACATCACCATTAATTATTTTAACTGGAGAAATGATTTTTTTTCCATTAACCAAGATTCCATTTTTTGATGATAAATCAATAATTATTACATCTCCATTTTCATCAATAATTATTTGAGCATGTGATGATGAAACTGTTTCGTTAAAAACATAAATCTCATTAGAATTTTTATTTCTACCAATATGATAAACTGCTTCTCTCATTTAATTACTCTTATATAATTCACCATTAATCTCTAAATAACCATCAATAAAATCATAAGTATAATCAAATTCTGAATGCATTAAACCATATGTAATATTACCATTCCAAATTCTTGGACTATGTTTTAAACTATAAGTATTTGAATTATAAAATGTCCCATGTCCTTCCGTAATTAAAATATTTTTATCAGAACCTGAAGCAGTAACACCAGGAGTTCCTATACCATTTGTATATTTAGCTGCAATATTTGAAATCACCATTAATGAAACTTTATCACCTGATTCTAAGATACAATCATCTAATAAAATATCTGATGTAAAATTACTATTAATAATATCATTTTTAGTTCTAGAAACCAATACCCAATTATTTATATTAATTTCATTATAAGAATTTAGCTGTCTGTTATAATCTTCATCTAAAAAATAAACTAAAGTATTTACATTACTTTCATCACTATTCTTAAAAGTAGTAGTAGTAGTAGATATTATTTTAATTGGATGTTGAGATTGATTAATAAAATTAAAAGTATTTCCGTAATATTCATCTAATTTTCTTCCATCTACGCTTCCCATACCATTATCAGGAGATTTAATTAATTCTAATTTTTTAAGAAAAACTGGCAAACTTTTTTTATTAAAAATTAACTCAAGCTTCTTATTCCTCCCATCAAGCAATTTATAGGTTCCTTCTTTAATAATACTAGCTGAATCCTTTAGAAAAGTGCCGTCATGATTAAATCTATATGATAACTCAGAATTATTTTTAGATGTCCACTCATTTAATATTAATTGTCTATCAGTATTATAATACATAAAAACTCCACCAATTATTATTGAAGCTGCAATTGCATACCATATATATTTTTTGTTCTTTTTTCTTCTGTTTGGATAGTTTGTATTCTGTTCTCCACTATTATGGGGATTAATAATATCATCTGAAGAAACAAGAAGTTCTTGTTTATTTTCATCAACGATTGTTTTGTATGCATCTTGCGCATCTACATCATCTAGTAAATACTCTTTCCAATTTACTAAAGAGTTACCAATCCTAAGTATATCATAAGTATTTAACTTAACTGATTCAGATATTTTAATACCATTTACAAATGTTCCATTCATTGAGTTTAAATCAGTAACAAAAACATTTGCTTCATCATCAATAAACATTTGTATATGTACTCTTGACACAGTATTGTCTCCATTAATAACAATATCATTACTACTTGCTTTTCCTATTTTTATTATTCTCATATCTTTAGTGTATTTCTTCTAAGGCAGTCAAAAAAGCATTACAATCTTTATATCTATTATGAGGGTACTTCTTAGTTGCTTTTTCAATTATTAATTGTAACCTGTTATCAGCAAAGGGATAAACATCAGTAATCTTTTTTAAAGGTTTATTCTTTATTGCATTAAATAAATCTTCTTGAGATGAAGTTTTTGAATAAGGTGTATCACCTGTTACCATCTGATATAACAATACACCTAAAGCATAAATATCAGTTTGAGGAGTTAGTTTAGCACTAATATCTAGCTGTTCTGGAGCCATATACATAGGGCTTCCCATTATCTTCTCACCTCTATCCTCAGCACTTCCTTGTGAGATTCCATAGTCAATTACTTTAACTACACCCTGCTTGCTAATAAGTATATTTCCTGGCTTTATATCAAGGTGCAAAACCCCATCATAACCATCAATAGCAATTCTTTTATTGTGCGCATAGCCAACAGCTGAAACTATATCTTTCATCATTGCGATAGTGACTTCAGATGGAATAGGACCGGTTACATTAAAGATATACTCGTCTAGGGCTTGCCCTTCAATATATTCCATCACTAAGTGAGCACCATTTTTAATAATTAAATTTTTTAGTTTTACAATATTCGGATGTGATAACATCAAATAGAGATTTGCCTCTATCTTAAATTTTTCTAGCATCTCAGGGTTACTATCTGAAATACCAGCAAATAAAGTTTTAATAGCAACAGGCAAACCTGAATGAGTATCAATAGCAAGGTTTACAACACCTGTACCACCTCTACCTACTTCTTTAATGAATTGATATTGTGAACCTATATTTGGAAACATTACTGTGCTTTAAGTTCTAATTTTCTATTTTTCACAAAACCATCAATGCATTTATCTAATAAATCTAGTTCATCCTTAGTAAATGGGTTTTCTTTTTCATTTCTATTTTGTTGACTTTTCTTTTTGGCAAAAAACCATATTGATACTGCTGGATCTTTACTAGTTGGCTCTTGGTATCCCTTACTCCTAAAGTATTTCATATGTTCTAATTCTAAATTATATTTATCCTCTAATGCTTTTATATCAACTCGTTCAAATTCTAACTCGTATTTAAACCACATGATATCTTTACTATCTTCCTTGGAATCAACAATAGGAATTATACTATTTTTATCAAAAGACAATTTTTTTAAATAACCAGATTTTTTTAGACCTTTTACTTCTTCATTATAATCCTCTTTGTCTTTATTTTCTTTCAAAATAGGATCATACGGTATGTTTAATGTAATAACTTTTGATGTATCTATATCATTGTTCCCAATAAGTTTGATGGTAACTTCAAATTTATCTTCTTTATCTATATGAGATGCAGCAGGTGGACTACTAGGGTCAAAAGTAACTTCATATCTATCAATATTCTCAATATCTTTAATTTCTCTATTTACTATCTTTGCTAAGATATTTTTCATTAATTTATTTTCATCAACATTATTATTAGTAATAACTACATTCTTCTTAGTTTGAATTTTTTTCTCCTTTTCCTTTTTTTGAGGTACTAGTATATCATCACTATCTTGTAAACTATTATCTTCGCTTACAAGATCATTTATCATAATAAATATAAAATCCCCTTTTTGAAATTCTTTATCTCCATTTTTATAATCTTCTACAGCTTTCTCTCTACTAATAATAGTTGTATCTTTAGCAATAAAGAATTTTTGTTTTTCTCTATTTTCATTATTAATTTCATTAAAATTATTATTATTAATTGCATCAGTAAATTTGGTGAAATCCCATTTTCCCTTTTTACTACCCTCCAGAGCAGAATAAATTATCAGCAAATCATAATCTCTATTCTGGGATAAATCAATATTCAACAGCTCTTCTTCAAATGATAACTTCTTTTTATTATCAACTTCAGATACTTTTTTATCTTTATTCGTTTTTTCTTCATCACTAGATAATGCCATATAACCAACTCCAGATATAACTATTAATACAGCCACTGAAAGTATCATCTGAACTAATTTCTTATTATTCTTATTTTTTTTCTTATTAGGGTCAATTATTACTTCTTGAGTACCAGTATTTGTGTTAGGTACATTATTCATGTCAACAAATTTAGATTTAGGAAAATCAGACTCAATAACCTCAATTAAATCAGCAGATATATTATCATGTCCTCCAGCTTTCTTTGCTAGGTCAATCAACTCATCTACAGCAGTTTCTAATTCAGAATATGCATTATTGTTGTCTTAATCATTGTATCGTTAATTAAGCCACACAAACCATCTGTACATAATAAAAGCTTATCGCCAGATTTTGCTCTTATTGGCTGTGGCGCAACTTCTACATCTACTTCCATTGCAATTCCAAGAGCTCTAGTCAACTCATTCTTTCTTGGGTGAGTTTCCATTTCAGCATCTGTTAGTTGACCAGCATCTACAAGTGTCTGTACAAAAGAATGATCCTTAGTTAATCTATAAAGTTTTTTATCAGTATTAATATAAATTCTACTGTCACCTACATGAGCAATATATAACAGACCATCATTTTCAACCATTAAGGTAACAGTTGTACCCATACCTTTAAACTCAGGGTTTGACTGTGCATCACCAAATATTTGCATATTAGCAAATTGAATAGCATCATTAAGAGCTATATTTGGTGTAGGATCTGGTGTATTCTTAAAGTATTCTTCTATACTTCTAATAGCTGTTTGTGAAGCTCTAGCTCCTCCGACATGCCCTCCCATACCATCACATACAATATATATATTTGAGTAAACGCCACTATTACCTATTATTGATCCTATACTATCTTCATTTGCAGGTCTTACTAAACCAACATCAGTTTTAGGAAAATGTTTTAATTTCATTTATTGTATTTATTTTATTTAAATATAAAAAGTAAAGGTAACATCAGCAATCTCAATGATATCACCATTTTTAAGTTCAGAATTCTTTAATTTATAACCGTTAATAATCATTCCATTTAAACTGTTATTATCAACAATAGTATATTTATCATTTGAAAAAATAATAGAAAAGTGGTTTCTTGAAATATTAGAATTAGGCACGCAAATTTTATTAGTCTTTTCATCTCTCCCTACTGCTGTAACAGGAGTATTAATCTCAAATTGAGTATTGTTATTACCATCAGAATATTTTAAAATAGGAAAAGCGCCTAGCCTTTTCATTTGGCTTATTAATTTCTTTTCTTCTGACTTTTTTAAAGCATTTTGTTGTAATAACTGATCTGACTTTACTTTTTGTGCATCCTTATTCTGCATTGCAAGAATTTCTTGCTTTTGTTTTAGAATTTCAGACTCTTGTTCCTTGTTAATCTGTCTTTGTCTTTTTTTACTTAGTTCTAAATCCAATTTCTTCTTCTTATTTTTATCAATAAACGACCAAACAATATATCCCAATGTTAAAAGAAGTAAGAAACTGACACCTGTAGCTAAAAGTAAATTCTTCTGAAACTCAGCAATAATCCAATTTCCTGTAGCAGTATAGCTAAGTTTTATTTTATACTTTGAATCTAGTTGTTTAATAATAAGTGAACTTTGCTGACCATCCTTAGTGTCATTTAGCACATTTATACCCACCAGATATTTATTACCTGAAGCTCTTTGAACAGTATTTTCTAATATCTCAATTATCAACTCTTCACTTTCTCTAGCTTTTTCAGGATTACTTTTTCTAGATGTTCCAGAACTAGTTGATAATACTTTACTTATTCCGTATGTTTCTTTAGATAAAGTTGGCTCAAGATATTGTTCATAATATGATCTATTATACTTTATAGTATTTATTACAATATTTTTTGACTTTGAAATTTCCGTAATATTATTAGCGGTTAGTGTTGCATATTTATTCTTACGCTCTTCAGATAATAATAAAATTGATTTTGGAAGTGAATTTTCCTGATTAACTAACGATTCAATCCCTTCTTCTAAAGCTCCCATAATATCTGAAACTTTCTTATTTGTATAGTCATTATAATTAATCTTATACGCATCTATTTCATCAATTATCTCATCAACATCATCAGTAAATTTTGATGTTACGTCATGTAAAATATTTGTTGAGCCGTCTCTTAATGAAAATGCAACAACTTTTACTTTATCACCATTATTTACAATATCATCAATTGAATTTTTAACAGCTTGGAAGAAAGTAATTACTTGTTCATACCTATCTTTATGATGAAGTGCTTCTATCATAATAAGTACGCACTTATTTTCAATTGAATAATCAACTGTATCTTCAAGCAAATCAAAATTTAATGAATCTAATTCAACTTTATCACCATCAATATTCTCAAAGAATTGAAAATCTTTAAGTCCTAATTCATCAGGATTCCGAGTATGTAATACAAACTCAATATAAGGAAATTTAGCATTATCTACTTGTCCATTAACTTGAATCTGAGCAAGAATATCGATTCCAATAAACTGAAATATACAGAAAAATAATAGTATTTTTTTCATTTCACTAATTTTTAAATGCAGTTTTAAATAACAAATTTGTCTCTCCAACTCTAATTTCGTCACCATCTGTAAGAGTAAATGGTTCTCTTGGAGTTAAATCCTCACCATTCAACAGAGTACCATTTGATGATAATTCATCTGTAATAATGAACTTATCCTTTTTACATAAAATAAGAGCATGCATACCAGAAACTTGTCCATCTTGTATTGTAATATCATTTGACGGGTTAGATCCTACTGTGTTTCTACCTTCAATTACCCTAAAGTCCATTCCAAATTCTTCAATATCAAAAGAAACCAACCATCCTCTTAATTTTCTTCTTGATACCTCATTTTGATCGTTAGCTTCTCCAAAAGAAGTATCACTACCACCAATAATTGTTTTTGTTGCATCAAACGATTGCTGAGATGCAGAAGTTGCTCCTGAAGAAGTTGATGATGACCCTGATTGAGTAGATCCACCAAAAACTTGTGTTTTTTGTGCATCCATACTAGCACTTGTTTTTTGAGTATCGCCACCACCTAAAACTTCCGTTTTTGCTCCTGATTCTGTAGCACCACCCTTTGGACAATATGGGCATTCATCAAGAGTTTCTTTATAGAAATGTCCTTTACTACATTGTTTAAATCCTTTCATTTTTGTTTTTATTTAGTTAATAATTTATTTGTTTCTTTGTTTATATTTTAGATAATTCTATATTTTTTTATCAATCCATAACTATTCTCTCCCATAAATTAAATCACCAGGTGTATTATCTTTTAACTCAATTCTTAATTTAAGGTAAATAGCTAATGAAGGCAACATTATAAAGAAGGCAGCTAATACTTGTAAAGGGTAGGCAATATAATTCAAAGAAGAAGCATCACTAATCTCAAAATAATTAGCAATTAAACCAACCAACATATTACCAATTAAAGCAGAAATAAAAAAGCTAATTATAAATGAAATAGTAATTAAAGCAATTGAAATAGCTGAATAAATTAGTATAATATTATTGTTTGAGAGCCCAAAAGCTTTAAGAGTACCCAGATTCTTTTTATTCTTTGAAATATGAGTAACAATTAAATTTGTGATATACAGTACAATTGAAAATATACTAAAGAAAATTAATGCTAATGAAAGTAAATTAGCCAATTTGTTAAATAAATCAAAATTCTTTTTTGATTCAATAATCCTCATGTCAATCTCTAATGTTTTCCCGTCATATAATGTTTTATCTTTTAAAAAATCATTAAAATCTGATATTCTATCAAGTTTATCCTTATAAAATTCAAAAACAAAAAGCTCTTTATCAATATCAATCTCTCTAGGTGAGTTTATTAGATTAAAATCCAAAACATGATAAGAATCATTAATTTCAGGTAAGTTATTTATAATTTGAGTTCTTTGTTTTAGAGTCAAATTATCTAACTTCAACATTCTACCCCCTTCATGTATGATATCATCATACTCAATTTCTTTAAAATCATTATCAACTAAATGTTTTTCTAAAGTAGTATCATTCACTACATAATATTGTAAATAACTAGTTCTATTAGAATCATGATACTCCAAAGATGTCCAAAAATCTGGGTCTTGTAAAGCTTTAAATAACTTCTCACCTAATAACACATCAATATCATCAGGAAAAGATTTAACAAAACCTTGAATTGGAACGCTAAAATGAGTATGCTCACCATTTACAGATTTTCTAAGATTAAGAAAAGAGCTATTATTATCCTCAAATTTTAGCTTGTTTTTATTTGTAAGATAATCTAAACTAACAACACAACCCCAACCATCAAAATCAAAGTTATTGCTTGTAGCAGTTTTATCTTCTTTTAAAATAAATTCATAAACAGGATCTTTCTCTCTTCCCATTCTTACTTTTGCGTTTTTTGTAATATTTAAATCCAAATTTGTAAAATTTGCATAATTATCATAAACTGGATAAGGTTTCTTAAAACCATAAAAATCATAGAAACTAACAGCAGAATTAGATTTATCATGTATCAGTTCCATTTTAGGAATTGTGTAGGGATTTCCCATAGGAATCTTTACATTAACAAAAGACACAAATGGGTTATTCATCTTTTTATCTAAATAACTAATCGCTCCTTCTCCAAGCCCAATTGCCAACATAGAAAGAATAAGTATAGTAGATAAAACCAAAAAATTACTATACTTTTTACCTGAAATAGATTTCAATTCAGGTATGGCAAATTTTTTAAAGAATTGTGTGTTAAGCATTTTCAGTGTTTTGTTTTATTATTTTTTCTTTGAAGTACTCAACCAAATTAGCATTATCAAAAACTGGAGGTTTCATATCATCATAAGATATTTGGTTGCTCCATCCTCCTTTTGCTTGTTTAACATATGTATTTGCATCATTTATCAAACCATGATGATAATTGATTTCATTATTTTCCCCATCTAATTTACAAGGATTATTATTCTTGATAGTTTTTTCAACCTTATCTATATAAACAATTTTATCAGCATGCTGTATAGCCAATGATATATCATGACTTACAATAACTGAAGTCGCTCCTTTCTTCTTAATATCTTCAATAAGGTGTGTCATTAAATTATTAGCATTTGCCCAGTCCAGGTTACCAGTTGGTTCGTCAGCAAACAAAATATTATAATTTGAAGCTATAGCCCTAACAAAGGCTAATCTTTGTCTTTGACCTCCTGACATCTCAGATATCTTTTTGCCCTTATATACTTTGCAATATTTTTTGCCAAATAAATTTGTTTTTTGCACAGCTCTATCTCCAAGTAACTCTTTATACTCTTTAGTAAATATTTTTTTAAAAATAGATCGGACCTTATTTTTTGCTTCAAATTCAGGAGTTCCTTGCAAAACAGGTGTTAGTAACACATTATCTTCTGCATTAAGATTAGGAAATAAATTTGTACTTTGAAAAATAAAACTTAAGTGCTCTTTTCTAAATTCAGCTAAATAACTTTCTTTATGCTCCCAAATATTTATCATATTTTCAGTAGTTTTATTACTATGAAAATTAAACTTAGTATTAGGATTTGCATATATAGTGTTGTTCATAAGCCCTAAGGTTTCAAGTATAGTGCTTTTACCAACGCCTGAAGCTCCTAAAAAGAACACCACTTCACCTTTCTTTATTTGTAAATCATCAACTAATAAAACTGCATTTGCACCAGTTTTATATTTACATTCTAGATTTTTTATATCAAATACCATATGTATATTAATTTGTTCCTGGTAAATCTTCTAATGGTATCCAGTAGAAGTATGAACCAAACAATGAGAATCTTCTACTTTTAAATAAATTAGAATGTTCATAACCTTTGTCACAGAAATCTTGAGATTTCGCCTCAAATTTATCATAGAATCTGTCAAAATGTTTTTTATTCACATCTAAAATATCATTTAATTTTACATCTTTTAAATTCTCATCTTCAAAATCAATTCCTATTATAATTTTCCAGACTTCTTGCATAGAAAACTTCTCAATAGTTTCAGTTGATGTTTTAGGCCCTAAAATACTTTTACAAACTCGAATTAAATTTTCCTTCAAACATTTTTTCTTTTCAGATCTAGTAACGCAATTACCAGATGTTAAAGTTCGCAAAGACTTAACTAAAGTAATTTTCTCATTTTCAGTTAAAAAAACCACAGGTACTTGAGCGTCAACACCATTGGCATGATAATCTATAGCAACAAAAGCCTTTGTAGTTACTTCTGTTTTATTTAGAAAGTCAATTGCATCTTCCCTACTACAATTAAACTTATTCATAATATGTACAATTAATCCTTCAGGTGGAGCCTCTGTATCAATTAAAGGACCTCCTGTACCTGCTACCCTCCCCCTTAAAACTTGAATATTTCTATCTACAGAACTCATGTATTCAGATAATGTTTCAACAATCGATTCTTCTAAATAAGTTGGATTCATACGTCTGTTTGCACTAGCATAAATAAATCTTCCAAACATGTTTTCAAAATCATTTTCAGATTGAACCATATCTAACTTATAAGTATTATTACCTATATTTTTCAAATTTGCCTTTAAAGTTGTTTTTTTACCTGCTAACAATTTTTCTGCAGTTTTAGTAATAAAATCTTGTGCATCTTCATTGAATGTAAAATATGAATCATCAAAATCACTTTTTACTTGATATGAAATTAGATTAATGCTATTTTTATAAAAAACATTCACTACATCATTTAGCACTAATCTTTCAGGATCAGGACTATGGTTACCACAATCTCCAATTAAAATAACAACATTGCTCTGAGATGGATCAAGATTTAAAGCATTTATACCCTTAATAAGACCATTATATTGTGCTTCAGGCAAATCGTTATCTCTACTTTGACAATCAGTATTATTTACTGAATCTTGAATTTTTTCAAAATCAGAAGTTAAAGGTACATATGAGAAAGCATTATCACCATCAGCATAATCCCTATAAACAACTAAACCAAACTTTAATTGGTGTTGATTCAACCTTTCATTATTTTCTATAATTTTATTAATAGAACTTGCAACAGCACTAAAATAAGGCAACATACTTGCAGTAGCATCTACTGCAAATACTATGTTTGTCATTTGACTCTTTCTGTTTAATTTTTCAAGAATATCTTTATAAATCTCAACTTGATCCTCACCTAATTCAGAACTATTTTTAGCAATACTTACAATCTCTCTAACATTATCATTTATTGGACTCAGAATTGGTTTACGCATTCTATTTGCTCTAATTTCCTCTACCCTAAATTCTACAAAACGGTCATTTTTATCACAAAAATTATCTTGAACACAAGATTCTAACTTTTTCAAATCTTTATATCCAGGAAGTTTCTCACCTGAATATTCTCTAATTGCATCTGCTGACCTTGCTGGCTCAAGCGCTACTCTTGAATTCCACTTTGTAATATTTGATTTTGGCATCCAACCATAAACTTTTGATTGATTTTCAAAAATACTACCATTTAATACATCTGTATTTGAAAGTAATACAGAACCATCTTGTTCTTTCATTACAAACATTATTGTAAATGAATTTGGAGTACCTTTTTCAGTCCCTTTCTTTGGTTGTGGCTGATGATAATAATGCTTTTGTTCTAACACATCATCCATCTCTATGTTACCCTCAATCATATCATCTAGTGATGTTAATATAATAGCTTTTCTAGGAACAGAAACATCACCCTCAGTTTTTAAAGAATATAGAGAAAGTAACAAATACCTTGCCTCTATCCATCCCTTCTCATCTTCATTCTCATATCCATAAACATGCAACCAGTTATCACTAACCTCTTTTACATATAGGGCCTCCATATAATCTAAAACAGAGCCGTTATTTGATCCGTTTGCCCTGTTCTTTAATCGATTATTCTCTCTATCAGAATAAACTATCCAATACCGTTCAGAATTAGATGGTAAATCCTGTAAACGCTTAGCTCCTCTGTTTACATCCTCAATAAATGACGTTTTGCATTGTGCTCTAAAAACATCAGGCACTGTTTTCCAGTTTTGGGCAATAACTGTTGTGCTTAGCAGTAAACCTGCAATAAAAAGTATTTTAAATTTCATCTTATTCATATATCACTGTATTAATTCCTACATCATTAGTTAAATGTAAAATAGCCGTGCAATTTTCTTGCAAACCATCTTTAAAAGTTAATTTATTTGAAAATAATAAAGGATCAACAATTTTCTTGTTTAATTGTAAAGCATTATAATTTTCATCTTCTAGCCAAAAGTGCATCTCAAATTGATTAGATAATCCAGCATTACTAGAAACACTATTAATATTTGAAATATAGTTATTTTCTAATAAGGCCTTGTTTATCAATACAACATCATTTTTATAATCTGGTGCTGTGATAAAAGATGACCGTAATTTTCTTAATTGTTTTGCAACATCATTTCTATCATTTGTAACAATTGGAGATTCTCCTTTGCTAATAAATAAGTAAACATCATAATTGCTCCTTGATTGAACAAGATTATTTACTTCTTCTTGAATTTGCACTAGCATATTATCAGATTCTGATGCATCAACATAAATAACTAATACATCATTTTGTGCATTTACTACTGCAGTAGTAAATAGCAAGATTAATATAATTATTTTCTTCATTATTGAGTAATTTTAAGTTTATTAATTTTTGTATTATCTGAATTGTAAAACACATTATTTTCTGTAAGCTTTAATGAACTCAAAAAAGCATCTCCATTATTTTTTACTTCAGCTCTTATTTGCAAAATAAATCCCATTATGTCCATTTTAATACCTTTATAAACTATATCAGTATTATATTTAGATATTAAATCAGTAAATTGAGTTCTATTATTTTTAATATCATTTTTGTACAATTCAAAAGATGCTACAACATCTGCAGCTACAGGTGCTTTCTTTAATATAGGTACCTTACACGTAGGAATTCTTTTCTTCTCATTTTGATCACTTCCCTTCAACCTTACATAAAAATGAGTTGCACCATTAATATCACTTAATTCCCATACTAGTTTTCCTTTTTGATATTCATCATTTTTCTTTAGAGAAACTTCAAGATTTGGATCCATATCCATATTCGTCATGATTGTGTATCTACAATCAGAAGATCTAACATCAATATCAACAATATCTAGTTGCTCTTCACAAGCATTTTCATGAGGATCAACAGAAAGTGTAAAATTCTTTATTTTTTTAGGCCCTTCTATTTTCTCATCTTCTTTATCCTCCCATTTAATAAGGAAATCTCCATCATCACAAGGATAGAACTCGTTTCCCTCAGCGTATAACTTATCACCACTTGATGAATTGATAACATACAAACCGAACTCATCAATATCAACTCCTTTTATTTCAAAGTAGTTGTCATGCTTTTCAATTTTGGTCTTATATGTTGTTACACCATCTACTATAGTACCACGATCATCACCCCAATCACCACTACATTGTCTCAGTAATAAAATAACAATTATTACAACCACAGCAATAAGTATTTTTTTCCAAGGAATAGGTGGTTCACCAGTTCCCTTAATCGTAATATCATCATGCCCACACTTTAGGCATTGACTTGGGTTTTCAGCTGTAAATTCCTCCCCACAGTTTTCACATTTCCAAATATATTTACTCATTCTTTTCGTTTTTAAAATTTATAACTAACTCCGACCTTTAATGAGATATGACTCATATCAACATCAATAAGGTTATTAATACTATTTAACTCATTAGAATCATGACTAACTCTTGCAGCTCCTAAGTTAAATATGTTTGACTGATACTGTGTAAACATTATTCCACCAGATACAATAACTCTGTTATTATATTTAATTAAACCACTTACATCAAATAATAAAGTTTGTATATTAGTATTGTAATCTAAATCACCCGTTTGAGAAACATTGAATTTTCCAAAATCATAAACGCCATTTTCAGCCATAGTAATGCCAAATAAATCTTCATAATATCCCGAATAAGTAGCATCTGCACTGTTAGAATAAGTTGCAGAGTTAACCGTTACTTGACCTAAACCTACTGAGATAGAACCAATACCACTATATTTACTAACTGTAAATGCCTTAAGCCTAGCTTCAAGTCCGAAAAACATAGTTTGCATATCAACTATTTGATTTTCACTAAAATTTTCTAATAGTGTTGTTCTCTCATAATTGCCACCATCACTATCAATATCAGCATAAGTATTAGTAAATGTTGGAATGCTTAATTCATAATCAAAATTATCTTTTATTAAACCCCCTTTAACATATAATGACATTTTCTGTTTCTTTCTTTGCTCTTTTGATCTAAAAACTAAATCATTTATATTATACGAAAATGCTCCACCAAATGATGTTGATTTTTGATTTAGAACAGTTGCATTATAACTATTAGAATTAATTTTTAAGAAATTTGGGGACAACAAACCAAAAACCTGTGCATCACCAATAGTTTTAGTGAACGCAAGCTTATACATATGACTATCATCAGTTTTTTCATATGTTTTTAATGTTATCTTCTTGCCTCCTATTAGAGTCTCATCATTAGAAAGAATTTCAATACTTGTTTTATCAGTAACATTAGCTATCGAGTGGAAATAACCTGGAATCTGCATTTCAACACCATCTACTTTAATTTTCATTTCATTTTCTGGAGTTATTTTTTTCTTTGAGAAACTCTTCCAATGTGGGGAAATTACAAGCAATTTACCTTTAGGCTCAGATAAAATAATATCACTAATTAAAACAGAACCATTATTAAACTCAAATTGCACCTCAAGTTCAAACTCATCTACATATTCAATATAGTTAATTTCAGTTTCTATTTTTCCATCAAATTTTTCTGAAGTCTTGAATGCTTCTCTAGTACTTTTTCCATAAACCTTCTTAGTTAAAAACACTGATAAGTCACCTTTATTATCATCAATAAAATTGATTTTAGATATTTCATGAATCTCAATATCAACACCAAGACGCACATAATATTTACGCATTTTACTGATATAATCTTCAATGGATATTCTAGTATCATATTCACCAATAGCTGGTATGTCATTCACTACTTGAGTATTAAGATCAACAAATAAATTTTGAAATTTAGTTATCCGTCTTTCGCTTGCAAAGCTACTTGCTGACTCATAGTCATTAATCTGTTGTAAAACAGACATAATAATTTCTTGATGCCTAGCATCCTCTGTATTATCCTGTGCAAGTACTGCAAAAGGGATAAATAATAATAGTATTAATTTCTTTTTCATTATTTTACGATAAATTTCTTAATAAACTCATTTTTATTTGACTTAACAACTAGCATATATATGCTCGGCTTAATGTTATTAAACAATATTTTATTGTTGCTATAATCAATATCACATTCAACATTTCTTCCTAATAAATCCAACACCTGTATTACAATCTTCTCATCTGATTCATAATTGAAATTCAACACATTAGTTACAGGATTAGGGAATATCATGAAATTTGATGCATTTACCTCAAAAATATCTAAAGGTAAAGGAGGTGCATTATAGTAAGAACGTGTAATACATGAAATTCCATTTGGATAATTATAGTAAGTATCTACCCAATACCTCTCTATATTTGTATCAGGCGCTGAAGCTAACTGCACATATTGTAAAGTGTCACCATCTAAAATACTAGAAACTCCTGTTGCAATTACATCAACTCCCCATTGATAATGGATCCCTACTGTACTATCACTACAAGCCAAAATTGTAGAATTTGGTTTAAGTATAACATTAGAAATATCTGGAGACTCATTATTTGTTATAGAAATACTTGAAGATGTTAATATCTCACATCCTGTTTCTAAAATACTAACTGTAACTTCTAAATCAGCTGTACTACCAGGATTTGAAGGCCAGTTAACTAAACAGTTTCTTGATTCATTTGTTCCAATAATTGTTCCGGCATTAGTAAACCACTCATATCTATAATTATTAGGTGTTGTTGTTAAAGTATAAGATGCATCACTTTGATTAGAACAAACTGTCATATCTCCCATTATGCTATACTCAACTGGTAATGGATTAACTATAATATTAATAGTATTAGTTGTTAATACTTGATTACAAAATGCATTAGACACTACTAATCTATAATCAGTTGAATCATCTAACGCTAAAGGTAAATAGAAAGGATTTATTGCACCATTTACAGCATCCCAGTTATTACCATTATTATATTCCCATTGATAAGTATAACTACCATCAGATCCAGTAGAATTTGATAATTCTAATTGATTGGCATTTTCTAAATAACATATTGTATCATTGTCAGATATAGTTCCAGATAAAAACTCTTCATACACTGTAACCTCAATTGTATTAGTTGAAAGTGATCCACAACCAAAATCAGAACTCACTATTACATTATAAAACATTGTTTCATTTAAATTACCACCATTATATGATGAGGAAGTAGCTCCTGAAATAATATTAAAATTAATATTATCATCTGAACTATACCAACTGTAAGAATAATTACCTTCAGCACCACTAGGATTAGTTAAAAACACTATAGTATCAGCAATATCATTATAACAAATTGTATCGTCATATTGTATAACACCAGCATCTAACGGTTCATAAACATGTATGTAAATACTATCCGTAATTCTGTCTATACAATTAGTGTTGTGATCAGAAGTAACTACTAACTTATAATAAGAAGAATTTGTTAAATTTCCAGGTGCATAAACTGAGCTATTTGCTCCAATTATATCATCCCAGTTTGATCCATCAAGAATTTGCCACTGGAAATTGTAACTATTATTACCCCCAGTTGGCTGATTCAAAACTATTAATGTATCTGATGTGTCATTAAAACATAATGTATCATTATCTCCTATAACACCAGGATCAACAATTGGAAGAACATTTACTTGCGATTCATTAGATAGCAATGAACCACAACCATTGGCTGAAGTATAAGTTACTCTAAAAGATGTAGTAGAGGTTAATTCATTTGCTTGATACGAATCCAAAACACTATTACTTGCAGGCTGCCAACCATTAATACCATTATTTTTCTCCCAAAAATATGAATATGGGGTATTACCTCCTGTTGGTTGATTAGCTGTTAAAATTATATTAGGTATAGTGTTGTAGCAAATTGTTGGTACAGAACTAATGTTTCCTACAATGAATGTATCAAATACATTTACTAATACTGAAGGTGTACTGATAGTACCACAGCCAAAATCAGATGTGATATCAACAAGGTAATAACTTGACTCAATTAAACTAGGAGCATTATATGAGTTTCCTACTTCACCAATTATTGAATCAAAATTTATATTATCAGAAGATTTAAACCATTGATAAGTAAAACTCCCATCTGCTCCTGATGGTGGAATAATAAATCCTAATTGATTTGGCAAAGTATTGTAACAAATATCTTGAGATTCAAGTGAGCCTGAAAGAAACTCATCAAATACATTTACAGTAACATTATTAGTATAAGTAGGAATACAATTCGCATCATGACTTGAAGTAACTTCTAATTGATAAATTACTGTATTACTCATATTCCCAGGATTATAAGTTGGACTTACTCCATTTATTGTTATATCCTCAAAAAATGATCCATTCCACTTCTGCCATTGATAGTAGTATGAATTATTACCTCCTGTTGGTGATTGATCTATAGTTAGAACTGAAGATAAAGAGTCAAAACACAAAGTTTGATCACCTATTATTGAGCCTGGATTAACTTGTGGAAGGACATTAATAGAAATAGTATTAGAAGTAAATTGACCACAACTTAAAGCAGATATATAAGAAACTCTATAATCAGTAGAATTAGTTAAATTGGAAGGAGGGTAGATACTAGAATTATTAGTAACTGGCTGCCATCCATTTCCATCATTTGCATTAAATGACCAACTGTAAGTATAAGGCTCTTGTCCACCCGTTGGTAAAATATTAGTTAATTGATTAGGTATAGTATTAAAACATATCGTTTGACTATTAAATAATGTTCCTGAAACAAACGGAAGTGGCGACTCTAATATATCTGGTGTAGTTGTAATAGCACAATCATTAATATCTGTTACTGTAACAGAATAAGTTCCTGCTCCTAATCCACTTACATCTTCTGTTGAAGCTCCATGACTCCATACATAAGTATCAACTGCTAAATCTCCAGTAAATGTTAAATCAATACTACCATCAGTAGAACCATCACAACTAACTTCAAAATTATTATAATTACTAGTTTGAGTTGTAG
>Ga0315315_10000618_pt1 | contig 30322 bp, 19 predicted proteins | sample M140m3416metaG_FD_203699 | JGI IMG/M metagenome (GOLD analysis project Ga0315315, IMG submission 203699) | Ammonia-oxidizing marine archaeal communities from Monterey Bay, California, United States - M1 40m 3416 | ecosystem: Environmental > Aquatic > Marine > Intertidal zone | place: USA... | reverse complement strand
TACAAAAATTTCTCATTGCTCCAGTCTTCCAAAGATTTTCAGAAGTATCCGGATCTGTTCCCGAACCCCAACCACCGAGGTATGCCTGAAATTTACGATTCAGAGTGAGGTCTTGTAATACGGTTGACTCCACTGGCCGGACATTGAGTCGTATGCCAATCTGATCGAGGTTTTCTTTCAACAAAGTGCATATTGCAATTCGTAATGGCTGTTGATTCACAAGGATAGAAAATTCAAATGGGACTATTCGTCCATCAATCTCTTTGTCACGAACACCATCATTATCTCTATCAATCCAGCCAGCCTCATCCAGCAATGCCTCTGCTTTATCAAGGTCTTGCTTATAGGGATCGAGTTTTTTCGTCGATGCCATCCATGCACCTGGATAGAAAATTCCTGCACAAGGATCGTAGAGGCTGTAGCAAAGTTCCTCGAGCATCTCATCATGATCAAAGGCGTAACTCATTGCTCTTCGAACGCGTCGATCACGGAAAAATATTGTTTCTATATTCCAACCGAAATGAAAACTCACCCACTCTGGAGCTGTTGCTTTTGTATTACGTTCATAAAATTCTCTACCGACAGTCTGCGTTGTCCACTGTTCAGGCTGTAAGATCATCTCGTGAATCTCACCTTTTTTGAGTGCCAAAAGTGTTGTGTTGGGATCTTCGATAATTCGAAAACGCACTTCCTTGAAATATGGTCGCTCGCGAACCTGCTTGCCCTGAATAGACGACCAGTTCTCGCGACGCCGTAAGACGATCTGCTGCCCTCGTTTCCTCTCAACAATTTCATAAGGACCACCACAAACTGGCGATTGCTCTAATTGAACATGCTCTGCAGAGTCTTTTAAAGTCGGGTCGGCTTCCCATGTCTTTTCATAGATATGCTTTGGAAGCACAGGGAAATTAATGTTCCAGACATTTGTTGCTAGTGCTTCTTTGTGAAAGAAAACAAGGGTTTGGTCGTCGTATGCCTCAACCCATCGAAGCTGATCGGTACCACTGCGGACGGCCGGGACCGGCACTCGTGGATCCATGATGACCTTGAACGTAAAAGCAATATCGTGAGCGGTAATTGGCTGCCCATCACTCCAAACAAGATCGTCACGAAGAACGACCTTATCAAGCATTCTGTCTGTACTTGTCTGCCATGTCTTAACTGTTTCGCTAGTAGCGAATGGCTCAAGATCGCGACCGAACGAAAACAACCCAAACCCTGTAAGCCCAAGAATATCAAACTCGGCAGACGTACTGATCATAATTGGGTTTGTGCTACCAAGGTCGCCACCAACATGGCGATCGATACGAGCTGAATAGTCTGCTTCACCATCTTCTGGAAGCCTACCAAGTGCAGAAAGAATTAAATTGTTTGACTCCGGCGAGTTGTTAGAAATTGCGAGTGCACTTTCTACTGAACCAAGCACTTTTTCTTTCGACTGCGATTCACGTAAAAGAACAAGGCCATCACGAACCGCCCTATCAATCCAGTTGGCCTCTTTATCAAGATCAGAAAGTTTCGGCACATCAAAAGAATCTAATGGCTGCGGCTCAGTCACTGGAAGTGGTTCTTTTCTTGCTTCCGCTGATGCTGTTAATTCCGAGGGTGGCGTCTGCTGAACTGACTTAGATCCACCGCAACCAACACAAATAAAACACAGCAGAAGGGTACAATACATCACCAACAATATATTGCCTCGTGACACGGTGGATTCACAGCCAACCACTTCTTGCATCCGACTTCTCCTTACGAAACCTTTGACTAAGATTCGTCTTGTCTGAAATGACGATGCTACGGGGGAGAGCGAGGGTGGGTCAACGTCCACTCAAGCCATTCATCGCCCGGGCAAGTTATGACCTAGTTTGTCACGTTTTGTAGCGAGGTATCGCTCATTGTATTGATTTGGTGGGGGCTGGATTGGCACTTGATCAACGACTTTGAGGTCGAACCCACCATAAATAAAGGCATCTGTCTTTTTTGGGTTGTTCGTCAAAAGCCGAACTTTCGACAGCCCAACATCTTTGAGCAACTGAATGCCGATCCCGTAATCACGAGAGTCTGCTGCAAACCCTAGAGCATGATTTGCTTCAACTGTATCAAGTCCTTCATCTTGCAAACCATAAGCACGAATTTTTTCAATCAGACCTATCCCACGACCTTCCTGCGGAAGATATACAACCGCACCAACTCCTTCAGCACTAATCATTTTCAAGGCCATATGAAGTTGATCACCACAGTCACATCGCAAACTATCAATTAAGTCACCTGTGAAACATGACGAATGAAGTCGAACGAGTGGCGCGTCTGCTGTCTCAAGATCACCCATGGTGAACACAATCGGCTGCTGAGACTCGTAGCGGACGTTGTATGCCATAATTCGAAAATTTCCCCACTTTGTCGGCAGTTCCGCTTCGCCAACTCGCTCAACCAATTTTTCCCTTGTTCGTCGATAGCGAATCAATTCTTCGATCGAAATAATTTCAAGGCCGTGTTTCTTAGCCAGTGCTTGCAGCGCATTGCGATCTGCTCGATTTCCGTCCGTATCTAGAATTTCACAAAGGACACCGGACGGCTGTTTTCCAGAAAGACGTGCCAGGTCAATCGTTGCCTCGGTGTGTCCTGCACGCCTGAGAATCCCACCCTCTTTCGCAATCAAGGGGAACAGGTGTCCAGGACGAACAAAGTCCTGAGGACTACTTTCAGGATTGAGAATGGAAGAAACAGCTACGGCCCGCTCCGCTGCAGTGATGCCGGTGCGTGCAGACACGTGATCGACAGGTATAGTGAATGCAGTACCGAGTGGGGTGGAGTTCGACTCCACCATCATGGGTAATTCAAGTCGACGCGCAACATCTGGTAAAACCGACATACATACCTGACCCCGACCATGGGTAATCATGAAGTTAATGGCCTCGGGTGTCGCATCCTCGGCGGCACAGATAAAGTCCCCCTCATTTTCACGATCTTCAGCATCCACCACAATCACGATCTTTCCTTCTCGAAAAGCTCTGATGGCAGCATCTATTGAACTAAACTGGTCGGACATGCGTTCTCTTGAGTGGATAATCCACACTCCCTGTGTTACATGGCTCTAACAACTTCACTATAGATCGTCCAAGCATTCAGTCTGCCCTAAATCACCCACAAAAAAAAATGGACCACACCATGCTTGCACGAGAAGAGTATATCGAACAGTCCTACCTGTTCCGAACGCTAGGCGAACGGATGCTCGACGGTGTTGCAACGCAAGAAGCCCTTAAAAGTTTGGGGCATGAAATACTGGCGACAACAAAGCTGCCTCTCGCTATTGATTATCTTGTAAGTGATTTAAAACTTACTGGAACAATCGCACCTGCAATGCGGCAACTCAACCATTATTTCACAGCATTTCAAACCTTTGTCATAACCGAGGCTGAAGACGAGGAAGGACGATTTGATCTTCGTACTGCGCTCGTAATACTGGAACGTGAAGCACGCTATCTCGCAGAAGGGGGGACTCCTGAGGGACTGTTTCTCTATCGGTTCGAATGTCTTTCACGAAATCGACTCGATTACATGCGCGGACTCCTCGCTACAGCCGATGATGGCATTTTTAATGCCGACTGGACCGATTGGATCATAATGGTATCGCGTCAAGTCGGTTTAGTGGACCTCGCAGATCTGATTTACATTCGGAGTGAGGAACTCCTGCGACGCCAGAAGGGTCGCGCTTCGTTTCACACGTACGATGCCACACAGAACGAGGAGTACTTGGCTACCCAAAAAAATACAGTTCTATTTGGTGAAAAAGAAGGCCGTATTGCCTGGGCCAATCGTGGCAAAGACCCACTTTATCTTTTTGCTGCTTTGCAACGACAACTGGGCTATCCAGTTGTTCCCAAACCTAAACGCCAACAACCACAAGCTGAATCACCGGCTCTTATGACGCGGCGTATTGATCGACTTGAACTACGAGTCAAACTACTTGAGGAAGAAGCAAAGGACGGCATTGACTTGTCACAGTTTGATCCAAAAAACCAGTCTTCCAAACAACATCCTGAAGAATAACGGGATCAGAAAATAACTTATTTTTTGGTAGAGCAGCCATTTACGTTCTTATGGTCATAGTCAATTTTACACGATGCTCCGCACCACTCAATTGTGTCATTGCTTGCATCCTCTAGGCTTACTTTGTTCACGGCATTGGGATTTACCTGATTGATTAGGCATATGCATTTATTCTCAGCGTTTTGTAATGACAACAAGAATAGTGACGTTGGACGTTACGATAACCGAATGCCTATGTGTCCGCCAATGAGTACAACTTGAAATGTTTCAGCAGATGAAGGAAAAACCCTACCCCCAGATACTCCTGCGGCCGCGTCGTACAATCACCGGTATCTCTGCAATTCTTCTTCCTTATAACAATGACACTTCGGTTGATTGGGCTGGTTTCGAGCAAAACCTTGAGGACACGGTGGCTGCCGGTCTGATCCCTGCGGTAAATATGGATACCGGATATGCCGGCCTGATCGACGAAGCAACACGATTGGAAGTTCTTCAGCGAACCAATGCTGTGACATCTGGACTTGAATTTGTAGCTGGCGTCTTCATAGGTGATTCACCAGGGCAGATCTTCGACGCTGATGCCTATCGGCATGGCATCGAAGATGTCGAATCCGCCAATGGAACACCGATTCTCTTTCAGTCTTTTGGCTTGAGCGAACTGCAGGAAGATGAAGTGGCCCCAGCATATGAATCAGTCACTCTTTCTTGTGGTCCATTTCTCTTTTTTGAACTTGGTGAGGCTTTTGTGCCTTTTGGGAGGATCTACTCACTCGATACCTATGAACAACTGATGCAAATCCCAAACGCAATTGGTGCCAAACATTCGTCACTACGTCGACAACCTGAGTGGCGTCGAATCGAGTTACGAGACCGTGTTCGCCCTGAGTTCAAAGTATTTACCGGGAATGATTTGGCAATCGACATGGTCATGTATGGAAGCGACTACCTACTTGGGCTAAGTGCCTTTGCTCCGGATGCGTTCGCTCAGCGTGACGCCATGTGGGCTGCAGGTGATCCACGCTTCTTCAGGCTAAATGACATGCTTCAATATCTCGGGGCCTTTTCGTTTCGTCATCCCGTCCCAGCCTACAAGCACTCGGCAGCCATGTTCTTAAAGATCCGAAACAGGATCGCAAGCAGTGCAACTCATCCTGATTCGCCTCGGCGTCCGAAAACTGATGTTGAAGTACTATCTGCAATTGCTAGTGAACTGCGAGATCTTCTCGAGGAATTCAACGAATGACTTTTCCACGCATTGCCAGCTTCAAGACCCATGCAGCATTCACGCGTCATTTGAGCGATTTAGAACTTCCACGTCCTTGCGCTGAGTCGGTGGAAAGTGGTCCTAAATCACCGCTCGCTCAATCCATTCAAGTCCATGATTTTATAATCGGAAATAGATTCTGTATTCTTCCGATGGAGGGATGGGACGGAACCGCTGATGGGAAACCAACAGAGCTCACGCGGCGTCGGTGGCGAAATTTTGGTCGCAGTGGTGCCAAACTGATCTGGGGTGGTGAAGCCGTGGCCGTTCGTCATGATGGCCGGGCAAATCCAAACCAGATGGTTATCAACAGTGAGAATCTGTCAGAGCTTGAGTCACTACGGGCAGAACTCATCACTACGCATGAGACTGAATTCGGTACCACTGCAGATCTTGTCATCGGATTACAGCTAACCCATTCAGGCCGCTTTGCAAAACCAGACTTTCATGATCGCATGCAACCACGAACGGCGCAGCGAAATGTGTTGCTCGATTCTCGCTGTGGTATTACTGACGATTCCGCACTGTTCAGTGATGACGAAATAACTGTCCTTATCGAGGATTTCGTACGTGCGGCATGCCTTGCTGAGCAAGCGGGCTTTCGATTTGTTGACATTAAACACTGCCACGGGTACCTCGGCCACGAACTACTCAGTGGTTTCGACCGGCCAGGAAAATATGGCGGCTCATTTGAAAATCGCACACGGTTCCTCCGAGAAATCGTGGAGGGTATCCGCAGTCGTACCTCCTCTCTCGAGATTGGTGTTCGCGTCAGCGTATTTGACTTTCTTCCATTCACTCCGGGCATGGATGGGGTTGGTATCCCAGAGCAGAACGGTGATTCCAGATTGATATTTGGTGCCGATTCTACTGGTATAGGAATCGATCTTCATGAGCCGACAAAGTTTCTCTCACTTTTAGAATCACTCGGCATCAAATTGGTCTGCACAACTGCCGGAAGTCCTTACTACAATCCACACATACTACGCCCAGCTTTGTTTCCTCCAAGTGATGGCTACAAGCCACCAGAAGATCCCCTCGTGGGAGTATTCCGCCAAATCATGGCTACCGCAGAATTAAAACAACGCCACCCCGATCTTATCTTCATTGGTTCCGGTTACAGCTATCTCCAAGAATGGTTACCACACGTGTCACAGGAGGTCGTTCAGAGCAAATGGGTCGACTTCATTGGGCTCGGACGCATGGTCTTATCTTATCCTGAGTTACCAGCAGATGTCCTCGCTGGGCGACCCATGTCTCGAAAGAAGGTGTGTCGCACGTTCAGTGACTGTACAACATCAGCTCGAAAAGGAATGGTGAGTGGCTGCTATCCTCTCGATCCATTTTACAAACAACGTAATAAATTTTTTAGATAGTGATACGTGAACTAAGACATACGCCATGTTTGATTACCTGTGGTTCTCACCCCTGTTCCCGTTTCTTGTTTCCTCTTCCTACTCACACCGGACACGGGCGTCCTGAACAGAAGAAACACGATGAATTGTATAAACAGGATTTCCCACTGTGAATAAATTTTATCACCAGCGGGAACATCTACTATCGATCGTTTCAGCCATCACATCTGCCACTGACCCATATCGCCTTCTCACACAGCGTCTTGCTTTGGAATCGTCAAAAGATGTACTTACGTTTGATGGCACTCCTGTCTCTGGAAGCCTCAATCAAATAATAGAACTTAAGAAAACTGGAAAAATCTGTATTGTCGGTGGCGGGAAAGCTGCTGCAGGATTTGCTGCTGGCTTGGAGCACTTGCTAGGCAGAGAACGTCTTCACAAGCATAATGTGCACGGACTGGTGAGTGTGCCGGAAGGATGTGGAGTTCAGCTCGATCATATCGAACTTCGGGAAACACGGGCTCGTGCTCACAATCTGCCAACCGATGCTGTTGTTCAAGCGACTCATAAGATGCTTCATCAACTAAGCACACTCAAGCAAGAAGATCTTGCATTTGTTTTAATTACCGGTGGAGCTTCAGCTTTGCTTGAATCACCACGAGCACATATTTCACTTCATTCATTAGTGCATCTCACAAAAAATCTTTCACATGCTGGTGTCGACATTCAAACTTTGAATGCGATACGCTGCATGACAAGTAACGTAAAGGCAGGGGGACTCGCAAAGTCCTGCACCGCGGGCAGACTTATTGTGCTTGTTCTTTCAGATGTGCTTGATAATTCATTGGAAGTAATCGGATCCGGTCCATGCATACCACACATTGTAGACCCATCAGCTATTGAAAAAATTCTTCTTGATTCAAACATCTCTCAAGATGATCGTGATCTTATTTCAGAAGCTGCATATGAATATTTAAAAGAATGCGATGTCGCCTCACATCCTCAAACACATTCTGGCGACTGGGTCACTCCCAAAGGCTGTCGAGTTACTCACCTCACTCTTGGAACAAATGCACTTGCGGTCGAGGCTGCATCAGCTGCTTCATCTGCACTCGGCTATGAAATTTTTTCTGCCACTACAAACACGCTCTCGCAGACAGCAAATACGGTGGGGAAACGTCTCGCGACTTCACTCCGCACAATGGTATCTCTAGGTACTACCAAGAACTACCCCCAGGCTTTGCTGGAGGGCGGTGAGGCGACTGTGCATGTGCCTCTCAATCATGGAGTTGGCGGGCGTAATCAACATACCGTTGTCGCTGCAGCTAACGATATTCTGGTTGATCAAAAACACGAGTGGCCAACTGATGCGCTCATTGCCAGTTTTGGCACTGACGGCGAAGACGGGCCAACCTCTGCTGCAGGTGGGTTCATCGATTCCGAGGTTGCAAGATCACTCATTAGCCAACCTAAAAGTATTGCAGACGCAATATCTCGATGCAACTCACATGAACTTCTCAAGTCTGCTGGCGGTCTTATTGAAACTGGACCAACAGGAACGAATGTTGCCGATATCCGAATCGTACTCACACATCCTGCGTGAGAATCATCAATTTCTATTGATTGGCTGTCTCTTTAACTTCAGTCAGATGTGCGTCACCAGTGAGTCGAAAGTAATAACCATGTGAGCTACGATCGATGAGAAATGGCCCAACCGCTTGATCACAGTCAAGAAAAATTACAGTATTTTTATCGGAGGTCAGTCGTCGCTTTGGTTCAAAAGGCTTGTTGTATCGCGCACCCTTTGAAATCCGTACTTCATCAATCTCACCATTGAAAAATGAATTGGCTCGACCACGAATATCTGGATCAGCACCCACGATGAATGGTAGCCAGTTCACTTTTCGCTTCATCCCCAACTTTGTCGGAATCCGGCCCTCGGGCTTACCGTCAACATATAAAGTCAGTGAATCTCCCTCGTAGACCATAGCGACGTGATACCACCGATCTGTCTTAAGTTTCAGATCAGGTCGAACATTTTTGTATGAACCTCCTAGAAAAACACTCGCATCGAGTTGACCACGGGAAGCAAATATGCCGTATTCACTCTGCTCTGTTTTGGCAAGAAGACCAACCCGATTTGCAAACTCTCGAGCGTTAAACCAGCATTCAACCGTAAAAGGTCCTTGTGGAAGAGCGACTTTATTCGATTCAAGCAATACGCAGTCACCGCTACCATCAAGTGCGAGTGCACGATTCACAGCATCCCGAGAAGACATCTCCTCACTAAAAAGTAACGGGACGTTCCTTTTCACATCTGGAATGCTATAGCGAGTTGCGGGCGCAAGGTAGTCTTGAGAGAGTCTCACCTGTACCATCTCTGACGATCGTTCAAACTGGTTTGCTCGATACACTGCCTGAAAATCTACTTCACAACTCTTACCTGTATCCAGAACACCGTGAGTATGATCTGGCGTAAACCGCCAACGATTATCGACACTCTCAAGGGAAACGGTGTACTCAACAGGACGACTTGTTGGATTTGAAAACGAAACAGAAAAATGACTCGTGCTCGGCTTTTCATACGCGGCTGACGAAACCTGTATGCCTCCTTTAAAATTGACTGGAAGCCGAGCCAACTGAACCGTCTCTTCCTGAAGACTTGAGGTAATTTCCCGTACGTCCATCGCCTGACCTACTGGAAATGCAGCCATAGCGACTTGGTCTTTTCGCACAGTAACAAGGTGATACTGATGCAGATACCCTGCTTCTGGAACAACTCCATTTTGACCGCCACCAACGGTAGCCAGCGCGATATATTCAATTCCATCACTTGGATCACTTCGCATGTGATGGATATGACCTGCAAACACAGCTGTAACATTGCCTGCCTCGACAAGCAAAGGATGGACACGTTTCTTCCAATCATCACCATAATTGCCGCCAATCCATCGAGGATGGTGAAGAAAAATGAATTGGTGATTACAGTCCTTTCCGCGTGCGAGAGATTCTCGTAGGAACGAAAGCTGTTCGTCACTTATCTTCTGAAGGCGTGGCTTCGAAAAACTCTTTTCACCGGTTTCTTCATCTCCTTCATCTGAATAAATCACGGTGAATGCACATTGCTTGTGCTTGAATGAATACCACAAGGGTCCAAAATGCATCTCGTAATGTTCTTGGTGCTGAAACTTTGGCATCTCCGGATCATTCAGTGGCCGCCAATACACATCATGATTTCCCGCAACTGGAAACCAGGGGCATAGCAAACGGTTCATAATTGCCTTGAACTCACGCATCTGAATAAGCCATTCGGCCGTCTGGTTGTATCCATTGATGAGATCACCGACTGTCATAACGAGGTCAGGCTCAATGAGATTGACATCCCGAACAGCGTCTGCAAGCACATCAACACCTTCTGGTTGCCCCCCGGTCCGATCTCCGAATACGGCAAACGTAAACGCGTCTTCTTCAGAAGGAAGTGGCAGAACAATCTCACTTGACCGAGTAGTAAAAAATCGTTGTGCACTTGGTTGTGTTGTCTTATGAGGGATTCCATACCGATGGAGATGGCGGCCATGAGACAAATGAGGAGTTTCGACCTCAGACTTAACCTTTTCTTTCTCGGTAGACGGACTAGCGGCTATCACTTGTTCAGCACCCAAAAGATAGAAAATTCCCATGCAAACGATAAAAAACAGTAGTCGCCATACAGCCTGCTGGTGGCATCGCTGCCAGAATCGTATCAACATGTAAACCTCTCCTTCAAAACATGAACACTGAGCCACCTAGACAGAAACATCGCACAACTTAACCGCCTCCCGCAGGCCAACAAATGGATCCCGCGTTGGTATAAACTCCTGCCCCACGTATCCCTTATATCCAATAGCCAGCAGTTTCTGCATGATCGGCGGATAGTTGATTTCCTGTGATTCGTCCAGTTCTCCTCGTCCAGGATTTCCAGCAGTGTGTACATGACCAATAATATCTTTGCACTCTTCGATTCGACGGATAACATCACCGTTCATAATTTGGACGTGATAGATATCGAAAAGTAATTTCACCTTATCAGAGCCTACACGCCGAAGCATATCGGCAACGGTATCAACGTTATTGCCTTGATAGCCAGGATGCCCCTTCATCGGATGGCTATCATCACGAGTGTTCAGGTGTTCGAGACAAATTGCTACGTTCTGTTTCTCTGCGTGTCCAGCTATTTTCTTCAGCCCGATGACACAATTGTCGAACGCTTCTTCATCAGTCATTGCACCACTTGTTGAATCTTCAGCATCACGCCACTTAAACCCCGTAAAGGCAATGACTGCTGGAATGCCAGCTGTCGCACAACTGTCAATCATCTGTGTTGTGCGTGCAATTACTTCATCCTGATATTTTGGATTATTAAATCCCTTGACATACGGCGCACCAGGCATGCCATTAGGCGCTATCGCACATGTGAGGCCATGCTGCTTCAGCGTTGACCAATGATCTGGCTGAGTAAGTTCGATAGACACACAGCCGAGTTCATTCGCAACTTGGCACTGCTTCTCGATACTCCACTTTTCACCCATGGCACCAAAGCACCAGGAAACAATTGATTGTTTGATATGGCCTTGAGAAGCCGCTACTGAACCACTCGCACCCGCCGACGTAGCTGCAATTGCTGCTCCAGCAACGGTTGTCAAAGCACTGCGGCGATTCATCGCTGACGGCAACTGATTCATAGGAAATTCCCTTCCAATGATGGATTAGACCAAAATTCTGACTTCTTCAGCCAAAAACATTCTTTAATCGGTTGGCATTGTGTTTGATAAGTGTTTCAAAAACAATCAACAGTTGACATAAATATCCGTGCCACAGAACGATCTTACATATAATTTTCAATTTTTAGGTTTTTCATGCCTCATCTCAAACGCATACTTATTACTGGTGGTGCTGGTTTCCTTGGTAGTCATCTTTGCGAATGCCTTGTCGAGACTGGTCACGATGTTATTTGTGTTGATAACTTCTTCACCAGTCAGAAAAGGAATATTGCTCATCTACTCGACTGCTCAAATTTTGAACTTATAAGGCATGATATTATTCATCCACTTTGGCTCGAAGTTGATGAAATCTATAACCTTGCCTGTCCAGCAGCCCCTGGCCACTATCAGTACAATCCCATCAAAACCATGAAGACCTCTGTGTCTGGTGCGATGAATGTCCTCGGCATGGCAAAAAGGTGTCGATCGAAGGTGCTTCAAGCCTCGACAAGTGAAGTGTACGGAGACCCAGAAGTCCACCCACAGCCCGAAAGCTATCGAGGTTCAGTCAATCCAATTGGTATCAGAGCGTGTTATGACGAAGGGAAGCGTGCTGCTGAGACACTGTTTATGGACTACCACCGTGCGCATGACGTGAATATTCGTCTTGTACGAATTTTCAATACATATGGGCCAAGAATGCATCCATATGATGGTCGTGTTGTCTCAAACTTCATTCGGCAAGCGATTACCAACGAGGCGATCACTATCTTCGGTGATGGATCACAAACACGAAGTTTTTGCTACCGAGATGATCTCGTTCATGGCATCATAAAAATGATGAATGGACCTGACGACTTTATCGGACCTGTTAATCTTGGTAATCCTCATGAATTCACAATACTTCAACTTGCTGAAGTAATCATCAAACTTACAGATTCAAAATCAAAGATCATCAAAAAGCCTCTTCCAAAAGATGATCCTGCACGACGGCGGCCGGATATCACACTTGCAAAGCAAAAGCTGTCTTGGGAGCCAACCGTGCTTTTAGAGGAGGGGCTCATAAAGACAATTGAGTGGTTCCGTTCGATTAAGCTTGACGATTTTCGAGCACCAACACCAAATTACGAATAAGCGTGGGCCGCGTGTACTTGGCCGATCTTGAATAGGGTTGATTTCTTTTCAGAAAAGAGGGGGGAACGTTTCTGCTCCAACGAGCCTTCGTAGCGATACCAGAAAGATGGAGACCTTATTTTTTCGGTGCAATGGACTCTTTCTTCAGTCAATTGCCCCTATTTTTGCCCTTCGCTCCGCCCGAGAAATTCGCTACCTTCTGGCATTCCGTGAGAGGCGGTGCATGCGCACCAATCCTCAATTACTGAGCCCCTGTACCCTAAGGATCTGCTTGATCATGGAACGCACGCAGTTGTCGGCAATTGTTCTCGATCTTCTCGAAAAAGAAACCGGCGAAACTTACGACGCTCTTGAAGATTCAACGACCCTGAATGAAGGTCTTGGCCTCGACTCACTCGATATGGCAGGCCTTATTCTGCATATCGAAAGCCACTTTGGTATTCAGATTGAGACTGAACTGTTAGACAACATCCAGAATGTTGGACAAATACTCGACACGTTAGAGGATAAAATTGCTGTCAAGGAAGGGAAAAGTGCCGCTTAGAAGTTCTGGCAATGGCAGACACCCTTAATGAGTTGAACTGTCAATCTTGAATCCTTTTTTGCATGTATTGGCATGAATCATTCACTGTCGTCATCCGCTGATCTCTCTGCTCTTTGTCTTATTGAGTCGTACGCAACAGTATCTGCTCATTTTTCTGAGATAGACGCACTCGCTCGTGAGAAACATTCCCACGGCTGCCACTCCCTCCCTCCACGATTTCTTCGGCACGCAGATGAGCAAACCGTCATCGGCATGCATTCGATCATTCAAGCCATGGCGGCTGACACACAGGATAGCCGTGACATTCGCAACGACGCCGTCATCGCAGCTACCTGCTTAGGTGGTCAGCCATCTGCAGCACGAACTATGATTGGTCTTCGAGATAAGGGACCAGTCGCAGTTAGACCACACATTGTTCCGCAGTGTTCTCTCCACTCAGTTGCATCTACTGCAAGCGTTGGTTTTGGTATGCATGGCCCTAACTTTGGTGTTGGTGGTGGACCGCATGCACCGGCTGAAGGTTTTCTACTGGCTCTGACCCTTGCGCCCATGCTTGCAAAAACTTCACCATCTTCTCGCATATGGCTTGTTTGCACAGGCTGGGATCAGCAACCCTGTCTCGATGCGGCAGGCATTCTCACAAACGATCCCATCTGTCGTGGAATGACTTTTGTACTCAAGCCTGAAATGACACCCCTCGATACTACCCACCCACATATTCAAGTTTCTTCTGTAAAAAACATCTCCTCTCTTCATACTCTCCCAGCACATGGCCGTCTGAAAGAACTCTGCGAACAATTTGAGAAGGGGAACTGCACAACGATTACCATGACAGACACGTGTGCAATCGAAATTTCAGCACTGTCATCGAAACAGCTTTCATCAAGATCGAATAAATCCATCCTCCAAAAGGAGGCTGCCTGATGGGTTTAGAACAATCTTCTCGTATTGTCATTACCGGAGTCGGTGCTTCGACCCCACTAGGGCATTCATTCAGTGAAATTGGTGATGCGTTACAAGCTGGTCGGTCCGGTATTGATTGGTACGATGCTGGCACGTTCAACCGCCTCCAGAAACATGCTGCTGCCAGCGTACAAGAAATACTGCTACCAACAGAAACCGATAGTCTGATACACACTGAGCAATTCGAAAAATCTTCACGGATCGAGCAGTTCATGATAGGACCTGCCGCACACGCTCTTGCTGACGCCGGCATCAATCCAAAAGTTGATAGTCTCGAACAAAAGAAACGCGTTGGAATCATTGCCGGCATTGGAGCGGAACAACTCAAGGATTGGGAATGTGACTTTCTTGACAATGGCCGTGATGTTTTTGAGGCAAGCCGCCAGCCATCACTTGTCCACCGAGTTGCTCACATGCTAGGCGTGAATGGCCCTGTAACAACTGTTGCCGCAGCCTGTGCGTCGAGTGGATATGCTCTTGCGCTTGGGAAAACCTGGCTCACAAACGGACTGGTAGATGCCTGTGTTGTTGGTGGATGCGATGTTCTCAGCCCAACTGCACTTGCTGCATTTCACAACCTCCGAGCGTTATCACGGAGAGATGACGATCCCCAAAAAGCTTCACGTCCATTTGACCGCAATCGTGATGGTTTTGTCATGGGCGAAGGCGGTGTCTTTTTCGTACTTGAAAGACAGCGAGCCGCAGAGGATCGACAATGCAAAATATATGGCGAACTAGCCGGAATCGGCATGTCGAGTGATGCGTCACACATGGTCACACCATGCAGTGATCCAGTCCAAGCATCTCGTGCAATAACTGAAGCGATTGTCGATGCAAATCTCTCACCAGCAGATGTTGATTACATAAATGCGCATGCTGCTGGCACTCCGGTAGGTGATGCTGCTGAGGCAGGAGCCATTCGCAATGCCTTTGGAACTGCAGCTACCGAAATATTTGTCAGTTCAACAAAAAGTATGTCTGGACATCTCATTAGTGCGGCCGCCGCTTTTGAAGCACTTGCATGTCTCGTTGCAATTGAACGAAACATGGTACCACCAACTATCAACCTCGATGATCCTGATGAAAACTGTTGCCTTAGACATGTCCCACATCAGTCAATTTCTTTACCAGTTCATGTGGCCGCAAGCAATTCATTTGGCTTTGGTGGATCAAACCTCTGCCTCGTTCTAAAAAGTGCCGCTTAAAAACCATTTCTTATCACCTTTTGGAGTTTTATTGTGTCTGATTCATCACCAGCCCTTCCATCACTTACACTTCCTCAAATTGGTTCCACCACTGATACAGTACTTGAGACACTCGTGGCTCATTGGCACGAAGTTGAGCCACAGCATTCGGAAGATGGCCTTGCTGGCAAAGTCTGTGACCTCCATCAGTTCAATTTTCTCCTGTGGCACGAGGAAGATATTGCGAGATCTCCCGACGTCACTGACACAAAAATAGCTGCTGTAAAGCGGGCGATTGATAAGTACAACCAGGCTCGCAACGATGCGATTGAAAAGGTTGATGACTGGCTCATTCAGGAACTTGCAAATCGTGGTATCGCAGCCGAAGAAAATGCACCAGCCGCTACAGAAACACCGGGTGCTGCAATAGATCGGCTATCGATTCTAGAACTTCGTCGCTACCACATGCGTGAACAACTCGAACGAGACGATGCGTCGCAGGAGCACCGTGAGAAAGTTGCTCAGAAAATGGTCATACTTGATCAGCAAAGAGATCATCTCATCACGGCCCTTGACCGGCTGCTTCAAGAAATATTTTCCGGAAAACGTCCTCTACGAGTCTTCCGGCAGATGAAGATGTACAACGATCCAGCAATGAATCCATATCTGTACAAATCCGCTTCAAATCCGGTTGCATGATGCAGACAAAATAAAACCATCTGTGTAATCGAATACTTGTCATACAGACCGCTTCATAAATGATCTGACCTAGGATCATAGAAGAATGTCCTGGACAACATCACCATGGACATCGGTGAGTCGGTAGTCTCGACCTTGATGACGGAACGTGAGTTTTGTGTGGTCGAATCCGAGAAGTTGAAGTATGGTCGCATTGAGATCATGCACGTGAACAGGGTTCTCGGTAATTGAGAACCCTAATTCATCCGTTGCACCATAGATTGTGCCGGGCTTCGTGCCACCGCCAGCAAGCCACATTGTAAAGGCATCTTTATGATGATCACGGCCCGGTTCCCGTTTTTTTGTAGTGGGTGTGTCTGCATTTCCTTGGGCCAGCGGTGTGCGGCCAAACTCACCTCCCCAGACCACAAGTGTTTCATCAAGTAAACCTCGTCTTCTCAAATCAGCTACAAGCGCAGCCATGCCCTGATCTACATCACGGCATTTAGCAGGTAATCGAATTTTGAGGTTCCCATGATGATCCCAATCGGAATCAAAAAGCTGGACAAAGCGAACTCCGCGTTCAATCAGCCGACGGGCAAGGAGACAGTTGGCAGCAAATGATGGCTTCCCTGGTTCCACGCCATAAAGTTCCAGCGTCTCAGAAGTCTCGGTCGATAAATCCGTCAGGTCTGGAACACTTGCCTGCATTCGAAACGCCATTTCGTACTGGCTAATTCGTGTCGCAATTTCTGGGTCTTCAGTTTCGGCAAGACGCAAAGAATTAAGACCGTTGACTGTATCAAGTAATCGCCGACCATCTTCACGAGATCGACCAGCTGGATTGCTGAGATAGAGCACTGGGTCGCCACTCGAGCGAAAACGAACACCCTGGTGAACGCTTGGCAAAAAACCACTTGACCACAACTGTGAACCAGCACCCCCTGCAGGACCAGAGAGCAATACAACGTATGCTGGGAGATTCTCGTTTTCACTCCCTAAGCCATAAGTCGTCCAAGCGCCAAGTGAAGGCCGTCCACCGCGCCCAAAGCCACTATGCATAAACATCTGGGCTGGAGCATGATTAATTTCATCAGTGTGCAGACTGCGTACGACACACAACTCATCTGCAACACCCCCGAGACAGGGAAGGTGTTCAACTACATCAAGCCCAACATTGCCTTGCTTGGAGAATTGAAATGGTGAACCTGCGAGAACTTTTTTGTCACCAATAAATGCCAGCTTTAAACCATCGAGCAATGCTTCCGGACACTTTTCACCATGACGCTCTGACAGGTCAGGCTTTGGATCAAGCATGTCTAACTGGGATGGAGCACCCACCATATGGAGATGGATCACTGACTTCGCACGAGGGCTGAAGTGAGGAGCATGACTACGGGACAGGCTTCCTGCATTCTGTCCTTGAGCCACTGGAGAATCACTTGCCAACAATGTCGATAAACCAACTGCTGAGAGCCCTAAACCCTGCCGAAAAAAATGACGGCGAGAAACATCCAGAAAATTCATCCTTGGTTCAAACTTTGGCCGCCTCATAAGACCTACCATGCTCTCAGTTTTTGGTGATTGTTTCGTCAAGATTCAAAAGCGTGGCTGCTATTACATACCATGCTGCAAGTTCATTCACATCCATACTTCCTGGTATATCGATTGCGGAATGTTCTTTTATGATCGCTTCAACTTTTTTTGGATTCGCGACCAATACTATCCGTTCTGAATTTAATAATTTTTGCAAAAGATTGACTTCACTTGCTGTTGGATGCCGGCTGACTGCAATTCGGAATCCATAGCCAATACGTGATGTATCAGTATCATCTGGTGACTCACAGAGAATACGTCTTCCGAAGGCAAAGGCAGCCTCGGTGTACACTGGGTCGTTTAGTAGAACCAGTGACTGAAGTGGTGTATTGGACCGAGACCGCCTCGTTACACACGTCATGCGCTCAGTTGCATCAAAAGTCACAAAGCTTGGGTATGGGCTTCCCCGCTTGAGAACAACATAGATGCCACGACGATATTGTTGCTCACCCGGACTCACTTCGTAGTTGTATTTCTGACCACCCAACTTCACCCACAACCCATCTGGCTGTGGTGGATGAATCGACGGACCGCCTTTTGCAGTACTCAGTAACCCTGCAATAGCGAGAGCGTTATCGCGAATGCCTTCTGCATCAAGACGAAATCGTGGCCCTCTCGCATACCATTTATTTTGAACATCTTGCAATCGTTTCTCGGGAGTCACCCTTGAAGACTGCCGATACGTTCTGCTGGTTACAATCCGACGAACCAGTTTTTTGAGACTCCATCCATCTTCCATGAATTCAACTGCAAGACTGTCAAGCAATTCTGGATGTGTTGGTCGTTCACCTTTAACACCGAAATCCTCGAGTGTGGTGACAATTCCTTGGCCAAAAATCTCAAACCAGATTCGATTGACAAGCACTCTGGCTGTTAACGGATTGTCTTGTGACACAAGCCATTGGGCAAGTGCGAGTCGGTTCGTGGGACCATCAGTCCTTCCGCCAAGCACAATCGGCGTGCCCGCCTCAACCTGCTTTGAAGGGTCAGTAAAATCACCGCGGTTGAAAACAAAGGTTTTACGCGGCTTTGCCTTTTCTTTCATCACAAGGGTCATTGCTTGGGGAATTGCAGCCAGCTTATTTTGTAATTGCCTAACTTTCTTTTCCATCGTCTTCAAACGCACATCAGCGTCTGACTGATCCTGTTGATCGACTAACGTCTCTCCACCACAGGTAGTAGGCTGTTCACTTTCATCTCGAATAACATCCTTCTCTGTTTTGTCCCCCTTAACCTTTTTCACATCTTTCCGAGCATCACTGAGACTTTGGCTGATGGACTTTCGTTCCGTAACCCAAGGATCGTGGCTTAAGTTCATTGATGGGCCAATGAACTTAATCGAAGACGGAACTTTTGGATTCGCTCGTTCCGCTTCCGCTTCTGTTGAATTAAAAAACGCTGCAAAGCGATAGTATTCTTCTTGAGAAAATGGATCATATTTGTGATCGTGGCATTGAGCACATTCAAGTGTGACTCCCAACCACACAGCACCGGTTGTATTTACGCGATCAAAAACTTGATTAATTCGACTCTCTTCCGGGTCGGTTCCCGCTTCTACGTTCGTTGGAGCGCACCGATGGAAGCCCGTAGCAATCCGTGTTGCTTCATTTGCTTCGGGCAGTAGATCACCAGCAATTTGTGTAATTGTAAAACGGTCAAAAGGCATATCGTCATTCAACGCATTCACCACCCAATCTCGATACGCCCACATATCTCGAAGGTCATCCCGTTGAAACCCATGTGAATCTGCATAGCGTGCAAGATCGAGCCACATCCGTGCCCATCGAACGCCAAATTCATCACTTTGGAGTAGCTCGTCAACAAGTATTTCATACGCGTCATCGCGATCATCTGCCTCAAATGCTGCAACCGCCTCTGCACTTGGTGGCAAGCCAGTCACGTCGAATGAAAGACGACGGATCAACTGACTTTTTTTTGCTACTGGAGCAAACCGAAAACCTTCATCCCTATGTGCCGCTACGATCCAACCGTCAATGGTCGGATCAATGACGCGCACGTCTTGTGAGGAATCTGCTGGAGGAGCATGCCGAACCGGAGGAACATACGCCCAGTGCTTTTGCTGCGGAATCGTATCCGGCAGTTCACCACCTTGTTGAATCCATCGACGAACCACGTTTTCTTCACGGTCTGAAAGCCCTGGCCCAACGGGAGGCATCGCATCGTCATGTAAACGATTGAGTGAGACTCTGCGAAGCAGTTCACTCTCACGGGGCTTGCCAGAAACTATTGCCGGTCCTGAATAACCACCAGCGAGGAATTCATTTCGATCATCAAAACGTAGACCGCCCTCTTGCACAGCAGGACCATGACATTCGAAACAATGTCGTTGAAGGACTGGCAGAATGTCTTTGGTAAAGCCAACATGCCCTGCTCCTTGGGCGACTGAAAATGCAATCAACAACGGAAAAGCCGATACAGTTTTTTTGTACATGCATTCACTGGCCATACGTAGAAAATTGATCGGCTCTCAGCCGTGAAAGTCGCTTCTCCCAGTCAGTTTCTAACAATTCCTGTCGGGAAAATGAAGAAGACTCATGGTCTGATCAACAACGTCGCCAACGCCTGGACCCTTACTGACTACACCACACATCAACAAAAATGCCTGTATTGGCATAAAAAAAGAATGTTCTTGTACATTTTAGGCTGCCTATCTTTCTGTAAGAACTCATGACGTTACACATTAAGATAAAGTCTATGGGCACTTATTTTTTTACTTTTTGATATGGAAAACATGGCCTCATTCAAAAGAACGTCGCTCGATACTCCCAAAGCGAGTCAAAGACTTCTCGTACTTTTTTTTCTGACACATATCTGTTGTGCAAACTCTGTGTGGGCTGTCGAGAAGAACACTGAAGAACGACCAAATATTTTATTTTTGTTTGCTGATGACTGGGGACGACATGCCTCCGTTCTAGCCAACATTGACGAAAGCGGCGGCGTCAATGACGTCGTCCAAACACCACATTTTGATAAGGTTGCCAGTCGTGGTGTGATTTTTCGAAACGCACACGTCAGTGCGCCATCGTGTACTCCGTGTCGTAGCGCATTGCTAACAGGTCGACATTTTTGGCAAACGGGCACTGGCTCAATACTTCGGGGTGCTGTCTATGACAGTTCAATCCCAAGTTTTCCGCCACTCCTTCGTAAGCAGGGCTACTGCATTGGCTACTCCCATAAGGTGTGGAGTCCTGGAACTCCTGCAAATTCACCGTTCACAAAAGCCGAAAGCTTTAGCAAACACGGCAGTCGGATAAATCAATTCTCTCAAACCGTAACGAAACTAATCAACAAGGGAACACCTCGGGAGACGGCGAAACTCGCAATTCTCGATGAAGTCCGAGGCAACTTTCGTGACATGCTGAAAAGCTGTAATGACAATGCTCCTTTTTGCTACTGGTTCGGACCCACGAATGTGCATCGAAAATGGATCAAGGGAAGTGGCAAAAACCTCTGGGATATAAACCCCGATTCTTTGAAGGGTAAGATGCCTGCTTTCCTGCCTGATGTTCCCGAAGTACGGCAAGATCTCGCAGATTATTTTGGTGAAATAGCTGCCTGGGATGCGGCTGTTGGCGTACTTCTCGATGAACTCGAAAAAGCCAACCTCACTGACAACACGCTCATTGTCGTAAGTGGAGATCATGGAGCACCTGGTTTTCCTCATGGAAAATGCAACCTGTACAGTTTTGGTACAGGCGTATGTCTCTCTGTTACAGGACCAGGCGTTGTCGGCGGCCGTGTTATTGATGACATGGTGAGCCTGATTGATCTTGCCCCAACATTTCTTGAGGCCGCACGTATCAAGCCACCGGAATCAATGACCGGCAGATCACTATGGCCGCTTCTTCGCTCAAAAAAATCAGGGCACATTGATCCAACACGAGACTGTGTCTTCACAGGACGTGAACGACATGTTGAAAATGCACGATCTGACTTTACGCCCTACCCTCAGCGCGCTATCCGTACTCAAGATCATGTTTTGATTATGAACTTTCGCCCCGATCGGTGGCCGCTTGGCGATCCATATCGCCTTGAAGAAGGCTCAGAGCCAACACAACAGGAAATTGAAACAAATACGCGAGTGACATTACCTGATGAAGATGCTGGTCCAACCAAAGCATGGCTTGTTCGATCTCGTAAGGAGGACTCGTGGAAAAGCCTTTTTAATAAAGTCTACGGAAAGCGAATGCCCATCGAGCTATTCGACCTGAATCAGGATCCATATGAAATGCACAACCTTGCTGGTGAACGAGCACATGCTGAACTTGTAAAAAAGCTTACGAGTAGGCTTCTGAGTGAATTATCAGAGACGGGAGATCCAAGGCTCATTAATGACGGTGAGTTCTATGAAACACCTCCTATGGCAGGTCCTTTGAAAGAAGAATCTCCTGGTGGGAAAAATCAAAAAAGAAAGCCATAAATTATGAAGAATATTATTACGTGCTGCGTCTTGGCTATGGCTAGTTCATCTGTGTATGCAGCTGATAAGCCGAACATCTTATTCATAGCCATCGATGATCAAAATGATTGGATTGGTCATCTCGGCGGCCATCCACTTGCAAAAACGCCACATCTCGATGCTCTTGCCGCACGAGGGACGACGTTTACAAACGCTCACTGCCAAGCACCACTGTGCAATCCTTCCCGGACAAGTCTCTTGCTTGGTTTACGGCCAACAACAACGGGAATATACGGACTGAAACCATGGTTTCGTACCGTCCCCGAATGGTCTGACCGCGTCACGCTTCCACAACACTTTGCAAATGATGGTTACTACACCGCGGCGACTGGGAAAATCTATCACGGCTTTCGAAAGAATCCCAAAAAGAAAAGCCAAGGCAACAGCACACCAGAGCATGTTGAGTTCAAAGTGATCGGGCCGTTTGGTGGTGTCGGAACAAAACCACCAAAGAAACTCATTCCAAGTACACCAATGGGAAATCACCCACTCATGGATTGGGGCGTATGGCCATTGGATAATGACGACACGCAGAAGGGAGATTATCAAGTGGCGTCCTGGACCGTCGAACAAATTCAGAATGCACCCAAAGATCGGCCATTCTTTTTAGCAGCAGGATTTTTTCTACCCCACGTACCGTGTTACGCCACGCAGAAATGGTTTGATCTTTACCCGGACGATGATTCTGTCTTGCCACCAATTCTTCAGAATGATCGTGACGACACTCCACGATTTTCATGGTATATCCACTGGTCTCTACCAGAGCCTCGTTTAAAGTGGGTCCGTGAAAACAATGAGTGGAGGAATCTTGTGCGGTCATATCTTGCGTGCACGAGTTTTGTTGATGCACAAATTGGTCGTATTGTGTCTGCGGTGGAACAGAGTGAGTACGCGGACAACACCATCATTGTTGTGTGGGGAGATCACGGCTGGCATCTAGGTGAAAAAGATATAACCGGAAAAAACACCCTGTGGGATCGTGGCACGAAGGTGCCTCTTGTCTTTGCTGGGCCAGGCATCACACCGCGGCAAACCTGTGGCCAGCCAGTCGAACTACTGGATATTTACCCAACTCTGATTGATTTAGCCGGTGTTCCGTCCCGTTCTGACCTCGAAGGAATAAGCCTTGTGCCACAATTAAAGGATGGAGCAACCAAGCGGACTCGTCCTGCAATCACCAGTCACAACCAGGGGAACCACGGTATTCGGAGTGAACGCTGGAGATATATCCACTATGCCGATGGTAGTGAAGAACTCTATGACATGCAGGACGACCCGAATGAATGGACAAATCTTGCTGCGCATCCAGAATATGCCGAAGTAATTAAGCAACATCGCCGGTGGCTTCCCACTATTGATAGAGAACTCGTTCCCGACAGTGCTGCACGAGTCCTTACATACGATAAGGAAACAGATACCGCAATCTGGGAAGGTACTACGATCAAGCGATCAGACCCGATTCCGGATTAAGTGCTACGTATCTTAAGTCCTGTTAACACAATTAGTCTGAATCTGCTTCGAGCGATTGCAGCAGTCGCTTGACCATCGCCAGATCAATACCAGATGGCTGTTGGATCAAAAGCCACCGTGCATCTCGTTTCGCAATTTCACTTTCATTGAGCTGGCGGGCTGTCAGCATCCGCAGAAAATGGCCTCGAGCCGAATCTGGGCGAAGGGCCAGCATGGCATCCAAGTATCGAAGCATCGATTGAGCGTCTTTTTCCTGTATTGCAATTGTCAGCAGGTTGTTGAGCATCCGTGACAATATTTCACGTGTTGTAGAGGTTTCAAGATGACTGTCATTGAGCGATTCTCCTGTTTGTTCCAAGAGTCTCTCGGCAAGATTCTCACGAGTAAGCCTCTTCCCTCGCTCAAAAACATCAATCCACTCTGAGTCACCATCAGTTGCGTCAAAGCGGACCAAGAAGTGACCGGGGAAACCGATCCCGTGTATTTCGACACTGAGACTCTTAGCGAGTTCCATATAAACTACTGCTAACGTGATAGGTATTCCTTCCCTATCATCAAGGACTTCATTTACATAGCTATTCGATCGATTGTAGTAATCTCCATGGCTTCCATGAAAACCTAGTTCTGAAAAGAGGACCTGATCCAACATTCCAAGACGGTCAGCATCGTTTGCATCAACTGGCAACCTTGCTTTGATTGAGGCTGACAACCTCCGAAGATCTGCAAGAGAGGCTTCGCAATCAAGCTCCTGATTATCGAGGCTGGCAATCCGTAGTGCTGCTCGAAACAAATCTATCTTTTCATCATTAACAGATACTTCGTTCGAAAGCTGTTCTACTGTTTGATGATGATGAACCTCGGCAGCCAACACCCGCAACTGATCTGACTGCCGCGACAATGAATCGGCCTTTAATTCAAGAGCCGCTACTGCAGTCGATCCGGCTCCCGCCAGCAACTCAACCAGTTTTGTGTTACTCGGATCAATCTCCTGAAATCCTGCCGTTGTTTTTTCAATCTGTGCCCACACCGCATCCTCAGGCCGAAAGCGTGGCACCTCATCGCCAAAAGAAAACCGACGAAATGCCGCTTCGGTGCCACGAAATGAAACAATCCCAGGTCTACCACCGCGTAAATTCTGATCAGATGACACGACAACTTCATGATCATTGACGTAGCAGCGGATACCGTCTTTTTCAACGCGAACACGAAGATGATTCCAATCATCTTCACGATATTCAGGTACATCAATGTCTTCAATCACATTCCATGTGAATACTGTCGGGCCATCAAATCGAGTAAATCGCAACTTACCGTTGCTTGGGTAGAAACCATAATGCTTGTCTTCTCCATCTGCTTCAAATACCAGGCCAGCGGCACCCGACTCATTGTCTAATTTGACTTGCACGCCAACCTCATACGGCACACTTGGCAATGAGCCTTTTGCCAGACAGAGGCTTCGTCCACCAAAACCTTTTCCTTTTCCTGTGACCGTTATTCGACCAGCCCGTTGACGCCAGAGACCACCACCAACAGTCAACCATTCAGTCGAGTCAAGTTGACCAATAGTAAGCCATCGATCGAGCAAAACTGGATTTGGATTTTCCAACAATTTATCAACACGGTCAGCTACAACTGCAAATCCGAGATTGCGCGTCACCTGTGACTTCAATGTCAAAATACCGTGGACCTCTCCACTCCGATCGAGCAATGGCCCTCCACTATTCCCGGACTCAATCGGGATTGCTAATTGGATCATCTCTATGCCATCGATACTGCGTCTTCCGGACACGCGACCAACGACAACACTCCGCTCAAGCCCATGAGGATTTCCAATCGCAATAACCTCTTGTCCATCGCGAAGCGAACTGGAAACAGCTAAGACCAATGGCTGCAAACCCTCTGCGTCTATTCGTATGACCGCAACATCTGCGTTTCGATCGGTCGCATATATTTCAGTCACATCAAAACTGCGGCCATCCGCAAGCTCAACTGAAATTGGTCTGGCTTCTCCTATCACATGCAAATTCGTCGCGATAAGACCATCAGCGGAAATGATAAAACCTGTTCCTAAACCAGCATCGTTTCCTCCTCTACCGACGTGGCGAATGGTAACGACGGACGGACGAACAGACGCAACCAGTTCTTCAACCGAAGGAATATCCTCTGTGGGCTGATCCGCAGCATCTGTAGCAGCCATGACTCCGAAAAAAGAGAACGCTGCCAAAAAAACAGTGGTCACACAAATTCTATTCCGGCTTAAAGAGCGACCTACTACTACGGCCTTTGTGCATTCTTTGGGCACCTTGGAAACCAAACGGCTGCTCGCCATACGAAGAACATGGCATGGCTTACTCATACGTTCACCCGCTTCCAAAAAACAACTTGTACATTCACTTAAAAGAGCACCTTCCCACATCATCATGACAAATTCTGTCAGAAGAAACCTGCACCGTCATTTCTGGCAAGATATTCATCTTTTTGCGATAAACGACATTGAATCAGGTAAATTCCGCCTTTCACGGAAAACTCTGCTGACGGCTCCCGTTTTCACATGATGTCTGTCGGAAAACGCTGTGTAAGATTAGGTGTGCCAACGACGTGGACTCTGAAGATACCTTCAGTCCCAACTACCTCAAATCTATCGCCCCTTGGTTATTACCCAACATGCTTGCAACTATCAAACCATTTTCCAATTACATGTTTTCAAAGTTCGTCATATGGTCCACGGGACTTTTTTTTGCAACTTTAATTATCCATTCCACCAGAGGTGCAGAGGCTGAAACATTTTCATTTCAAAAAGGTGATGTCGTAGCTGTGTATGGAAATGGGCTTGCTGATCGAATGCAACACAACCCGTGGGTTGAGACACTTCTGCAAAATCATCTGAAGGGCATGGATGTGTGCTTCCGCAACATGAGTTTTTCAGGCGATACAGTTGACCGAAAACCTCGAAGCAAAGGTTTCACTGATGATGAAGCGTATCTTCAACATGTTGGCCCGTCAGTCATTTTTATCATGTATGGGTACAACGAATCATTTGCGGGCGAGCAGGGCGAATCTCAATACAGGCAGCAACTTGTTGAACTCGTTGAAAAATATCGGCGACTCCGCAAAGAAAAGGGTTGTGATGTTCGGTTTGTACTCTTCAGCCCTATTGCCTATGAACAAACGGGCAGTCTGAATCTTCCTGATGGCACCGAACTTAATACAAATCTGGTGGTTTACACGGAAGCCACTCGGCTCGCCGCTGCTGAAACCAAAGCTGCGTTCGTTGATCTCTATGGGCCAACTTCTCAGCGATTTGCAGAAGGTAAGAAGCAACTAACTCATAATGGTATTCATTTAAACGATGCTGGCTATTGGGAACTTGCTGACATCATAAGTACATCGCTCCTGAACAAACCAACACCGCCTCAATCGAAGCTAGAAGCTATTTATGAAGCTGTAGCTAAGAAAAATTGGACTTGGCATAACCGTTATCGTGCTACCGATGGTAACGATATCTGGGGATCTCGTTCGAAACTCACATTCGTTGATGGGCAGAGTAATGCAGACGTGTTACGCAACGAATTATCAATGCTCGATGTGATGACAGCCAACCGTGATAATGTCATTTGGGCGGCTGCAAACGGACAAATGATCACTGCTGACGATAGCAACGTTCCGCCACCAGTAAAAGTCATTTCCAATGTAGGAGGTGGCAGTAAAAGCTCGAGTGCTGAAAAAGAAGGAAGTGTTACGTACCTCAGTCCAGATGAAAGTATTGCTCAAATCTCTGCACCAGAAGACTTTGAACTGAACGTCTTCGCATCCGAAGAGATATTTGAAGACTTTGCAAATCCAGTTCAATTACAAGTTGATGGAAAAGGTCGGCTCTGGGCAGCATGCTGGAACACATATCCTAAGTGGGAGCCGCTTAAGGAAATGAATGATGCCCTCGTGATCCTTGAAGACACTGATCGTGATGGTGTAGCCGACACGCGAAAAATATTTGCACACGTCCATAATCCACTCGGTTTTGAATTCTGGGGTGGTGGAGTGGTTGTCACGTCTGGGCCCGACTTGATCTTTCTCAAAGATACCGATGGTGATGATGTTGCAGACCTCCGTTACCCACTCCTGCAGGGCTTGGGAACTTCCGACACACATCATGCTGCCAACAACCTGATCTACGGACCAGATGGTGGAATCTACTGGCAGAGTGGCATCTTTCTTATGAACAACCACGAAACACCGTGGAAGCAGAATCTTGCCATCGGTGAGTCCGGGATGTATCGATTCAACCCGCGAACATTTGCGATCACGCCACATGCAGCAAACAAGCCAAATCCTCATGGAACGAGTTTTGATTATTGGGGCTATTGCTATGCAAACGATGGCACCGGTGGTCGTTCGTATCAGGTACGACGAGAAGGCAATGGCTTCAAGATGCACACACTACTAGAAAAGGAGTTTCGCCCAGTCCCAGCAAACGAAATATTGTCTTCTGACCATTTCCCTGAGGACATGCAGCAAGATTTTCTTATTTGCAATACGATCGGATTCCTTGGGATTCGCCAGTACGACCTCGACCGTGGTGACGGTCTTTCAACACAGGCACCCGAGCCTACGAAAAGTCCTAGCTATGCTGAAGTCACAAAGGACGGACAACTCATAACCGTCAATCACCCAGGACTGAAAAATAAAAAGATTACTTCGTTCAAATTAAGTGTTCCCGGGAAGCAGCAGATGAATCTCTGCGAAATTGAAGTGATTTCAGAAGCAGCAGCACTCGTTCAGGGAACGAGACGTCTCACAAATTTAAAGCTAAGTCAGTCGAGTGAATACAACAAAGGCATGTTCCCAGCCACATTGCTTGCCGATGGAAACAAACAGACTTTTGCCCATACATCGATACAAATGAACCCTTGGATGAAAGGCGAATTTGCCGAACCTGTTGAAATCTCAGAACTTCGGATCTGGAATCGCAAAGGATTTGAAAACCGTTTTCATAATGGAAAGATTGAGTTTTTTGACAACAACACCTTGGTTGCAGCCGTGGACGTTGCGATTGGGAAAGGCACCGGGGCCACGAGTCAGGAACGCAGTTTCGGAGAAGTCTGGGGAACTCCTGTTCAAGATATTATCAATAGCAGTGATAGAAACTTTCGACCAACTGACGCAATTGTTGGTGAAGACGGTGCGTTGTACGTAGCCGATTGGCAAAACGTCATTATCGGCCACATGCAGCACAACATTCGTGACCCGAATCGTGACCATACACACGGCAGGATTATCCGGGTGACCATGAAGAATCGACCGCTGCAGAAGCCTGTTGCAATTGCTGGAGAACCAATTGAGAAGCTCCTAGAAAACCTAAGGCATCCAGTAAATGGTGTTCGGCATCGCACCCGCGTCGAACTGAGCGGTCGTGACTCTGATGACGTAATAGAGGCAACACAAAAATGGATGGGTAGCTTTGATCCGAATAATGAAAAAGAAGCGCATCATCTTGTTGAAGCTCTATGGCTCCATCAACAACACAACATCAAAAATCAGTCACTTCTTGATACCTTGTTGAATTCCACAGTTCAGCATGCTGTCGAGGCAGCGAAAACGGTCGAACACTTTTGGACGAAGGTTGATGTAGGAGTCGGCAGTGGATTTGCTGCAGAAGCAGAGAGTGATTTCGTCAAATTCGACATACCAAAACATCTTAAGTCCAAAGACCGTAAGACGTATAAGATTGGGGCCGAGGTCTATCAGCGTGAAGCACACTGCAGCACGTGCCATCTGACACACGGAAAGGGAAATGGCATTATCTATCCATCTCTCGTGAACAGCCCGTGGGTCAATGGGAGTGAAGAACGGCTTATTAAAGCAACGCTCCACGGCATGTGGGGGCCGATGGAAGTTCATGGCAAGAAATATGATCCAGCCCGGGGTGTGCCTCCCATGACAGCCTTTCGGAATCTTCTCAATGATGAAGAGCTTGCTGCTGTACTGACATTTGTTCGAAACACATGGGGCAACAAGGCTCCTTCTGTTTCACCGGAGACTGTCAAAAAAATTCGATCTACAACATCTGAACAAACAACGTTCTGGAAGCCTGCTGACCTTTTGACTGCTCATCCACTTGAACCCGAATTAGTCGCTGCTGCTCGCACAGAGCAACAGGTGTTTTCGAATATTGCCCTTGAAAAATTATTACTTGCCACACCTGCTGAAGAACTTGCCCGTACCGCAATGAAGCAAGGGAACACCAAACGAGGGAAAAATATTTTTTATAAGTCAGCTGCGGCATGTGCAACCTGCCATCATCCGCCGAAGGGAGGAATCCGCCTTGGTCCTGACCTTCAGGAACTCAAGACCAAACGAACCCCAGAGCAACTTGTCGAATCACTTCTCTACCCTTCCAAATTGATCGACAAGGATTACGTACAGGTAACCGTTATTACAAGCGACGGAAAACAGCAGACCGGAATAAGAGAGTCTGAGAATGACAAAGAAATTCTGCTACGGAATCTTGCTCAGCCAAAACCAGTGTCTATCAAAAAAGATGACATTGATGAACTCTTTGAATCGCCTATCTCACTAATGCCTGAGAATCTTGTCCGGCAACTTAAAAACAGGCAAGAATTTAATGATCTGATGCGGTATGTCCTCGAGGTCCGTAAACGATAGGCTCCTGCCTAAAGTCACAAATGCCGGAGGTGGGACTTGAACCCACACGCCCTTGCGGGCAACGGATTTTGAATCCGTCGCGTCTGCCATTCCGCCACTCCGGCTGGTTTATCGAAGATTACGTTACAACCGCATGTTTTGCCAGCAGTGGTCTCGCGGCGGCGGCTGGAGGTCTGCTACGGTTCTCCCCATGAAAGTTTACACG
>Ga0315315_10000617_pt1 | contig 30352 bp, 21 predicted proteins | sample M140m3416metaG_FD_203699 | JGI IMG/M metagenome (GOLD analysis project Ga0315315, IMG submission 203699) | Ammonia-oxidizing marine archaeal communities from Monterey Bay, California, United States - M1 40m 3416 | ecosystem: Environmental > Aquatic > Marine > Intertidal zone | place: USA... | reverse complement strand
TCGGGGTACGAACGCTTTGACGGTAAAATCGCTGTTATTTATAGAGGGACGTGTTATTTCTCATATAAAGTGTGGGCTGCCGAACAACTTGGGGCAATAGCAGTCATTATCATTAATTCACAACCTGATGTGTTTACTATGTCGGCCGGGGGTGATTTTACTGTGACTATACCGGTAAATTTGATTTCGGATACGGACGGTGCGGACTTGACAGGACATATGGAGGCGGGGAACATTATCTCCTCATCCTTCACATATAACGAGAAAGGAGGTCTCGTAATTTCCTATGTCGTTTCATACCCTAATGAATGCAACATCGGTCCCCATCCTCCTCCTTCGGGATTGAGAAATAAATTTAGAAATATGGGTAAATGCGAAAGCGAAGGCGCTTTATCTGGAAACATTGAATTATCTGGAAACATTGAATTGTGTGGTCAATATACAAAATGGACAGGCAAATCATGTGAACTAAATTACGCTGCACTGGCAATGAGTCCAGGTTACCTGTCCTCAGCCGGGTCTGTATCTGCGGTCGGGTCTGTATCTGCGTGGTGCTCCTCATGGTGGGGGGGGGAAGCAGCCGACTGTATTCAGGATGATCAGAACCGCTATGCAGGACCCACTGTTGAAGGTGAATTAAAGATGGTCCAGCACACAGATCCAACCGTGGACCCCGGGAAACTATTGTGTAATGGAGAAAGTCAACTGGCCCCATCCAACCTCGACTTGTCGGGGTACGAACGCTTTGACGGTAAAATCGCTGTTATTTATAGAGGGACGTGTTATTTCTCATATAAAGCAACGGCTGCCGAACAACTTGGGGCAATAGCAGTCATTATCATTAATTCACAACCTGGTGTGGTTACTATGTCGGCCGGGGGTGATTTTCCTGTGACTATACCGGTAAAAATTATTTCGGATACGGACGGTGCGGACTTGGTATCGCTGATGACCACCGCCCCGACAATCAGCGACGAGCAGTATACTTATCCCATTATTGCGGGGGTGAGTGGTACTGAAGTATACTACGGAGATAGTTTCAACATACAAAATTTTTACAAAACCGGAAATTGACTCCTTTAATCACTTTATTCATAATAAATACGCACATATATAAAATTAACTTCATAAATAACAATATATTAATATTCGCTTAATACATATATAATTGTTTTATAGTAACGCCCTACACAATTTGGGGCAATTTCTGGCTTGGCCTAAATATTAAGGAATGTTTGGGCAATCCGATCCTAAATTATACAAGTATATAACCACCGAATTTTTTTAAAAAAATGTCCACCAAAAATAACGACTCTGATGAAATAACTCTGGAAACTTTGCTCGATTCGGCAACCAATGTTAAAATTTATACGTGTGAAGATTTTAAGGGGAATGTCGAAATCACCAAAAATGGTTTCATGCACCTTTTTTATACCAGAAAGTTGTTAACATCATCTAATATAAAAGGCGAACCCCCTATTCAATCGTTTGACATGGACATCGAGTCTCCGACACCTGGATCGGATAATTTTATCCAGCTTGACATTAATATGTGTCTGGACAAAAAAATTGATCATCTGCTTTCAATTATTAACAATGTGATTGTTAATTAAATGTATATATTGTATGTAATATAACATTGTGCAATTGTTATTGAAATAAACGGTGCGTAAACAGTCGAACAAATGTCGAGGAAACATATTTACCAAATGAAATTTGTTTGAACTCTAAATTTTAAGGAATAATGGTCGACCGGTTTTAATCTAAAGTCTAAATTTTTAGACAATTGGTCTTCATTTTCTTAAAATTTAGGACAACATGTTAAGACCATTTGATCATGTTACTTTAGGCACCATGGAGATGGTTTTGCTATACAAGAACCCCAAAGAGACGTTCCCAACCGCTCCAAAGGTCGAATGGTGTGCAAAAGACGAGTATGGTAATCGCATTGGTGTTACTTCGTCGGGAATGGTCAAATTGCCTGTACAGGGTTTTGAACACGATGTACCTATAACAGTGCCGGTGTTTTTTCGAGAACGTGGGGATCAGCGTATTCGTATGGATTTGCCTGATGTGTTGAGAGATGTGAATGCTTTTAAAACGTCAGGCACAACGGTTGATGAAAAATACAACAGATGGGAGTGGGATATTGAGGATTTAACGATTAAAAACAGAGATGAGACTTGGTTATTGCGCGTGTTTACACCGGGTGGTTGGTGGTTATAAGCGGCTGTAGCTCTTGTATTAATAAAACATTATATAATTTTGTTGTCATCTTGCGATTGTTCTAATTCTATTTTTTTTTGTAATATAAAAACGACGATGACAATGAAAACACCGGATAGCATCATAAAGTCCCATGTGTGATTGAACACCACACAATATGACAGTAAAGAGATCGATTGTTGTCCGGTCATGACCATGGAAAAGGTAGCGGGTCCATAATCATTGATAATTTTAAAAATAAACCAATGGCAGACAATGGCGACCATGCATAGATTGGTCAAATAGAATATGATGACGTAATGTTTTTTTCCGAAATAGATACTCTCTTCTATTTGCCCTGTAAATAGAAGTAATGTGCCCGAAATAACAGTTGATCCTGTTGTTACACCCCACATCATTTCCAATGGGGACGTCTTGTCCCTTTTAAACACAAACGATTGCCATTGTGAATGAATGGCTTCAAATAAAACGCACGCTAATGTCGATGCGATCTGTGTGTTGGTTAATTGTCTTTTTTTGCTGTTGGATAAAAAAGACAATGTAACTCCTATTCCCAGTAGTAGTGCTAATGTATATGCGTGAACATTATATTTTTTTCTAAAAAAAAACTTGCCGATCAATAAAACAGGTATCATTTTCAACGATTTGAGAACAGTTAAAATGGGGAATGACGTTTGTAAAACAATGGAGTATTGGCAGATTGTCGTCAATACGTTTGAAAACGAACTTGGTAGAAAAGATGAAAATGGCGTGGTTTGTTTTTCAACATAATACGATGTTATTGTGGATGAAAGTAAATTTGTGATAAACACCATAAACACGACGTTTCTAAAATGATCTCCTTCGTAGTTTTGCCCCACAATGTGTTTGTATAAAGTGTCCAAGGCCAAGTGTGACACTATCAGACCCGCCATGCATTTATTCATCTTATTTGTTGTCGGCGCGTGTTTGTTTGTTGGATAGGCGTAAATGAGACACCATGCTATGATAAAAAGAAAAAATCGAACACCTGTCCATCCAAAGAAATGTTTGGTCATCAACCATTGTCTGCTCACGGTCGTGGAAAAAAAAATGCCATTGGGGTGAGTGACGTGCGTGTAGTTAATTTTGGAGCCTACAGTCCACTCCACAAGTGGTGTGTTGATCGCCTGTGCAAAAGATTCGATAGCACATATGTCCCAGGTGTTTGTGTTTTTCGCATCTATATATATCATGGCGTTTCCTTTCATGATTTCGGCTGCTTTGTATCCCGCCCCACTGGTACGAGAAACATGGTACGAGGCAATGTTGTCGATTTTCGACGGGTATGTCGTCGGTACTAAAATATCGGGCGGGGGATTAAAATCTATGGCCGGCCTTTCTAACCATGTACCATCGGCGGCAGCCCACGTTTCTTTTATAAACGGAAAATGCAAAATGCCGGCTTCTACGCGACCGGACTCTATTAAACATGCCATAATAGAAACGTGATTCGATATATTGGCCCCATCAAATGGATTTATCCATGTAACCAATGGATCTTGTATTTGATACTGTGTTTGTTTGTCTAACATTTGTGTCTCTGTCCATCCACGAGTAAGTATTTGGCGCGATTTACGGGCAGCGACAGTGTCTTCATAGTGGCCACGGACAATGGTTCGACCCGCCATTTCAATTCGATGCATCATTGTCGAGTACCATACAAGCAAATATGTTTTATTTACCATATTGCATCAATACGCATCGATTTATACGCATCGTGTCTATTTATTTTGGATTTTACATAAGTTATTCATATGACAAACTTTTTATGACATCTCAAACAATACTAAAAAATGAAATTTGCACGGACAAAGCAGAATCAATTGGGGGACGACGGTAAAGAGGGCCGTACATATCAAGCTGTGTTGGGTGGGCAATCGGTTGCTGTCAAAACATTCAAGTCGACAAAATCTACTACTAAAATAGAGCGCGAAGCACATTTCCAACAGTTGTGCGCACATGCTGGCGTTGCGCCTGTGGTTCATACCGTGAATACCGATGAAAAGTTCATTGTCATGTGTAAGCTGCATTCATTGCCAGCAGTCATGTACAAGAAATCATCGATGCCTGACGATCTACAATATATGATTTGTGCATTGATGGGCCGTATGGACAAGGTCGGTGTGTTACATGGCGATATGAATGCGCTCAATGTAATGTGTGACAAACATGATCGCCCATATATGATTGATTTTGGGTTTGCCAAGAAAATATCTTCAAAAATGTCTAAAAAATATAAAGGGCATCCGAATGTCAAAGTTTCGTTGTGGGGATTGATACGGGGCTTTAAGCGTTACAAAGTCGGAGTGAACCTACTTGCCGACTGTGTCGCTGCGGAGGATCCTGGCGAGTATTTCGAAAGGGGTGAAGAATTGTTGAAAAAATTTGAAACATGTCCAACAAGTAAAAAAAGAAAACGATAAAAAAACATATAAATGTCTCTATTTTTTTAAGAATGAATGTTTGTAGATTCTGTACAAGTGTTTGATAATGGTACCATCAACGGAAATATCTGTCACCACGAAATCGGGTTACCGGTTGTAGACGGTATAGAGTACAATACACGCGCGTTTTCGGGCGGGGTGGGTCATTCAAAACATGTTGAGCGTCAACACCCGTGCGGAGCATCTGGCCAAGATGTACATGGTCACACACCGTTGTCAATATATGTGGCGGATGGTCATGGTCCAAAAGGATTTCTTGTAGCCTCGGCCTGTCGGGAACTGGCCACTATTCTTGAAAATCAAGTGTCTGCGGCGGCTCTAATCACTTCTTGTCGCTCTGTTGAACGCGAAATACGGCAAATGACGGTCGATTTCTTGCTACATTCGCGCCAATCCTTTTGGTCCCACTCTGGCGCGACATTTTCTCAAATGATTTTTATAACACGCGGTTCAAAAAGATGGGCGGTGACTATTAACATTGGGGACTCTGAGGCCTTTTTGGTTTATAAAGACAGAGTCCATGTCTGTTCTGTCGCGCACAATTGGGACAATTTGTCTGTGTATCGAAGATACTGCTTGCTGACAAAAAACCCCAAACCAGTATGTTATAATCGCTGGAATGCCTCTTCTTTTACATTGAAAGATATAAACGGAGAATATCGTCCAATTTTTATGTACAACATCCATAACGGAGTTCCGACCGTCAACCATACGAATGTAAAGTGGGTTCAGAAAGCTTTGAAAAAAAAATACGGAACCCAATCCATTCGCCGCCCTGCATTAGCCCATGAAAACTGGGGCTCATGTGTATTATTGCATGGACGTGCCCGTGGCCAAAACATGGCGACCGTGGGTGATTGTGATCAAAGGGACGACTCTGGGGTGCCCATTGATCTCGTCCATGTTTATATACACGAAATACCGTGCGGTGCCGACGTCGTTGGATGTGTCCAATCGGACGGTATTTCGGACAGAATGATGTTGCGCGAATGTGGTTTGCGTGCCTGGTCTTGTCACAATACTGATGATTATTTGCAATCTGTACAGAATGTACGAGACGACATGTCGGTCGGTATGTTTTTTTCTTCTATTCGCCAAAAGAAGATTCCATGTCCAGAGAAGTAATGTACTTGCGACATTCCGGGCATGCGTTTGCAGCCGTTAGTGAAAATGCCATGCAATGTCGGACATGTGATGGTCTTTGAACAATAGCATTTCGCGAAACGTTCGTGGGTGCCACCATGTATGCGCTGTACACCATAGATACCGCCATAGAACCCAATCCTATGCAAACCGGGGCCCATCGGAACGTCATAGGGAATCTCGAAGCACAACGCAGATACCACAGCGCGTAGCCCTGCAATAATATCCCTGTACTTTTTTTGGCCGATATGTATTTCATTTCGAAAGAAGCAAACGATTTTTTATTAATATCAATGTTGACAAATGGCGATTGCAAGGCAATTATAATGGCAAAATACACCGATCCGGAGTAGAGCATCTGGGGAATGAACATGCACCACAGTTTTGGATGGTCGAACAATGAAAAAAAGATATACATACCAATACACAGGACGTGCGTTTGTATGTACCACTGATCACCAACGCACCAAGTTGAAATAACGCCACAAAGCACGAAATTCGTTCTTCTGGACCATTTGTTCCAAAATACCGGGCCCTGAACACACACACCGTGTTCAGCGGCTATAAAATGTATTGTAGACGCTATACCAAATAAAAAAAACCAATATATATCTTGCTTAAAGGTCAAGCTTTGAATAGAAAAAAGAGAGGCGCCAGCAAAAATACACCAAGTGATCAAAGCACATTGACACCAGATCGCATGTTTATCCAACATTTGTGTGAAATACTATCTTTTTATATCCGTTTTTGGATATAAAATCCAACATACCGTAAAACAACAAATGGCTGCCGCATCTTGCCATTCGAAATTATCGTGACCACGAATAATATCAGTGCACAATGTTACTATTGGATGAACACATTCGAAAATGGCCACCGAATCGCCCGACATGTTTTTAGAAAGGATGGCCAACACCCAATATTTACACCCCACAATAACCGCAGAAGCCGCCAAAATTATTATCCAATCCGTTGGGCTGGACTTAAACACTATGGAAAGTGGTTCTGGTGTCCAAACAATCATGCTTATAAATAATAAAAAAACACCGAGACATGTACCCAATGTTATAGCGCCAATCTGATGGTCTTTAAGAGAATTCAACATGACAAACCACTCTGAAATGCAATAGACATGAACAACCGAGGCTAAAAATGCCCCCCATATCATCCACAACTCGTAAGATCCAAAATCTGACAAAATACACAGGGACCCGATCATGGCAAACATCAATGCACACGAACGCCGCTGCGTAAACGAAACACCGATTTTTAATGCAACTAACAAAGGGATGAATGGTTGGAATGAAAAAGAAAACCGATAACCAGTGAACATTACTGATAGCGTATACATGCAGCCCGGTATGGACCATCCGCACAACGCAAATTTGACCCACCACTGTATTGATCTCAAAGGTCGTTTATAGTTGTAAGTCATTGTACATAAAAAGACACAGGTAATACACATGCGAAGCCAATGCAAGTGTAAAATGGAAGCATCTGGGTCGTTATGCACCATCCAGATCAATACATTGTCCCAACAAGCATGGGCCACCGCAGAAACAATTAACGCTGCGGTTTCCATGTGCCGTACACAAATATCTATTAAATACTATATATAACACTTAAAATAGTTTACACAATGGTGAACAAAGAAACGACACATTTGGAATTGGTCCGAACAATTTCGTCGGTGGTCACTGCGATATGTTTGATTGTAATCACCGTCGAAATGATGGTGGCGGGCGTGTACGCCACAAAAGCCATACAAAACTTACATTCGACATACCATCCCGAAAAATTGGGAAACATTATCGGTGACGCATCCGATATCATACAAACACTACATAAGACAACACATACACTCAATAGCGGCCACAAAATAGCCATTTTTGACGAAATAGATAAGTTGGCAGTGGGCATACAAATGTTGTCCAACAGTCTCGACAATGTAAATATAGACAACGCTGTGGCCGAAGCCGTGGCGTGGAGAAATATGTCCGTGCAAGCTGTTCTAAAACTCAAAAATACTTTTATAAATCTATAAATATTTTTCATAATAGAATAAATCTAAAAATAAAGTCCAGATTAAATCGTCCAGTTTCTTTTCTTGTATATGTACAGCCCACATGTTACCCACCCAGTTCAACGTTAAAGGTGTAAATTGAATTGTATCGTCTTGGATATAATCATACACTATAAAAAAACGCTTTAATATTTGCATTGATATCAGCAAAGTTTCAACACGCTCTATTTTTTCGGCAGACGCAATAGCATTGCCGTGGGCAATCGCAGAGTAGTACTCATTCTCTTCGACACTTCCCGGGGGGCTTGAATAACGCCCGAAATACGTGTCCACTGTAATATTACAATGCTTTAAAATGGTAAATACGACAACATTTCGTATATCTGCCAAACGCAATTTTTGTAAAATGGTCTCGGGGGCTAACTGTGATAAAATATTGGCAGCGCGCGCTCGTACAGAACCCGATTGGTGCCTATTCTCCACCGCTTTGTGTATTAATTGTTTCAAAAATGTTAGGCGGGCTTCGGATTCTTTTGAAAATTCAGCTCCTACTACCCGTAAAAAGAAATGTTGATATACATTGTCCGGTGCAGTATCTGTTAATTCCGACAACGAACTCCTCAAAGTTGAAATTTCAGACAACCACTGGATGTGGGGGTCCACAAATGAAAGACCGCCCGACAAATTCATACATTCGTATTTGCGACACCGATATATATTCATTTGCATAACCAATATGGATTTATTTTAACTATAAAACAATTAAACCTGCAAACATATGGATCATAAAAAACTGGTAGAAAACGAATGCTACATTTGTTTTCACAAATGCAATAATAAATCACCATGCCTATGCAACACATATGTACACATCAAGTGCCTTCAAAAATTCATACATATGTATGACAAAAATAATATATGCATGCAATGCAAAACACCATACACATTCAAAGGGGGGGTTTGGAAATGTATACTAAATCTTTGTATGTAATAAAGTTTTACTATAAAAGAACGTCCTATTATTTAGAATGCTACGAAAAATTTTAGTCATGCTCGCCATTGTACACAGTCATTCGGTATGTAGCGTCACACACCAAGATTTATGGTCGTGTGCCCTTAAAGACAACACATGTATGAACAAATATCAATTGCACAAAAAATCAACACTAAAAACAGGGAAAATGTCACTATCGAGACCTTTCATTTTGGCCATTGAAGGCCCCAAATATCACAAATTATTCGAAGACTGCGATGTCAACAAAGACGGATGCATAGACATGCGAGACATTGAACAATCAGATAATACTTGTACAAGATCATGCATTTGGAGAAAAACAATGAAAGATATGCTATGTTAATTTAAATCGACACTCTGGACAATCGGCAGATTGGCGTAACCAACGCCCCAAACACACGCGGTGGTAAATATGAGCACACGGTAAACATTGAAGGTCGTTCGAATAGATAGTCTCCAGGCAAATAGAACACGTTTTGCCAGTACACTGGTTTGATGATCGGTACTGGCTCGAAGGTGGCGGGCTGTCGTACCTCAAAGGTGGGCTGCCGTACAATGTCGGCAATTGCAAAGACATCGCAGGCAAAGGTCTCAAACGGTGACGTTGAAAAGCAGACACAGTCGTTTGTAAAACTTGATGACGGATATCCGACTCAACTATATATACGTTTAGTCCATTCAACACGACACGAATAACCCGCCCCGTTGAATGTTTAAAAGGCGCGAGCAAACGTTCGAGGCTATATGGGGGATCACTACTTATTATTTGGTCTCTTAAATGGCGATTTAAATCCGAAAGGTTAAGATCCGGACGAATACAAATAGATTCAGACTGAGACATTTATAACAAAAAAAATAGACATTATTTATACTAATTTGTATTGTTTGTATTGTTTGTATTGTCGGAAGATCCCGACCAAATCTTATTATATAGTTCTTTGATGCGTGGCATTAAGCGAGGAATAGACGGGTTCTCTTGAGCAGACACAATACCGCAAATAAATGCCAATATCATAAAAAACATTTTTACAAGAGAGTGATCTCTTAAATACTCATCTATACTGACGGAACAGGAATTTCTCCAGTAAATATCGGTATAGTCTCCCCTTCGTCAGTTTCGTCTGGGGGTATTTGGGGTTGCCACCATTGTTTAATATATTGTTGTACACTTGGTAACGGGAATTGTTGGGCAGCCCACACGCCAAATAAAAAGCCAAAAATAAATTCAATCATTTTAGAACATTACCATTCCTCTTAGTACAACAGTACGCAAATAAATACGGATTGATTTTTTTTGGAAGACTTTATAAAATATAAATAAAACAGTATATAAGGTCGATATTTTTTAAACATAATTATGCTTAAATACATAGGCATATTATTAGCCATTTTTGTAATGAGTGATGCGATGACCACGCATCATCGAAAGAAAAAAAAACACCTCATTGCTGCAACAGTCACAGCTAACACGCTGCATATATCGACGTCAGATTCGTGCAATATCAATGAATTCGTGGCAACTATCATTGCGGATAGTTGTATTTTTCACGAAGAGAATTTCTGTAATACTTGGGCGGACGCTGTACAGGCACAAATCGTCACGACCGGATTGACATGTGCGAACACGAATTTAGTTTCAGATCGAATAATAGAATCCATGATCTCTGATGTTATCCTAACTTTAGAGAGGGATTTTTGCGATTCTCATGGGGAAGACCCTAATGGGAACGCTTACAACTCCGAACAATTTGAAGACGACGGTTGTTTTTGCCAACACATGTTTGGCGAAGGATTCGAACCACCAATGCAAACTGGACCCGGTTTAGAACATCTTATTAGCGGTAAAACATCCGCAGAAATTGAAGCCAGTTTGAAAATCGCGTCGGTGCTTCCAAACGTCGTGGAAAGCATGCGCAGAACAAATTTAGACATAATCGATTGTCTATATATAGACGCCGTACAAACAGACAACGACGGAAACGTGGAAAAACTGGTCATTAAAAACCATTGTCCGGTAGGAATCAACATGGAATACTTTAAAATTGGCGTCGCGTTAGATACGTTCATCAACATACCATCGGATGGCGAAATCTCGGCAAATGGTCAGTTGGTAGTTGAAAATATTGAATACGAGTTCGGTCAGGTTTGCCTTCTCCATAAACCCGACCCCAACGCCGCCACGGCGGTGCACGGGATCGATTGTTTTAATGGAATGCTGTTTGAAGACAGTGCCCTTTACCCATACTACAGCTCCTGCAGCGATTTTGAAAGCAGAGTAGCGAATGAAGGCGTGGTGGACCTTTCTACAAACGTCAGGATTGTACCCATTCTTGAAAATAGATTAGGGATCAGCACTACCAAAGCCGAAAGTATCTATAACAATTTGCAATATATATGTCCACAATTAGCCGTTTTTTTGCCAACTGTGTGCAATGGCAAACACTCAAATGATAATGAATTCTGTCGAGATCTGGATAGTGCCGTCTGTGACAGCACTATAACGACATTAGTAAACGATGCCACCAATAATATGTGCATACCGAGAGCGCAAATTTGTGAGAAAAGCACAGTGGGCTGTGATGATGACGATTGCTCTATCAAAACCCCAAATGTCCGTTTCGTGAGAAAGTGTGGGTTAAACGGCCCCGAACGCCACAAAAAGCACACGGAGGGTTATGAATACGACTGGGAATACACAAACGAGGCAAAAAAGTGGAAACAAATAATAGGAAATATTGAAGACATTGAAGACAGACAGTATTGTCCATGGGATCCCGGGTGTAAAGCGGGGTGGGTTAGAATAGGAGGAAGACATGGTAGAAATGGCATCTTTGGTGGTATTTGTTTTGACAACAACGACGCGGGCAATGGAATGCCCGAGTGTTCCATTGATGAAGAAGACAACTGTGATAAATGTCTCCACAAAAACAAACATCTTATTAGCGAAGTTTTATACACTCATGCCGATAGTGAACACTGGTGTGTTGATGATATAACAAGTACGCCAACAACCGATGAAACTATTATACATGCGAAACAAGATATGTGTGTTGACGGCAATAATGACGGGATCGTGGGGGCGCAAAACCACGATCTGTGCACTCCCAAACAAGTTAAATTTTGGAAAGCGTTTTACCAAAAATCGTGCCATTGCCATGAAATTAATGACGAATTACTGTGCAATTCACACAGTAACACACATATCAATGGGCACGAGTTTGATATTCCGACATGCAGTTGGCGGGAGTTTAGTTATGGAGAATGCCAAGAGTATGATCCGTTGTTCGAATGCTTTAAACAAACGGATTTTACCCTGACAGATACGAAAACTAACTTTCTTGACAACTTTGAAAGAGAATGTTCGTGCTCCAAGTTGAACTTCTTTAAAAAAGAGCCGTGCAATACCATACAAACGGTAACTGTAAATTTGTACGATTCGTTTGGCGACGGTTGGGACGAGGAGACCACATGGAAACTTACAAGTCCCGACGATACTCATTTTGAGTCTCTCTTTACCTTCGTCGATTCATCCGGAAGTCAAAAAACGAAAACAATCCCCTTTTTACCAGATATGCACTACACAGTCAACGTCGTTGGTGACGAATGGCCAGAAGAAATTTATTGGGAAATTGTAGGTGCAGACGGCACGGTTGTGGCAAGCGGGGGTGCTGGGTACACCGAGTTTGACATAGATACCGTTATAAGCGATTGTGACCAACTTTGCACGGTTAAAAAAAGCACATACAACCAAGAATATGAAATGGATCCTCCCGACCAGGATGAACTCGATGCTATCGCAACGGATTGTTTTTTTAAACGACCAGGACTTGACAAATTTTGTAACACTGAAGACGAAACCAAATGTCCAGAATGCCACAAATACGAAATGGATACATTTTTGGACAGTCAACAATCAACAGATACAGCCGTCAGTGTTTACAATATTTACAGCACAGTCGAATGCAACATAGCGCTGGATGTCGTGGTGGAGGTTTTGGAGAGTACCCCGGCCGTACATGCAGACATTGCCGTGTTATGTTCTGACGCCGACGACACCCCCTTATTTAGCCTTTTTTTTCAGGGAATAACGCAGGTGCACAGCACAGAGGTATCTTTGAAATGTAAAGAATACACCAATATGAAGTGTATTTTGGACGTTTCTAACATCCAAAATCCAACAGTCTTTTCCACAAACAATTTTTACTCCTTAAAAATACGTCATTGGGCATCCGTTCTTCCCATTTTCGAAATGCCAGACGAAGAGTATGACCACGAACAAGAAGGCAACGAAGACGATGGCTACATATTTACAGCAGTCGATCTAAATTTCATGTCAAAAGTCCCGCCAGGAGGCGATTGCGTAAATATAATTACATATTTTGAGAAAGAGGAGGACACTACAACTGGTTTAATAAAATGTTATTACCGAGATTCAATAGACCCGATCTTTACGCACCACACATTGGAAAACACACCATTCCATAAAAGAGTTACTGTGACATGTCCAACAGATGATGACGGTGACATTGACGTCTTAACACTTTCAAACTCAGCAATTAATTGCTTCTATGTTGACGGAGCTGGTGACGAAATCGTTGACTCTGTAAATATCTATAGAGATGTACTGGATGCTAACCACATCCAGTATAGCAAATTCGGTAGCGAGACATTTTTTAACGTAAATACGATGAAGACAATGTTGTGCGATGAGCCCAGCACAGAACAAGAGTGCAGAGAGGCGGCCCTGGCCACGGGGCTTACTCCGGGGGGTGTGGGTTGGTCGTTTTCTGGATCGTACTCGGTCAGGGGATGTTATGCCTACGCCTCCGGAATTTTTGAGGGTCATGCATATTGGTCCGCATCGACGTGGGGTGTCGTGCCGACTGCGCCCAAGTACCGCGTGTGTATGGCGGATAACGATAACACTGAATGGTTATTATCATCCTCCAGCAAAAGATTAGCGTGCGCGGACAGCTATATTAAGATCAAAGTCGTCATTGGCGGTCATGATAAAGGTGGACAGGTTGTCATAGAGTCTAAAAGCTCTGAAGGCGAGCCGGTGAGGACTACATTGTACGTTGTAGACTATGTTACTACAACATATGTATGTGTCCAAAAAGACAGCAATGTGGAAATTTCTTTACACACTGATTATGCTGCAACCACAGATAATTTTAATGTGCACATTTACGACTTTTCTGACAACAACAACATAATATGCAATGTAGTAAATGGGGATCTTAGTCAATGTGAAAAACGATTCTTTCAAACCGACGTAAACGGAAAATTTCACCGCAAAACATGTCCCGAACAAAACGTCACGGCGTCTGGATTTACGGAACCAGCAAACACCGATGCTTTTAGCACCACCCTTGTCGACGATGACTACTGTATTCACGGGGTATCGGGTTGTAAAGATGAAGCGTTTGCCAATTACAATCCAAATGCTGATGTTACTGATAATACATGCACCAATACGTTTATTGACATAAATATAGAGCATGGGGATGGGGATATATTTTTTCAAACGTCATCGGATAGTTATATTACGGCCGCCGGTGTGGAAAAACTCAATTCTGCCGTGTTTAACCGAGCATCCAATATAAAACTATTCTCGGGTGTCGATTTTGACGCGAACGGCGCCGCGAATGTCGGTGACATTTGTGAAAAAATGTATGTTGATATACAAAGCGCCGCGAATCTTGGGTTAGATCTCGACATTGATGGTTCTGTATTTACCTTTGAATATGATGGTAAAATAATCGGTAAACTATTCGGCATCAATGGACAAATCCTTGAAGGAGCCAGGTCGTTGTATTTGGGGTCCGGAGGACAAGAGATTACATTGTGCAATTACGAGGAGAGTGACGAATGTCATCCAACTTTTTTTCGATCCGTGCCGAAAAAACCATGTTGTCCCGATGGAAGATATATAACATCAGACACAATACTCGGCTTCTGGCCCAACGAAGTAACTTTTGATATACAGATGCCCGGGTTGGGCTCGCTACGAGATGTTATCCATGAACAAGGATTATGCTGCAACCAATCGTCCGTTGACATTTGCGACGATGGATCTCCTTTAAAGTTCACTTTAGATGAATCCTACGGTGGACTGGAAGGATGGGAAACCACAATATATTATCACGACGATAATATTGTCGTACCACAATTATCAATAGGAAGTACATTCGATTATATTGGCCGTGCGTCGATCGATGCAAATTACAACGTTGTCCATGCCATTTTTCCAATTTTTGGTTGCACGGACGACGCCGCCACCAACTACAATCCCGACGCCGAAGTGGACGACAATTCGTGCGGATACAGTACGTGTACTGATGTCCCTGAAGACGGTTGTTTAAAAGATTCATCAATGTTCGAGCCTTATGAAAACAATGTTGGACCATCAGCATGTCAGAGTACATCGTGCGAAAGCGGAGATACCACGTACGGGTGCAAGAACCACGACGCCAACAACTACAATGAAACCGCCGATACTAATGACGCTGGTGCTTGTAGATACGACGAGTGTACTGATGCCCCTCCAGGATTTTGGTGTTATGACCCTTCAACTGCAAAAATTATTCCCGCTGTAGAACAAGATTCATGCCCAGACCGTGCGGACAAGAACGGTCAAATGGAAGAATGCAGTATTTTGGGATTTGAAATATTGACTAACCCAAACGAAAACCAAGTCAAATTATTAATGGACAACGAGCCCGTGCCCCTTAATACACCGGTAAAATTTGACGAAACTGATAATATTGAGTTGACATGCGCTGACAGCAATAGCAATTGGCGTTCATTCGAATACAAACTAATTGAGATTGATTCCATCGGTAACAGTGCATACGACTACGCGTGCATCTCCACCTCGCTCTTGCAATATCAGGGTGTACATAACGCGCAGTCTATTGGCACCTTGAACATTCACGAACCGCAAGAGTATAAGTCCGTGAACGTCTTTGGCCCAGCCACTGTATTCATTTACAAAAAGACCGGAGATTATTTCACTGAATTAAGACGATATGATTTAACGGCGGAGAATACCATGAACCCCCAAACTTTTGACCGTTTAATGAACAAATACGATATAACCGAAAGTTCATTAAAAATAGCCATTATTTTCGCCGACCAAGAGGCAACTGACAAATCCTGGACGATTTTAGATGAAGACGGTAGTGAATTGCTACAAGGCTCAGGCAATAAAATACTTGAAGACACAGATCCATACCATAACTGTTTATTAATATTGCAGGGTCCCAAGGGTTATGAAAATGTTCATATGTTAACACGCGGTGGAAAGGGAGACATATCTGGTGAACCGATAAGCGGGTTTGAACCAACTGTAATGGGTGGGGCATATGTATATTTATTAAGCGACGCTTGTAATGACTTGGAGATTGCAATTGAGAATGTAAATTATCAGGGTAGTGGAATTTCCACAACTGAACAAAAATTCACCAGACTTAGTCTTTTTGAAAAAAACACCAATACAAAAGGATTTGGACAAATTGCAAATATACCAAACCCTCTTCCGTTCAGTACATTCGTCGACACCGACAATGTACAATGCCATATAACAATGGCAAATCTATTTGCCTCAGATGTGTTTCAAGTACAAATCGCCAACAAACCTTGTTATACCGTAGAATTCGAAGAAACTGGCGGGATTCATGATTTAGAAATCAGTTCTTTCTTAGAAAAGTACGATATTACTAATGACCAACAACCCCCCGGACTGTTTTGCTTTGATCTTTTATACGATTACAACTACGTCATAGAATGCCCTTCCGACAACAACAATTGTGCCGGTGCTGATGTCCCCGTGTTTAGTATTAAAAATGGTGACAAAGTGATTTTTACATCCAATGGCGCGAGTGGACAAATTGACATGCGGGATATGGTTGTCCAAAGCGTTGATTTTATTCATTCGAATGACATCTCCGCCGTCGCCACCATCAGTGAAAACGGCGAAGCTGCTCACTATGTTTGTAACTTTGATGATTTTAGCATGACATTGCCATTGACGGGGTCGGGATATTGGTGGGCTAATAACGGAAACAGCGGCGGCGGCTGTACGAAAAAACCGTTAGTATTACCATCAAATGGAATCAATTACCACGCGCGGAATTCCATGTATTTGGATTTAAATAAAGAGAGTGTTGACGTCAGCGTTTATGGTGGTGGTTTTGGTGCCATGACAAAAATCTCGTGCCAGCAAAATGAACTGGACTCAGATAACTGTGCTAATAACCAGGGTACTCTCGGTCAATATAGTCTCGCCACATGTACAAACACATTTCATGTTGCCAACGTATCAGCATGTACACCAGAACGTACATTAATATTAACGTTGCGGTCGGCGCAAGGAACTGGGTGGAACGGTGCCACATTACAACTATTTGGTGAAACTTATACTCTACCGGGGGGATTCTCCACGTCTTTTACATTATGCGAGCCACCACTGACAGGTACGTTCTGTCAGGATATGACATATTCCGGCGGCAATTTGGATCAGTGGAACACATGGGATGTGATGAGAGGTCCCGATGCCGCCTTCGAAAAAATAGAAGAATTGTCGGGTTTCGGCGCGTGTACACGCGTCATATCTTACGGCCCAGGCTGTCCTAAGCTGGGCTGCATAGATTCCGACGCCGACAACTACAATGCCGACGCCGAAGTGGAGGACGAGTCATGCGTAACTTGTGGGTCAGAGACAGAGGAAATGGCTACTATAAAAATGAAAGGAATTTGGGACGTCGGCGTAAACCAGCTCGAATTCGACTCGGGCGTATTGGACAGATGCACCGATTTTGGCGAATATGGGTCGTCATTTATCAATTATAAATGTTTCAACACAACTTCATGTATCAGTGTAACTCATACGACAGATTGGTATAAAGAGGACATGTACTGGTTCGTCGGCGGGCAACATCAAGAATTTTCATTAGCAGTGAACAACAATGATCAATCTATGACCGAAGTCGGCGTCTCGACGTGGGAATTTGGCGAAACGTGTGACGTGCACGGTTGCACGAACCATTCGGCCATTAATTACAATGAAAACGCCGTGGTGGACGATGGATCGTGCACAACTAATTTAGATTGCAATACTGCACAGGTGACTATCCACATGTACGATTCGTGGGGGGACGGGTGGAACGGCGCCATCATGACTATTACGGACAGCAACGGTGATGTTGTCGCTACAGAAGGGCTTGTCAGTGGTTCCTTTGCGGCTGTCAACATCTGTTTAGATGTTGATAGTTGTAATACTATTACTGTAGGTGGAGGAATGTACGACTCAGAAATTTCGTGGTCGATCGTGAACGCCACCAACGGTGTTGAAATGATGAGTGGTAATGCTGGAAATGACGGTCTCGGGTGTGTTGTAGGCTGCACGGAGACTACTGCCTTCAACTACAATGAACTCGCCGAGGTGGACGACGGATCGTGTATATATTCCGCCCAAGAGTGCGAAGACGGCGAACAACTCGTACTATTAAAGTTGGAGTCTGAAGTTAATGGATGGCAGGGACATACGATCGCCATAAACACACCCGACGTCACCAATGTATGGGACGGTCCATGGACAATGCCATGGCACGGCAACGGCGAACTCTTGAGGTGTATGGACCCAAATATTTGTTATACCTTTTTCGTTTCCCATCCTTACAACCCCTCAGCCCCCTCGGCCGAGTATATTTCATGGTCAGTCACCGGACATAATAACGCACCTGTAACGTCTGGAGAAGGAACTGGGTTAACGGAAATAAATTGTGTCGTCAACGGCTGTATGGATGTCAATGCCTTCAACTACAATGAAAACGCCGAGGTGGACGACGGATCGTGTGTACCGGTGGTACAGGGTTGCTCGACTACTGGTGCTCCGAACTACAACTATGATCCCAGAGTCAATACTGACGACGGAAGCTGTTTGGCGACCACTACAAATGGGAAGAATCATGTATGTCTGGATGATGGCATTAATGTAACCGTTCACCTGCACGACTCGTGGGGGGACGGGTGGAACGGCAACGTCCTGAAAATCAATAATGAAGAATTAACCATAAATGCCGGCAGCGACGCCGTGTATACGGCGTGTATAAAGGACTGTACTTATATTACTGCAGGTGGAGGATCGTGGGTGGGTGAAATTTCGTGGGAGATCGTGAACACAGAGAACGGTGAAGAAATGATGAGTGGCCAAGGAGAGTCACTGATGGCGTCAGCCGAATGTGAATTCGGCTGCACGGATGCTACTGCCTTCAACTACAATGACAACGTCAATGTTCATGTTCATACGCAGTGCTACCCTGTTATAGATTGTGGCAGCCAGACCCAACAAGTTATTACCATGAAGGATTCGTACGGGGATGGGTGGAACGGCGCCATCATGACTATTACGGGCAGCAACGGTGATGTGCATACATATAATGGTCCTCCAAATCTCGGGTCCCCGTACAATGCGAACGAGATCGGCGTCGGCATCTGTTTAGATGTTGATAGTTGTTATACAATTGTAGTGGGCGGAGGATCGTGGGACAGTGAAATTTCGTGGACTATTACGGGGTCTGACGATATTGCATTGGATATCATCGCCACCGATGGGTCACAATTTACACTGGGGGACGCAGGTGAATGGACATTTGGTTGTCCTATATCTGGCTGCACGGACCCTACTGCCGGCAACTACAACGCCGATGCCACGGATGACGACGGGTCGTGTTGTTATGATTCCATAACAACTATCAACATGTACGATTCGTACGGGGACGGGTGGAACGGCAACGTAATGACTATTACGAACAGCACCGGTGATGTTGTCGCTACAGAATGGTTTGTCAGTGGTTTCTTTGCGGCTGCTAATTTCTGTTTGGATACGGACCAATGTCATAACATTGAAGTGAACGGTGGATGGTGGCAAGATGAAATTTCGTGGTCGATCGTGGATGACTCTGGTGTTGTAATAACGAGTGGTAATGCGCCTGACCCTTCAACCATCAGTTGTCCTATACATGGCTGCACGGATGATACTGCCTTCAACTACGATCCCACCGCCAATACGGACGACAATTCGTGTGTGGCGGTTGTCAACGGCTGCACATTACCATCTGCCTCCAACTTCAATCCCGACGCCAATACGGAAGACAATTCGTGTTTGTGCACAAATAATGACGCACCTTCGACTGTCCACATGTACGACTCGTGGGGGGACGGGTGGAACGGCAACGTAATGACTATTACGGACTTAGGAACATCCGTACCATTGACATTCGATGATGACACCGCCAGCACAACCATAACGAGTGGTAATGAAAAGACCGACCGGGTCTGTTTGGATGTGGGCTCGTGTTATACAATTGAAGTGAACGGAGGATTGTACCAAAATGAAATTTCGTGGGAAATCAAGAACTCCAATGGTGTTCAAATAACGAGTGGTAATGCGCCGTATAACTTAAACGTGGGTGATGGGTGCATCCAGGGCTGCACGGATGCTGCATTCTTAAACTACAATACCTCCGCCACGGTGGACGACGGGTCATGCGATGGCCGACTCGGCTGCACGGATGCTAATGCCTTCAACTACGATGAACTCGCCACGGTGGACGACGAATCGTGTCATCACTGCGACGCAGTCGAATCTTATGTGATCAACATGATGGATTCGTACGGGGACGGGTGGAACGGCGCCATCATGACTATTATGGACAACAACGCTGCTGTCCAGACATTGATTGGTCCTCCATCAGGCGTACTACAAGAACAGGCGTGTGTTACTATTGACATTAACGTTTGTAATACAATTGGTGTGACCAATGGATGGTGGCCAACTGAAATTTCGTGGGAAATGACTACTGGTACCGATACTAATACCGTTGTCCTTTCCGGCGGTGCAGATTATGGTGAAGCCTTTGGATCATGTGATATTTATGGCTGCACGGACCCTACTGCCGGCAACTACAACGCCGATGCCACGGATGACGACGGGTCGTGTTGTTTTGATTCCATAACAACTATCAACATGTACGATTCGTTTGGGGACGGGTGGAACGGCAACGTAATGACTATTACGGACAGCAACGGTGATGTTGTCGCTACAGAAGAGCTTGACAGTGGTTCGTCCGCGGATGCCAATTTCTGTTGGGTGGATGACACTTGTTATGCAATTGTAGTGAACGGTGGATCGTGGCAAGGTGAAATTTCGTGGAATATTGTAGCCGGCAACGGCGAATCAATAATATTAGGGGGTTCGCCGGAAACGAAGTACTCAACCGCCTGCCTTTTTGGCTGCATGGACCCTATGTCACCCAACTACAATGAACTCGCCGAAGTGGACGACGGATCGTGTGAGGCGGTTGCCGCCGGCTGCACCGATTTCCTTGCCGAAAACTACGATGCCACCGCCCTGACGCCCGACGATTCGTGTACGTATGACAGTTGTGCTGTTGTTGTCAACATGACGGATTCGTACGGGGATGGGTGGAACGGCAACGTAATGACTATAACTAACCGCAACAGCGGTTTGTCACAGACATATAATGGTCCTCCAAATGAAGGGTACCCGTACAATGGCCCCGACGAGATCAGCGTCAACATCTGTTTGGATACGGACCAATGTCATGACTTTGAATTGGGCGGAGGATCGTGGCAAAGTGAAATTTCGTGGACGATCGACGGTGCGGGTGTTGAAATAATGAGTGGTGAATATGGTGACGCGCCGGCTACCGGAACCTTGGGAACTTGTCCCTAAAATTTTCAATTAAATATGCATGACATTTTTAATATCTCAAAATAACTATTTAAATATAATTAACTTAAAATTAAATTACAATGAAATATCCATATATTTTTTGTACTCTGTGTTTGTGTTTGTGTTTGTATAAATATTTATTGTTTGTGGCGTATACATCTTTCGGAATCGTGTTGTGGGATTTCAGCAGTATTTCAATGTTGTATCGATATTCGAGTATGATGAATATTCCATTTTCTCACGTCTTACTTCGTCAGAATGGTAATGTGTTTCGGTTGAGTGAGCGTCCTGTTTCTGGTGATCATATCCATATGACTGTATCTATATATGTGAACGGTGTTTCTCGTTCACCAGAACACGATAGGCCGGTCCATGAAGATGTTCCTTACGAGTTGAAACCCGGCACGTGTGATGTTCCTGGCGACATTGCCTATACAAAAATTTGGCCTCACTCTGGTGTACATACTCACTGTGACGGATTAATCCACGTGCACCCCTGGTCTGCACCTCGTGTGATTAGAAAAGAAGGTTTGGATGTCCAATTGGGGTTATGGTTTGACCAAGTGGGTATTCGATACCGTGAATTGGATGTACCATCGTTGTCTTTTGGCGACGAACGTGTTGATGGCAATTCTACGCATGTTTGGCAGTTGGCGGAATACATTTGTCATAAGGATACGAGCTATAATTTGTACGTGGGTGATTTTGACAAGGTATGGTTGGGTTATGCGTATAGTTCGTATGTGTTATGGTATGATAAACTGGGTTCTGTTCCGCCGCCCCCGTTGTCGGGTCACATAGATGCTTTATTGCAGGCTGATACTGTTTTGCGTGTTGGTGCAACTGGTTACGATGGCAGTGACTATCCACATACGTGTGTCTTTTAAAAAATGCGATTATAATAAAGGGGATCTAAAATAAATGGCAGTTATATACCAATGCATTTTGTCCAGCCGATTGATCGTAATGTTTGTTCATTCTTGAGTATTTATGAATTTATATGTTTTCGCAAGACATGTCGTTGTTATTATTACGATGCTGCTGCTTATGACGTGCGTGCATGGTCACTGCCCTTGCACCTGTCTAATTTTAGTTCGCGCCAGACAATAGCTTTGCATTATTTAATGTCATTTGCTGTGCAATTTGAGGATAGGTTGGGATCTGTTACGTGGTACCAGCGTGTTGTGAATTGGTTACGGTATAAGCCGTCGATCAAAATAATGTATGCGTTTATTTGTGTGCAAAACTTTGATTTTTTATTTCGTCTGACTTTATCTGATTTATCTGCGTGTCAGCGTTTTTGTTGGTTGCGACTATTGTGTCGCAACCAACAAATCCAAAAACGAAGACTATTTAAGTATGCCCGTTACAATGAAAATGAATCGGTCTTGTGCGACAATCGTGGGTCAAAACGTCGGCGGTGTTGGGATTCAAGTTACGGAGATTTACAGCCATGTTACTGATGATGTTTTTTTGGTCTTGTTTTTAACAGAGAAAAGTAGTCCTGGTACTTTTAATATATTTGAGCCTTCAAGTATACATTATGACATTTCGATGAAAAACATGGTTGAGCTTGGTTTAGTGTGTCAGATGTTTTGCGAGCGCGAAAATGACGATAGTGACAAGGTTACGCAGTTTTTGGGATCTGCTGTCATGGACGTGTCAACGGTGCAGCGTAATAAAAAATATACGTTGGTGCTGCGTGATGCTTCTTGTCGTCCGTCTGTGCGTGTTGGCCAAGTTTCATTAAATGTGACTACTGCACTTTCTTCCAAGTTGCTCCCTTTAAAAATTCAAACGCCGGATTGTTCTCGGGTGTTGTATGACGCGGCCGAGGCCAATTTGAAATGGATTGGTGGTTTTGGCGCGCGTGGTCTTGACCCAATTGTCCACGGATTGCGATTGGTTCATTCGCCTTATTATGTGAATCATATGGGTGTTACGTTACCGTCGGGTGCTTTTTGCATGATTCCATTTGACCATGATAATAAACGAGACCATGCGCTTGAATCTTACCGGGGTCGTTTAAGGATTGCGCTTGCTCGTAATGTGATGCAATCTGATTATTTTTGTAGTGTCGTGCACGATTTGCATTCGTCCAAATCTATAAAATCCCGCCATTTACGATGTCTTTCTGTAGTTGCCGATGTTCTAACATTGCATGCTCGTATGGACATTCACTATACGCCCGATGTTATTCTTGCTGCGAATCCCAAAGGTACGGAGCGTTGGGAAATCCCTCGCGAACCAACAAAGGATAATGGTATTTCGTATACGGGCGACTGTGAAGATTTTGCGCGTGAAGTATTCCAGCATAGTAAAGAGTTGCGTGAATGGGTAACCCCCAAACTTTCTAATGACCCGTTGGAATGCATGGTGGCCATATTACATTTGTATGTGCCAACCATTGAACAGGGTGCGGTGGATAGTTCGGCCCATACTAAATACATAACGTACGCTGCAGAATATAGAAATCACATTTGGGCCGCGTTACATCCCCGTTCACATTGGAAAACCAAATGTTCTGGGCGATTAAAACTGGATTCATTGTATGAAAAATGGCCAGAATACGATTGTGAGCAAACTCTCCCGCTTCTTCATTTGGAAGGAACGGGTGAAGTTTATCCCGTTGTTACACAACGAAAACCTGGATATATTACCAAATTACAGCGTGAAAAGAATATGTTGGAACAACGGTATTCTTGTTTGTCATCCATGTACACACCAGACATGGGTTTACAGTGTAATCATTCGTCTACATTTTATAAGTATGCGATTGCTTGCATGACGGACATTTTTAAAGATCAGGGTGTGATTGACTTTACGTATGTCAGCAAAAACAAATATGGTGTTCCTATTTACGACTGGGCACGCGGAAAGTATAGTTTTCGGCCGTCTGTGAAACATTCAACCAAAACAATGGCATGTATATCGCATATGATGACATTGGAAAGACGTATTCGTCCAATTTTGACAGTGTCTAAAATAATAAAAGCGCCAATAATGAGGGATGGGTATTTTCTACGTTATGGTCAAAGGACGCCTATTGCCATGGTACCTGAAGATGCCATTGAGGCTGAATATAAAGTCGGTGAAGCGAGTTGGTACGAGTTGTATTTCCACGTGGACACATTTATAGGAACTTCTTCTGAAGGGGATTTAGTTAATTAATTCTATTCTTGTATTTAATAATATTTATCCTCTGTTAATGATAAAATATCTTTTTTTTGGTACCTCTATACTATTGGCGTTTTTTTACCGGTATAAGCCTCGTACCGTGTTAATTTACACTACACATGTAGACGATGTCAATCAACATGAACGCGTAGCAAAATTATCAGAGGCATTTGGCTCTAATTTAGTGGTGATATGGGATAATAAAGAGGGTTTAAAATGTCCGTTCCACAATGTTTTGTGTGTGGACAATATAACAATCAGCAAGACTGTCCAGTTTGACCCCCTGCACGGATGTTGTGGGGCCGAAAAGGCTATAATGTGGGCCATTTCCAACCGGAATACTTTTGAGCGACTGTGGTATATAGAAGAAGATGTGTATTACACGGACATGTCTATTTTAAAAAGCATAGTCAATGCGAGGTATACTGAGGATTTATTGACCCAACGGAGTTCAGCGATTTTGCCCCAAACAAAAAAATTTGAGGAAAATAAAATAAAAAGTTCTGAAATTTTAAAGCAGTGGAGGAAGTTTGATTCAAAGATTGTGCCGAAAACAAATTTGTTGAATATGTATTCGCTGAACCGTAGAATGCTTGAAGCTTTGAACGACATATATATAAAAAACAACTATACGTGGATTTTCGCTGAAAGTTTATTACCAACGGCGGTGGAATATTACAATTTGACGTCTGGCGTCTGGAAACACCACCACGCATCGATATTTGCCTCCTTTCGCCGGCGTCCCTGTTTTGTGTTTTTTAAAAAGTCCGGTATTTATCATCCGGCCAAACATCGTCGTGGCGAATTTATAAAATGTAGATATTAAAAATCACTGTTTAATGAGAATGTGTTTAATTCATCTACATATTGTTTGGTGTCGTCGTATCCGCCAATAAACCGTTTGTGCCAAAATACCATAGGAAAAGTGTTGGGTTTTTTTCCAGAAATACTCGCTATATAATTTAAAAAATTCTGACGATTTTTTTTCAAATATACGTCGGCGAGAACAATCTGTGCGTCTGGTAAGAGTTCTTTGACTTTGGTACAGTAAATACAGTTTGATTTTGTATAGACAGTAATATTTTCACACGGTGGTGTTATATTCATAATGTAATATTTAGAAACCTTTTATAAACATTTTTTACAAAAAAATCCAATGGTATCCGTTGTGCACTGCTATAAATATATCTTCACGAATAGATATCATGAACGAAGATTTTGAGGTAATCAAACAACTGGGCCAGGATGGTGCACAAGGTGTAGTATCTTTGGTTGAATTCCCAAATGGGTTGCGCGCCGCCATGAAGCAGTTTAAAACAAAAAAATCGACGGGCAGAATCCAAGCCGAAGCAAATTTCCAGAGAAGAGCAGCCGAAGCTGGCATTGCACCGGACGTCATGCATGTTGATTTGGAGAACAAGCGCATATTCATGGCGCCGATGAATGTCCGTATTGTGGACGTTTTACAGGGAAGTCATGCTAATTTTTCATCCGACCTGCATCATATTATGCGCACATTGGATGAGATTGGAATTTTACACAATGATGGAAATGCCCTCAATTTGATGTTGGACGACCGAGACCAGCTGTATATTTTGGACTTTGGACTTTCCAAGGAAATTACACCCGCTGTGCGCAAGAAATGGGAGGGTGAGCCAAATGTTCGTGTTACACTACACATGTTGCGCAAAGGACTCCGCAAATATAATATCGACGTCTAATAATCTATATATCGCCTAAGTTGACCATCAAATACGTCGTGATGGCAATTGGTACAGGGGAAACCCCCTGCATCGCAATTTTCACATTCAATAATGTCGTTTACAACGTTTCCACCACTTTGTTCACAATTCTCGGAACATTTGCCTTGTTTATCAAGGATGCCCGGACAACCTTGATAAACACACGCCGTGCCTTGAGTCACTTTTTTTTGAATAATTTCATGTAAAGTTGATTGTAATGGCTCTCTCAAGAAGCGCAAAATAGCCAAGCGTTGAATACCATACAACGTATCGTGTGTGACTGGGTGACAGCTGTCCACATTCCGGGATCGTCTCCAAATAATTTCAAGTTCGTTACGTTTAAACATACTTTAACTTTTATTTTACCGGTATCTGAAATAAAATATATTCTTAAATTATTGTATATATTTACTATCAGCATTGATTCTTCCTGCATCAGTGGGGTTTTGTGCCTTTCTGCTATCGGAAGACATAATACCTGTGCGCATAAGGGTATAAAAATCTGGATGGCCACGTTTTGTAATTCTACGGTAGGCGTTTTGTTTTTCCACAAAGATCCACAGTTTATCGGAAGAACCGAATCGAAAGACAGTTTGGTTACGAACAGTCTCTTTGGCCGATTTTTTAGAACTTTTTGGACAGCTGGGACATTTAAAACATGACCTACAACCGATTTTGGACGAAATGACTCCAATTCCTATGATGGTGGCCAGTAGTGTGACCGCCCATCTGTAAGCTACCTTTTCTAATTTTTCCAATTCTTCGATGAGACGTTCACGGCCTTCGTCTCTGCCGCGGTAGGTGGCATCTTTTTCGCGCAGATCGCGCAAAATTGTTCCTAAAAACCGCCTTGCCATGTTTTGGTGTTTTCTTGTTTCCTTAACACTAAATGTTTTTTCAGATTCTTGATCATAAATGGACCACAATAATCGTACATCTTTTACAATGATGTCGCTGTTGGTTTTGAGTCTTCGTATTAAGCTATTGACTGCATTTTCAGAAGGACTGTCTTTCTTGTGCAACTGGTCGTCTAAAAAGGACTCGTAATGACGAACAATGTGTTTTTCAATCGGGTTGTATGAATACAATGCCCCCACAATCTCATCCGTAGATTGTCTTTCTTGTGCAACTGACCTTATTTTACGCCCACTGGTTGACGCATCAATAATGGCTGCCAAGTGGAGAATTTCTTCAATGTCCGATCGTTTACTGTTTTCGGGGATGTTTTGAATCGATTTTCGAACAAAATCTTTGGTTGTGGTGCGCAAAAAATGCACCATGCCCTTTCCGTATAATACTGGTTCGTGCGAATCATACCACAGAACGGGATTGTCGTCTATACGCGTCTGAATGGCGCGTATTAATTGTGTGACGTCTTGTCTGGATAGATCTGCTTTGCTGGCCAATTGTTTGAGTATTTTTTGAAGGCGTTGGTTCTGGACCACGCGTGAATCAATGTCACCATGTAATTTTTTATGAAATGTCGCATTTGTAAAAGCAAAATCAGCTTTCAAAGCGTGCAATGCTAAATCATAAATGACTGGCTTTAATATAGGGGCCATGTACTGTCGTTTTCGCATACCGTCACTGGCTCCGTCGTGATTTGCGTCTACGAGATCGTACATTTGGACGAGTAATTTATCTGTAGCTTCAAGTTCTCGTTCTAACAATGCGTTGTCAGACTCTAAAGATCCTGTAAGATATCGTAGCCATTTGTCACGATTGTTAAAAATGCCATCTTCTGCGGAGGGCATTCTGCTCTTACGTGCCTTATAAATATCTACCAAACGGTCAGAAATGCGTTTTTTGCGCCAATCTCTCTTGGTTTTGCGTTTTTCAGAGCTTGTTTGGACGCGTGGATGTGTATGTACAACAGCCTTTTGTAACATTGGCATGGCCAACGTTTGATCAATACTATCTTCCCTCAATACTTCGGACAGTGCGTCGTCGTAGTCGTTTGCCACTGCGGAATGAACCCCCCATGCCACTAAAAGCAATGTCACGAGAGCCAGTTGGCCGTGGCGCGTGTAATATCGCCCCCGCTTCAACCGCTGCTGGTTTTTTGGAGTGGTTAACCATTGGTCCATGCGTTTTTGTAAGGTGGGGTAACCTCGTATTCTCTCCAACCAGTTTTCGAATGTTTCAGTGGTCTTAATATTTAGAGATTTTGGGGGGGGAAGGCGCGGCGGCGAACGCGTTGTTTTGTTACCCATGTTTCGTTGCCGTTGTCTTTTATGTTTTGATGTTGAACCCCGACCGTTTCTTCGGGGTTCTGCTTTCAAAAACGTTTGTACAAACATTATTTGTACATGGCCAATACGCATATTTATAGTAATATTTTTAAGGGACACACAGCCATTTCATTAAAATTATATCGTCCCTCACAATTAAAAACAACAGCGAAATGTACGCAAAGTGGTATATAGACCACAATTCTGACGTATACAACCACCAGATATGCCACGACCATGAAAATAAACAGCATACAACATAGATAACACCAGCAAACGCTCGTAATTTTTTCAAAGAACCCCGAGGACTTAGCCAGCGGACAGCCAAATGGAAATTGACAATGTATGCCGATGCAGACGCCATGGTATACACCAACATCGCTTGGCCAATTTCAGATGTTTGGAAATCAATACCAAAAGATAAAAAAACCAACACTGTCGTCGTCATATGGTGAATGCGTGTTGTTTGAGGCAAATTGTCGACACAAACAAGACCCACTATATCGTTAGACACATACAGTGCTGCCAGTCTATGTATTGTCCAATTGTCCCAGATATTATCGCGCCAGATAGGTATAATAATAGTAAACATCGCAACCAACGTTAAAACTGCAAGGTACGCAGATTTTATTAAATTTTTTTGAATATATTTGCGACGAACTTGAGACAATTCGATATATTTAGATGACGGATAGAGTATTATATCCATTATAAAATACATAGTACGAACAAGAATACAAGAAAATAATAACCATAAAAGCGCGTGAAAATCGTACATATTATATAAAAAGGTATAGTATTAATACTGTTGTTTTATAAAATGTTAAATACTAAACGGAGCTCCATTTAAACTTTGAATTTCGCCAGTGATCCAATTTTTTCGGCGCCAACCGTTCGTTTTTGACCATTCGATCCATTGTTTTGTGGTTATATCTTGAGCCAATACGTACGATTCCTCGTCCTCCCGCCGAAAAACATGCCACGGGCAAAACCAGACAAAATTACCATGAGATCTCTCTTCGTCGGGGTTCCAAGAAATATACAATCGGAGTTCCAAAGGCAAATCGGGGTCCTCCGAAATCATCAACATAGATTCATCCCACCAAGAAGAAGGAGTTTCAACATGCTCCCCGATGATAAAATATTGATCCAAACCGTGCAAGATATGAAGAGTTCGGATGTCCATTTGTATTCGTTTAGTGCGGGTGTTTTATAAATAACATGTTCTTTACATATAACAATCTTCATTTACCAACTATTCATATCTTTCATGGCGTAGACATGGCGGTTTGAGCGGGCAGGGTTGCCGCGGCGGCGTTTATATTGCTTCATAATGCGCGGAATTGATTTTTGTGGAGGGCGCGATGTCTTCTGTCGCGTTTGGCTCATTCCGTTCATTAACACGGCATGAAGGATTAAAAAGTTGGTTGACCATTGAACAGTGTTAGACATTGTGTTTATGTAAATGTTGTTCTTAATATTTGGACGTTGTGTTCTTAATATTTGGACGTTGTGTTCTTAATATTTGGACGTTGTGTTCTTAATATTTGGACGTTGTGTTCTTAATATT
>Ga0315315_10000614_pt1 | contig 30439 bp, 5 predicted proteins | sample M140m3416metaG_FD_203699 | JGI IMG/M metagenome (GOLD analysis project Ga0315315, IMG submission 203699) | Ammonia-oxidizing marine archaeal communities from Monterey Bay, California, United States - M1 40m 3416 | ecosystem: Environmental > Aquatic > Marine > Intertidal zone | place: USA... | reverse complement strand
CAAGAACAGACTTATCATCGGGGTCTTTTGGAGACCCTCATATTTATCGTGTCTATTTTATTGGAAATGCAACGGCAACCATTGGCGATGTCCAGCAACTTGTAGTCCAGGATTGTAGCGCAGGCCTATCTGCCGGTGTCAACAGATCAAACTCCAATATGTCTGTGCGTACGCTTGCAGAGGGTGGAAACGTCGAACATCAACGAGTTTCTCTTTCATCAGATTCTGGCACAACAGCTTTCGTTCCGGCGTTCCGGTTGACGATACAAAACGGTGATCTCGGGTCGACACAGACGCCCTGCATTGAGTGGGGTGCACCAAGCCTGGGTCTAACTGCGGCATTAGTCGACCATTTAAAAATGTCTATAGACTTAAGTGTCGGAAGTGGTGGTATTTCTCTCATTGAGAGTACCAGCTCTTCAGAATTGTACTTTATCGAGACTTCTGACTTTGTTGACGTGGGTATCATCATGTCTGATGACGTAATTGCTGCCGGATCTTCGTGCACAGGAAGGGTTCAAAAGATTGCGGAAGGAGGTAAGGGAGTCAAAATTGAAGTCTTGGAGGAAAGAGGCTGCTTTGCCACTCCCGGCGATATCATTTCTATTGTGAAGGACACCTTAGTAGTTGAGTCATTTTCAGGGAAGCTCGAATTTGCGACTCAAATAGCTCTAGTGACTGTGACCTCGGACCTTCCCATTGAAGCCGATCAGGACTCGTACAAGCTACGTCTGACTCACAATGGTGTTTCCAGAACTACATCGTGCTTGAGACATGATGCCACAGCCGTAGATGTTGAGATGTCAATCAACGGTCTATTTGATTTTAATCTCGATGGAGCCATCAATAATCACGACTGGGGTCACATCAGAGTAACGAGGGAAGGTGGTAGAAGCTTGGAATATGGGCTCGGTTATCAATATCAGCTAGAATCTAAAGGATCTCCAACTAGCGGGGGCGTGAGCACGGTCCTCGGAAGTGGAGCTCCAACTATTGATATTGAAGGCATCGGAGATGCCGTGGGTTGTTCTGATGCCGGAGCAAGGACTGGGACTTTAATCTCCAATCAGACTTCCGTGATGCATGGAAGCCCTTTAGTTACCAGCCTAACTTCCTTTGCGACCGCTAATCTTAGTGCTAGGAGAAGAATCAGAATTGATGCCTCGTCGAGTGATACAAAGGTTTATTCTGTACAGAGCATTAGCGAAGACGGGTTTAGTTTGCTGCTTGAAGAGCCCTTCGACGGATCAACTGAAGTGTCATCAGCCTCCATATATGGCATTGAGGGCGGAATACCAAGAATCGAAGCCTCGGTACATCGTCAAGGCACTGATGAATACATCTATGACGTTTACTTCGCGGGATCAGGCTGGTCAGATGTACCGAAAATGACCATCAATGTCTTTGGAGACGAAAGCTGCCAAGCAAACACGACCCACGTTGAGAATGGTGCAAATCGGAACATGGCTGTAACAACGATTGTCAATGGAGGCAGGGGCTCCAGTGAAGGTGCGAGCGCGGGCAACAGAGAATATGTGATAGACCGTCCCCTTCCTAGCGATGCCGGCAGTGAGACAGCCCCAGTCCTCCTGCTTCCTCCCATGTTCACAGTTCTCGCAGACAGTTTCGAAGTTCAACGACTCATTGTAAAAGATATTGACAGTACAGTAATCTGGCAAGGCAACGGAGGGGGCCCCGATCCTTCGTTCAAATTGACCTATAATGACCATTTGTCTGACTGCCTCTCCTATCGCAGCTCCGAAAGCGACATCGAGTCGGCCCTCGCTAGCTTGACGTCACTCTGTTCGAGCAGCGAAGAGCGCTGCGCAACAGTGTCTAGGACAATAGATGCCGCAGTTGCTCCCAATGGGTATATTTTTACAATTTATTTTTGTTCTGAGTGCGGCAAAGACAATTGCGACCTTGCCCAGCTCAAGGCGAAAACCGAAGATGAAGACTGCGTTCCATTTTTGCCTGAGAATGGAGAGATTATTGAAATTCAAACTCTCCAAGACGGAAGCTCATCTACACCTTTTACTGCCTCCCAACTACCCTTGGCTGAAATTCACTCGCCAACGAGGCCAGCACGTTGGGCAGGGAACGACGAGAGAGGACTCATTCTTTATCGGCTAACGGGTACGATGTGGACAGTCTCATTTGATAATTATCTTGGCAACGTACTTCCGCTTAGTATTTCAGCAAAAGAGCTACCAGACACTGCCCGTGCGTTCATTTTTGACAATGTTGTGACAGGGAAGAATCCCTCCAAGGTACATTTGAGCGGTCTGATCACAGGGATTCCGTATTACGCCCAAGTTTCGGCTGTGAATGCAATTGGAGAAAGCAAATTATCAGATATTGTCTCGGCAGTGCCGGGTGACGTACCTCCATCTCCTACAACTCTCTCAGTAGGAAACGCTTTGCAAGTAAACGAGGTCCAGTCAATTTCTTTGGCGGCTACTCATATCGCCGAAGTTCAGCAAATTTCCACTTCTGCCGCGCCTACGCAAGAGGTTCAGGAGGTCATTATCGAAAGTCCGCCTGGAAATATGATCCATGACGGAAATTTTAGCCTTCGCGTTCCAGAAGCTCAGGTTGTTCAATGGAGGGCACCGGGTCCCGTGTTCGCTGGGTCGTTCTATCTTGAACTTTCCCTCGTAGACCTCGCTTCATCATTGCAGTCCCAAACTGGGAGTTTCGAGTACAGAACGCTGAAGACAGATTGTATCCCATTCGACGCATCTGCTAACTACCTAAAAAGGTCATTGGAGAATAGGGCGATAGAAAATGGGCTCCCTGCCAATTCCACTAGGGTGACTAGATCTGGAGACGGGTCCTATTCTTCTCAGTACGGGTACAGCTATGAGATTGAATTCATCGGGGCGTCCGTTCGGGGTCACATGAATATGTTGTCATCAGATTTTAGCCTCTCTGGGTGGGATGCTTTTGGTGGGAACACCTGCGAGTCGTTTCGATCACACTCGGGCGATGCTTCGCTTACCATATCCAAGCTAGGAACATCTGACGCTTTAGGAACAGACACACCTATCGCAGAAATTACAGTAGCAACAAACCTTCCTATTGTTATCGGCCAATATCAGATTAGCGTCTTTTACTTGGGACACACATTTACGACAGACTGCATTGATTGGAACGTAAAAGGATTATTCGTCAAAAAAGCTCTTGAGACTCTTTCGAATGTTGATTTTGTGTTGGTGGATCTAGTTGATGCCGTTGAGGATGGCTTTTTCAAGAGTCACTCGTACACAATTCACTTCAACGGACAGGGGATGCACACGGACGGGACTAGTGGGGCGCCAGGATTCAATCCATCAGACTTGGAGCTGATCGTGGGGGAAAAAAATTGCAGTTCATTCAAGGCCTACGAGAATAATGTTTTGAAAGATATTTCTCTGATAGAAGATGCAGAAGTCATCTTATCGATCGTTTCAATATCTAGTGGTGGCCATCATCTTTCTGCGTCTTCAAATCCTACTTCGTCCCATCTTTTAGCTGATAATCTGCTTAGGACTATGCCAATGTATTTCGACGACAGTATCTTGGTCGCTCAGAGTTTGAAGGATGAAGAAGATGGAGTCACCTATACAATTGCATTTGACGAGTATGACGGAAATATCCCTGGTCTTGTATGCAATGCCGACAAAACTTTGTCGAACATTCCTGCATCTTGTATGGCTAGCACCATTATGGATGGAAACTCCATTACGGGGTACTTTTTCCTGGGCCCTTCAGAACCATTATCGCACGACGCATCAGCTAAAGAGGTGGAAGAGGCCTTAGAAGCGACTGGTGGAATTGGAAATATAGAGGTAACGAGAGGAGAAGCCGATGGACAAGGTGGATATACGTGGCTTGTTACTTTCGTTGAAAACACGGGAGATGTGGAAGAGCTTTTGGCGTTCAATTCCTTACAAGGCAAGGAAGCAACCGTCCGGGTCGAGGAACTCACCAAGGGGAACGAGATGCAAGGCACATACAGGCTCCTATATGAAGGTCTTGCTACAGAACCCATAGCACTCGAGACCGACGCAAATGGTATCAAGAAGGCTATGTTTGAAAAAAATAGCAGCCTGGGTGATATAATAGTGACATCTACCGGAAAGGTGGATTCCGAAGGAGGTCGACGCTTTGAAATAACTTTTACGGATCCCTTTGCTGGTGATGTTCCTTTACTGCGGGTCGATGCAAGCCATTTGATCGGGACCGGAGCCTCCGTCTCAGTGATTGAAGAGACAAAGGGCAGCCAAGCGAGAGGGAATGCCTTGCACATCAGCTTTGATATGCCACGCAGCTGTTCTTCCAGCCAAGTCGATCCGATGTCTACATGTGGAGCATCTATAACGGAAGGGGAGATTCAGGTGGATGAGAGTGGAGACTACGAGTCAGCTTCTACCCTCTCCTTGAACATATTTGCAGACTACTCAATTCAGATAGTTGAAGTCGCCAGTAGCTCTCTCTGGGACCAATCACTCTCAACTGAGACAGTCAGGGGGTCATTTCAACTCGGTTACGGCGAAGAACTGACGCAACCATTGACAGCCTCAGCATCTACTAGTGAGGTTCGCTACGCACTAGAAGCTCTACATGGGGTTCAGACAGTCGGTGTATCAAGAGAGCTTGGTACTCAGCCGCTGAACTCAAATAATGTTTGCATCGATATACGCTCTGGTTCTTCCCTGGTGACCTGTAACATGAATTGCGAATGCAGATTTGCCTCAAGCGGCCTTCGTTCGAACGATCTGGTTCAGATGGAAGACAGGTGGTTTCGCGTATCTTCCTCCTACAATGGATCCGAGACTTCATTTATACTGTCCACTTTCAGCAATTCCCTTATCGAAGCACACCACATGGGCGTCGACCTCGAGGGGGTTGATCTATTTGCTTGGTCTGGGGGGCACAAATGGACAGTCACGTTTCACAAAGTTCTCTCCAGTGGCGTCAATGAGAATGAAATGGACGGCAAATCAACCGTTCTTCCCCTCACCAGTCCCGAGCACAGACTTTATCCTATTGGCTCCTTTGTACAAGTCAGGCTGCCAGACTGTAAGAAATGTATGTACCTTGACGAACTGATGACATGGAGAAAATATTACTTCCGATCCAGGCTGAAAAATTCAAATGGATGGGGAAAGTATAGCACAGATGAAACAATCGGCACCCCTAGGAGTGTTCCAACTGAACCAGGAGCTATAGAATTAAATGTTATTTCCGGAAAGTGCCTAGAAGTCTCCTTCTCGCAGCCCAATGACCCTCCTTATGCTGAAGATATCCTCTCTTATGTCATTGAAGTGGACATTACGAATAACTTTACCTCCGAGACTTCGAGACGCGAAGATGTGCAGTGTACCTCCCCCCGCTGTTGGTACCAGATCTGCGATTTGCATGATTCCAAAGAGTACTATGTGAGGGCGGCAGCACGCAACTCTGTCGAGATCCAAGGCAATGCAGACTGGTCTACAGTCCTGTCAGCGATGCCAGTCAACCAACCCCCTGGACCCCCAGTGGATATATTTGCGTCAGTGCTCTCAAGCAGCAGTATTCAGATTATATTTCGACCGCCGCTCCGCAACGGAGGGGTTTCGGTCACCCATTATATTTTTGAATTGTCAGAAGTAGAGACCACTGCTTCCGAAGAGGTTAAAAATGTTGAGCGACAAGTTTCTGTGAACGTGGATTCTATTGATGCTCTATTGGATGGTCGCTTCGTCTACGACTTGGTTGACGCCCTTTCTCTTTCAGTAAATGTGCCTTGTATGATCTCAGCAAAGGCGAGAAATGTCGTTGGCACCGGAGAAGCCGTAAGGTTCAGTCTACCTCTGGTTCCTTCCGGGCCACCCGACGCCCCAATAGGAGGGGCTCTATTTACCAAAACATCTAGCGCTGCTCCAATTACGGAGGCGACTGTAACGTGGTCAGAAATAGACAATGGGCTTCAAGCGCAATCCATTTTGGGGTATAGAGTGGACTGGTGGTCTACCCATGACACAGTGCCTGAGGTACAAGTGATCAAGCTCTACTACTCGGCACCTTTATCTGCCACCAAGTTCTCCCTTAGTTACAGCCCCAACCCTGGTACCAAGAAGGAAACTGCTATGCTTCCATTCAACGCTCCCGCTGACCTCGTGAGACGTGAGCTGATAAACCTTGGATGGGACGAGATGATAGATGAAAACCTGCTTCAAGATGTCTCTGTGCAAAGATCAACCTCTTCCAGTAGCTATACTTGGAGAGTAACATTCGGGAATAATCCTGATCGGAAGACGAACGACGGTGACATCGTATCTCTTTCTATCAATTTGAAAGACAACGGTGACATCGGATCACCTACTGCGTCCGTCACGACGAGCCAGAGTGGTCGCAGGGCGTCAGGTCGAAACGAGGTGCAGACTGTTCTCATCATTGGTTCAGATCCAACTCAATTGACCGGGTTTTACCGACTAAAATTTTTGGGGTCCGAGTATTCGCCCTTCATTGCTGCTCATGCTAGCGCGGTAGAGGTCGAACGAGCGTTGAATCAGATATCTTCGACAAGCCATATTACAGTAACGAAGCGTTATGATCCTGACCCAAACTCAACTACTATCTCCAATGGGAAGCATGTGATTCACCACTACAAAGTCACCTTTCCCTCTCTCTTTGGAAACGTGGACAGTCTTGTCGTCGACGATGCAAATGTCGTCGACAGGAGCGCTAACAACGGCAATACTATCAGTCCTTCAGTGGTTGTCCATGATGGTGACAACGAACTCGACGTCTTCAGTTTCAAGGCCTACCACACAGTTCCAGGCGAAGAGCCTACATTGCACGGGTTTTATGAAGACCTGGGCCCATCAGATACGTCATTCACCATTCCAAATCTAATACCAGGCAAACGGTATAGTGTGGTAGTCTCGGCCAAAAATGCTCACGGCTATGGTCCCATAATGGTTCCCTTACCTTCAAGCATTGTTCCTCCCCTTCAGGTACCTGGTAAACCCGAGAATGTCTCTCTCGCCGTTCACACAGGATACATTGACAGTGTTTTGGTGAACTTTGATCCTCCTACAAATGATGGGGGCGACAAGATTTTGCGTTACCGGGTTGAGCTCGACCCATCATTTCAATTCAATCATCCAATTGTCGAAGAATTTGATTGTCCTACTAGCAACAAGCCTACGGTATGGAAAGTCGAGACCGCCAGCGACGCCGGCAGCACAATATCTGGAGGATCCTTCTCTCTCGACCTTCAAGTTAATGGACACATTTACACAACAGCTGACATCCCGTACGACGCAACGGCGCTCATGCATAACGAGACAGAAACAGTGCAGGAATTCATCACTCAATTTGTCACTACTAGTGGGACATCATTGGTCCAAAGCGTTCCAGCCACCAATCTTGAGACCATACTTTTCCCGCGCGATCGTATCCGTTTCGGTGGACAATCGATGCCATTCAAGTATTACGAAGTCGAATCGGTAAACACTAATATTGTCAGCCTCACCGAGGATTACGAAGGAATCAATGGTTTACAGAGTTCTACGAAGAGATATTACGGCGGACGGGGCGACCCATCTTCCTCGAGAATCCATTGTCAGTACGAACAGAATCTTTGCAGTAAATCGACTCAGAGAAAAAGTGGTAGTATGCAAAGCAAGCTAGAGGATTTGGCCGAGGCCATCACCACTGGAGTCCTTGTCGACCGAGACGGTCCAACAGCACAAAACACATTTATCTGGCGAGTGACTTTCCTCGATGACGCACTCCCTTCGGAAAGAGGGTTCTCGCTTAGCCTTGCTACCAATGAACTAACGACTGTCGATGGTGTAGGGTCTGCCACCGTCCTAACAACACTGCTTTCTGCCGGCGAAACCTACAAATCCTGCCACGGGACTCTTGTGGTTCCTAGTTACGGCGGTCTGGTCAAAGGCTTGAATTATCATGCTCGTGTTTCTGCTATTAATTCCGAGGGCTACTCCCGTCCTGCCTTGGCGTCGAAAGCTCAGGCTCCAATGATTACCCCCTCGGCACCAAACGGTGTTACAGTAGGTGTGAAATCGGCAACAGAGCTGCTTGTAATGTTCGGTTCTCCCTCCGACAACGGGGGGTCGGAAATTACACAGTACATTGTTGAGTGGACAACAAAAAGCGATTTTTCAGATTTTCAGGCGTCAACTGTAGACTTTTTAGCCGACGGCGCACCATTTTTTTATACCATATCTGAGCTCCATAGCGGTGTTGAATATTTCATCAGGGTTGCAGCTAGAAACAAAATGGGCATCGGGATGTTCAAAGCTTCGATCCCTCCAAACCTGAATCCCCACGAAGCTCCAGATGCTCCAAGCAATGTGAAGGTTGGCGTAACGAGCGACACTATGGTCACAGTTGGATGGGATCCTCCAGCTAGCAACGGAGGAGACGACATAGCCCATTATAGAATCGAGTGGGATATTCGAAACGATTTCCGCTCATTTTCGCTTCCACCAAACAAAGGATACAAAGACGAGGAAGGATCCAGCCGAAGCATGACAATAGAGTTGCTATCAAGTTACAAAACCTACTTTGTTCGGGTGAGTGCCATTAATAGGTCGGGAACGTCAAATCCTAAGATCTCTTCTCCAAGTTTTGTCATCCCTGGAAAGCAAGTTCCGGGAGTACCATTTGAAGTTATGGTATCAAGTGGCACTTCTGTGGGATCTTTGACTATTTCGTGGCAGTATCCACGGGTGCCGCACCACCAAATTCCTTGTGGGGGGGTCCAAAGTCTCCCGTCTAACTGTCCATTAGTTCACGGCGGCTCATTCGCGTCCTCGGATGGAGGCAGTCCCATATTGGAGTACGAGGTAGAAGTGAGCGAGTACCCGAACTTTGTCAGCAGTTTAAGAAGAACAACTCCAATGACAATGGCCACTATCTCAGACTTAGTCCCTTCTCGTGATTATTATGCTAGGGTGCTAGCAAGGAATGCCGTAGGCAGCGGGGCATATAGTTCTGCTAAAAACGCGCAATCTGCACCAGGTTCTGATAACTAATCATTTATTATTTGTTTAGAAATACTTTGCAAACTCGTGTCAAATACAGTTAGAGAATCGTCATCATTTTTCTCTCTCTTTCACCTCAACTCGGTAATGCGTAACTTTTGACAGTGGTGGGCTCCACTGTAACATAATTCCTTTAGAGGAGGTCATTCTTGCTGTGAAGTTAACAGCTTCGGGAACGGTAGGAGCTGCTCTTGCAGTTACGACCTCACTCCAGCTTCCTAGTTTCCACCCATTGAAAGATCGAACCCTGACATAGTACGTCGAATCCAAATCTGAAACTGAAATTTCACAAGAGCGGGTGTCCGGAGGAAAAATGAGGTGCCCATGTTGTGGACCAAACATTTTATCATCGTCGAATTCAACATGATACGATTCAATCGGGCTACCCCCGTTGCTGCCCGGGGGCTTCCAGGTCAACTTTAAAGCCAGAGAATTCCAGGAATTAAGACTAATGTCTCGAGGAGGTCCAGGAAAAGTCCTAGGAATAATGGGCTCTCTGAGCTTTGCCCCTTTCCCATACCCCTCGGCATTTCTCGCTTTAATGGTTGCATAAACCGGCTTCCCCAGTTTTAATCCAGAAATTTCATGTTGGTGTTTTTCAGGCCCCAAAGTGATTCTACCATAATCTGTTCGTCCCACTCCACCGTGTCTGATCCTAACTACCTTGCCTTTTGCGTTGGGGCCATTTAGATAGACATCATGCATTTGCATCAACGGTTTTGGTCCTCCATCCATGAAGCTGACCAAATAATTGTGGCCATAGCCATTAGCATATCTTATAACTTGGACTTCTCCAACTGCTTTGAGACCCTCTATCGCCGACTTGACCTCCCCTTCACTTGCATCGTGGGGTAGGAGCTCTGTCTTTTCCCCCTCGAATCCGAGTTGCCACGTTCCACTCATTGGTGGCTGCCCCCTCCGGACCCGTCTAACCTGGAGAGAGGGATTGTTACCAGCCCATTGTTCACCGGGCCTACACTCTAAAAGAGGTTGCTCTCCAACATGACCACCTTCGAACGTCACCCACCATTCGTATCCATAAGCCCACTTGTCGGCATAGACTCCAGTGGAAGTAGGTCCCAGGAAGGCGGAATCAAATTCGAGAGAGGAGTTCCTTATCGCAGTTACCACGTGATCTTCACCCCCGATAGATACTAAGTCGCCAATTCGAAAATATTTTATTAAGTCCGAACTGGTGCTATTGCTTGAAACGATTGAGCTACCTTTGAGAACCGAAAAGGCTTGATTTCGATCTTGTGCCCACGACAGCTTTCGAACAACTGAAACATCACCAATCGTAGATAACCGTTTGAGTTTCGATTCCAAAGAGTTACGCCCGTCAGCCTGAGAATTGTAGGGAATGGAGTCAGCTGTTTCGCCCAAGAATTGGAGAGAAAAGAAGCCGCTAATACTTTCACTTTCAGCTGCACTGCGGATGACCTGCACCTCATGCACTCCTCGAGTCGACGAAGTCGTAATCTGTTGAACTTCCAAAGTGCCAAAATCTGAGTAATACTCTAGCTCGTAGCCCTGAAGGGGATCTCCACTGTCGCCCAAGGGTTTTGTCCATACAATATTGACTGTGCTTCCATCGTAGCCCTTGTCCTCATTATTGCTAGGAATACTGGCGTTGATCGTATGCGGGGATCGTGGCTGACTTCGCGGAATCGCCGACGACAATTCCGACAATGAACCATATCCGACTTGAGAACATGCCACCACCCGTGCGAAGTAGATCTGACCCTGTGTTAGATTACCAATAGTGTATACCATAGGTTCTGTCCCCTTGATATTTTCAAACACCTTTATCGAAGTGACGGACGGATCTGTCAAGGAAGCTGAGCTGACGCGAAGAAGACCAATATCTCCCGCACCACGTCCGCCCTCGTCGAGAAGATGAGTGAAGGTAATCCTCCAACCACTTTGCCCATTGACCTCTTTCCTCATGACGTTTACAGTATGGACTGTATCAAGAGATTCTAATGCCCATTTCATATCCTCTGCTGTCGCTGCGACGCTGATCTCGTGCGATATTTTACCTTCGAATTCGAGCCTGAAAACACCCGAGGCGGGTGAAGTAAAGCCCGAAAGTTTGCTGACGTAGACTGTCTGAAGTTCGGAAGTGAACGATCCAGGATAGATATCTGCATTTCCTGCTACTATTTCGTCTACTGTTACTCTAGGATCATCTCCTGATAAAAAATGTCCTCTCGCCTCTAGATTCCCAAGGTTTCCTCGTGTGCCTACAAAAGTAACAAACCAGACAAAACCAACCCCCTTTGCCTTTCGGCTCACCCGTACTGCATCACCGTCGACGAGAAGCGATGCCTCTTTCTCGACAGCTTGCGAAGGAGCCGCGACAGAAATAGGTTCAGACACCTGCCCAGCAAAGGAGAGTGTGAAGAATCCGTGACACTTACTGCGGCAAGATAGGGTGATGGCCTGCTGCTCCTGTTGTACCTCGATCTCATCTGTAAATGTTGTCTTAAACTTCTTTGAAGCTGACCACTCCACTAAGTATCGGGTGATATCCGTGCCGCCATGAAGAAGTGGCGGCTGGAATGTCAAGGACAATCGATTTGATCGATAATAGTCCCCAAGTCTGACGCTCCGTGGAGGCCCGGGCAAATTAGGTCCGAGAAACGAGGAAACAATCTGGGACGAAGGGCCGTAGGCTTGACTGTTGCGAGCTGACATTCGTATTTTGACTTTTCCCCCCTTACCTTTTGAGCTACTTTTGCCCGCGTCGATGGTGACACTCATTGGGACTTGACCCTCTGGTCCAGATGCAAACATACGCGCTCCTGAGCCTCTCCAATTTGGCAAAGGAACCACATCGAATGCGTTCAAATCGGCTGTATGAGAAATCACAACAATATCATGCTTGAATCGCTTAGCCCCTAACTCGTGAGGTAAGAGGCCAACAAATATTTCCGCAGATGGAGATTCCTGCACGGAACAGTTTGTTGTGAAGCTAGAGAGCGAATCAAATTTTCCGGCAGGCTCCACTCCGAGTATCGTGACTCCCCTTTTACTGGCTTTCTCAGCCTCTGCAGAGGAAGGGTGCTTAGACTCGTAGAGTAAGCCCGCGCCCTTTCCTCTATCAAATTGCTCGAACAGAATACTTGTAATTTTCAAATTGCAGTAACCCAATCGGAGGATATCTCCGACAGCAACAGTTGTTGATGCATCACCCGCAATTGCCAACGCTTTAGTGGTGGAAGATTTCGTAGCAAGACTATCATCAACGAGGGCCTTGAGCTTCGTCTCTAATCCCTGTTCAGCATGATCAGTAGGAGGACCGAGAGCAACAGCTTTGCCGATTCCGACGAGGTTGTGAATGACTTCCAACACCCTTCCTTGTGTGGCGATAACAGAGATGGGAAGAGAAGTCTCTCCGTCAAGACGAATTCGAAAATCTCCTGCCATGCCATCCCCATTCGTATAAGACGTCAGAATGCTCAATACAGGGTAAATTCCGACCCTGGAGTTTTTCCCTGACGTCCTCTTGTCGCAAATTATGGGGTTCTCACTGTTAAAGTTGACATGAGGGACTTTCACCAGCCAAGCAATACCGTAGGCCATATTACCCGTGTAGGACCGTTTCTCGACTGTTATTTCTTCAAATTCCGGTGAGAGACTCGTGACTGCATGTTGAAAATCTTCAGAATTTGCCGATATTAAAATAGTGACCAAATTGTCTTTGTAGAAGAAATCGAACGTACCTCCCAGGGGGCTTTTGGCTTCTGCAATCACTGCGAACGTTCTCGATATTCCACTGCTGCAACGGCTTTCGTATTGGATAGGTAGCACGAGTACGCGATGATTCCTCCCGCTCTCAAAAGGGGTGCAGTCACCTCTTCCGAATGACTTGGTTGGTATCTCTATCAGAGGCCACTCTCTTCCACCTGGATACCTGCTTCGAAATGTAATCGAGTAGGACGGAGAAAGTTGTGATTCTTGATGTAGTTCTATCGTAGAAACATCAACTTGCTCGACAGTGTCAAGATCGAGAAGAGCCGCCTGCACAACCGCCGCCGAGGCGTTGTGATGAATGCAAACGGTTTCTTTATTGTCAAATGCGAGCCTGTAAGACCCCTTTAAAAAGGGGAACGCCTCTTTGTCAGCTTCAAATGTTAGATATTGCGTCGACGGGGATCCTCCTAGATAGACGCCGCCGCAGGATGATTTGTTTGCACTCAAAATTGCATAGCCATACCCCATCGACAATGATCCTTCTGCAATTACAGCTACATTAGACGATATTCTATCATCTGGGTTGGTACTGCCGAGCTCTGATAAATCGAGAGTTATGCGATCAATGTTGCCAAATGAGTCTGGGAAAGTCAAGAGCCATTCCATCAACCCATCTTCCCAGGAACTTGTATTTTTAATAGAAACATCCCATGACGCGTATGGTGCTAGTAGGGAATTGAGAGCCAGAGTCAGTTCGTCATCTGATGGCCATGATCGTATAGGCACGGATCTTTCATTTCCAAGAACCAAACAGAAGGTTCCAACAATATCACTCGGAAAATTACAAGACAAAGATATTTTGACCACCTGCTTTGTTCCGAATGCTTCCGTTGATGTCCATTCGACCTTATATTGATCAACGGCACTACTTCCAGACAAAACAGGTGGATCAAAGTCGACACGGACTTGTCGATCAGAAATCGCAGATGTATAAATTTCTGGTTGAGAAGGTTCCACCGCCAAGTGCCGAGAAAAAGGAACAACTCCTGATCCTAACGACTGAACCGCAGTAGTAAAAGGACCCTGGCCAACAGAATTGATGGCAGCGACTCGAGCAACATAAGAACGGTTGCCTTCTAAATTTGGAACAACGATGTGATGATCGAGGTCCCGCCCTTTTACGACCTCGCGGATTTGAATCGCAACTCCGTAACCTTCGAGCTGAGCGAGTCCGCGGTGTTCTAGTGACCGAACATCGCCACAATTCCCTGTAAAGGTAACGATCCAGCTGTATCCATATTTATCATCTTCTGTCGGAGAGAGCGTTTCTCTCGTCACGTGGACGTTCCCTATTATGTCGGGCAGGCTCTGCAGCTTTACTTCGAAATCCTTAGAAGATTCATTGGTCCAGATTTTTATGGAATGGCTCGATTTCCCTAAAGAGAGCTCAAAATAACCACTTGCGTCGTCGGAATCCGCAGAAAGGTTAATCTCCTGGACCTCGTGCAGACATTTGGAAACTAAATGGCTAGAGACAGTCTCATTAAAGCTCGCACTCACTCCTTCCTCCAAAATCTGTACGTCCACTTCAGAATTAGTGCCCCACAAGAGGGAATAGGAAGGCACAAGGTCAACGATCGTTCCATTTGACCAACCTACTAACGGGGGATACAATGCTAAAGACGATACTTCGGCAAAAATAGTTCTTTCAAACAACAAGATGGTCCACCTCGAGGTTGCGGCATTATATTCAATGCTTGATCCAGTCTCTAACTGTTGGTAACCTGGGCGACCTTGGTAAAACCCCGTCAAAACATATATTCCATTTGCATACTCGTTGCCATCGAGCCCAATGACTTGAATCGCACGTACAGTCACTGCATTTGATTTCAAGCACTGATGCTTCATGCTGAAACATCTAAAAGGGCCCGTTTTTGATGTAAAGATGAGATTCCAAGTATAACCATGATCTAGACGAGGTCCTAGACGGTCGACATCAACAGAACCTACTCCTGGAAGCAATTCAAGTGACTGCTTCATTCTACGCGCAGAGCAATCAGATGGCACCAGCACTGTTTTGCGCATATGAATAGGGCTTAGTGTCGATGACGCAGTGTAGGTCGAAGAAAGGAAAATTCTACTCCCAGCAACAGAATCCACCTCTAAGACGGTCAATTGTCCTAGGTCATCAACGATTTGAATCAAGTCCTGCCCAGAGAGATACGGTTCCATCGAGAGACCATTGATTTCAACTATCTCATTATCACCAAAGCCTACCCAACCTAAGCCCACAAAGGTATCCATGCGGTACCCAGCGATAGTTACTCCTCCAGTTCCCTTCTTATGGGGGGTAACGAGGGTCAAACCGTCAGAACTAACAAGATCAATCTCAACGACCTCATCGCCCAGCATAATTCTTTCTCCAGAAAGAAGTGTGGAGGTAAGATTGGTACCCCCGGTAGCAACAAGCCTCGATCCTGCTACTAACGAAAAGGCTGCAATACTACCATCCCCGGGAATTGAAATGAGCTGGTTGTACTCCCCTTCAAAACCCAGCGACACTTCGAAGTGCCCAGACACATAGTCACCGTACGCTGCAGTTGAAATTGACAGCACCGGGGGATGATATCCATTGGCCTCGGCTATTTCAACAAGATATCCCGTGATAGGATCACCTCTCGACGCAGTGGAGTTGCTTTTCAATTTCTGAGAATAATCTACTCTAAGAGAACCATCTATTAGTGTGCTGAGCTGAGCCGTTTCTGGGGGAGACGGGACATTGCTAGAAGTAAGTGGAAGCTGCAAGTGAGGATACCCTTTATAAGCAAAGGGCCCGGTCAAACCAGATATGCCAACTGCGGCAATTCTGAAGTAGTAATTGAGTCCAGGCGTCAGCCGAGTGATTTCTCTAAAGTACTGTCGAGAATCAAATCCAAGGTAGACCTTAATCCCATTGCTCAGAGTTCCTGAATATTCCTTGTCTATGGTAAGGCAGCCAATGCCGCACTCGTCCTCGTCGATTCCCTCAACGATCACTTTCTCTCCCCCGATCAAAAGCTCTGAGCCAACACGAATCATGCCGTGAGCTACAAGATCAGCGTCCGACAGCACAACTCTTTTGCGGAGAGCAAGATCGGGGTGGTTTGGATAGGCAATTAATACATCAGCGACGCTGGAATCGACCTCGTCTTCAACAACTCGAAATTGACCGAGAGGCCTTCCAGAAAAGGAAGAGAACGTTGGAGAGGTATCGTACTCGATGATAAAATTTTCCAAAGGGGGGCCTCCATTACTGATGGGTCTATCCCAGAATAAGATAAGAGATCTATCGTCATCTCCTCTTATAATGTCAATATGTCTGGGCCCGAGCGGTGGCCTGGCGGCAAGTCGAATTGCGTTGGGACTGGCATTTGCAACAGATCCTCCACCTATAGAGTTGAATGCTTGGACGCGCACAAACCAGTCGTGTGTCGAAGACAATGCTGATACAATCGTCCAATACGTCGAGCGTCCAACAACTGGCTGAGACACACCCTTGATAATCTCACTAACAGTTACACCAGAATCACTCACTTCCATTAAGGGAACATCGCCCCTAAGTGACAGGAAAATTACTCTCACCGCCTCACCAGTTTCTACGGCTCCGTCACTGCAATAGTCGCAGACAATATGAACACGTCCTACTCCAGGAGTCGCTTCAAGCTTCTCCTTAAAAGCTTCCAATGAGTCGCCGAGCGAAACCAAGTCACTGGTGTAACCACCGATAGTAATGTTGAAGTCGGAAGAACCAACCTTAAGCTCCTGTACCTCTTGAACTGTTGCAACGTTGGCTATGATATTTCTACTGGAGGTTGTGCATACCGTCCTTCGTAAATCACTACATTCCCGCAGATGAGACCCATCCACGCTGAGCTGGTGAGAAATACCAAAGCTGCCGAGAGATGATGTATAGCGGTTGTGTTTATCCCCAACTTCTTTAAAAGTCACTCTCCAAGTGTACCCCTCAGGGACAGTGCAACGATTCCATTGGTCCTCTGAGCAATGAATATGACGTTCTACTGATACCTCACCAATGACAGTACACAATTTGGACAAGGCATCCTCAACCAATTCGGGAGACGCATTATATGCAAGCTGCCGTGTCCGTTGTCCATCAAAGGCAAGAGAGAAAGTTCCCGACAAATAATTCAGATCGGAGAACGGATCATCACCTGGTTCAAGCTTCATTCTTACAGTAACAAACTGAACATCTGAAATCCCTCTTCTATCTAAGGATGAGACGACTAAGGAACCGTTCGGAGCAGTTTGGCGATTTCCACTCAACAGCAAGTCAGCACTGTAATCAACGCGGTAATGAGTGATTGAACTGCCCCCGTCAACTTCTGGAGGCTCCCACTGAACCAAAATCTCAGAGTTGGAAATAGCCTCAACACTTACAGCTCTGGAGGGACCTGGTGTCTGCACGGAAGGATCGACTAATTGTGGATTTGAAGTGACAAAATCTCCAGTTCCGAACTTGTTGACCGCAGCGATTCGCACGTAGTGGGATGTACCGTCAGGGAGGTCTGAGATTTCGACCTTTTGAAGCCCCACCACGGAAATTGCCGGGGCTACATATGCCGTTTTGGTCTCACCATTGAAAACGTGCATTGGAAGGAGCGGACCACAGTCTTTGATCGCTCCATGTTTTGATCCCACAAATGTGACATCCCAGCTATAGCCATGGCCCTCTACTACACGGGAAACGTCTGACATGCATACGAGGGAAAGACTTTTGATAGCGGACTGGACATCCGACGCAGACGCATCGAACGGTATTTCTTCCGTCGTCTGCACTTTATACACTGGTAAGAAAGCCATGCTTTCTTGAATAACAGATATGGACTCGATATCATGACTAAAATATCCACCAGAATCACTGGCATCTAAGCATCCGTTCTCTCCAACATCCGACACGCGAAGGGAGGGAACGTTGCCTCTAATCTCCGCACCTTTGAAAGTAACTCGGTATTTCACGCCAGCACGGTTCACGCCTTGCACGAAGTCAACAATATCCTTTTCAACGTCGACCAAATCAATCCCCGCTAGTGTCTCAAGTTCATCTTTCATCTCTGCGGCATCACTGTTCCATCTCAGACATCCTCTAGCACCTCCAGAAGTGGTCGTATGGGTGGTCTCCGATCCGAAGCTAAGTCTGAAACCCGAGTTTATCCGATGACTCGCTGAAAGTGAATGATTCGCTTCCTTTGTTACTATAAGTATTGACTGAACCTCATAGTTCGAGTGCATCAAACTTTTTGAAGAAAGAGACGAATCAATGGTTGCGTCACCCACGGTTGCCAGAGGCACAGACACCGAATCAAATGTCCGTGTCTCATTTGTAGAAACTCGGAATGTTTGGCCGTCGTAAGGATCACCCACACGGATTAAATCGCCCCTCTTTAGACGTTGACTGGTGTCATTGGGAGATCCAGTATAATCTACAGTATTTAGAAAAAAATCACCAAGAGTTGGCTGCTTGACACTACCAAGAGAGGTATCCAAGAGAAATATAGGCGCTCGATCGACAGCTGGTCTCTCATCGGAAACGACAACCCAGGCGTCATCCTTGGAGCAAAGAGGCAAGTGAGTGTTGTCATAGGGCAAAGTATCGTCTGCTCTAAGGCAGACTCGAAACTCCATATTAGCAATTCTCACAAAGTCACCTCTAGGCACAGCGGCGGAGAGGTTTTCGACGCCAGAAGCTCTTATAGCAACGCTGCCGCTCTCTTCAATACTAACCAAGGTTGAACTTCCTAGGGAGGAGGTATAGTCCCCATGAAAGTCACCCAGTGACAGAATGAATTTTGATTCATCTCCACTGGGCAATGTATGTGCGTTTGAAGTGATTCGTTGTATTCTGTGGTCCACTGGTTGACGTACAGCAATTGCATCATCAAAGCTTGATGATGTTGCTGTCTCTATGATATAGGAAGTAACAGGCTCTCCGTTCGACCTGGCCGACTCTTGATAAGTAACCAGAAGACTGTGAGATGTAAGCGACCTGATGCGAGGAGGAAGTGGACTGTCTGGCACATCACCCGGGGATGCCGACAAAGGCTCAGTATCGACGGGAAGGCTGGATCCACGATCACCATTGGATCGTATTTGAACGTAGTAGTTAGTGCCGGTGTCCAGTCCTGTCAAATTCAGTGCCCTCGTAGACGGGTCTAAAACCTGCACCGCAGAGAAACGGTCCGGGAACTGACCTTCGAGGATTACGGTGGATCGACGAAAACCATCTGGATTGGTACCAACCAAAGCATCGGTATTCACAGTAAAGCTTGGCTGCGGACCGAAGTTGGTGAGGAAGGTAATGATCCACAAGTATCCATTTGAGATACCATCCTCACGTTGAACATGAACTTGGCCAACAGAAGCAATATTTTCTAGGGCCGTCTTTAGTTCCAATGCTGAAGCATTGTAAGGAAGGCGAGATGATTTGGGGCGTGTAAACAGGGACGCGTTCTCAACTGGTTCTCCATTGTATCGTTCAAGAAGTGGCACAGTTGCGGAGGTAAATTTGTTATCGTCGTGGACTGTATACGTGATTCCGTCTAAGAAGATTCTGTCCCCCCTAGATAGGTGAGGTGTCAAATCTTTTGAGGTTGACAGCAGTACTGTGTCTGGAACAGCCTTGACTGATCCAGGCAAGCGCTGGATTGGTTCGTCACCAAAATACAACCGATACCAACCACCGACAAGGCCAAGTCCCACAGAATCGAGCCTTATCACCTGGTGCTTGGGGGCAGACTGACTAAGATTAGGATTCTTAGTGAAGCATTCGACAGTGTACGAACTGATCCCATTAGTTTCGGCTTGGGACCATCGAATGTTAAGGATGTGTTTGTTAATAACACGTAAAGACGGTAAAGTTGGAGGTGAAGGGACCGAGTGTGGAACCTCGCTGGAAGGTATTGTCGAACGGGGACTTCCGGTGCCCATCTCTCTATTTTCTGCAGACACTCGAACAAAATATCTTTTCCAGGATTCCAATCCATCAATAATGTACTCAGATCCGAGTAAGGTGAGACCAGTCGACCCCGTTCTTCCGTCAGGATTATCCATAGCATTCATGGAAACAGAGCGCATATGCCCAGGCTTGACTTGAATTTCAGAGGTTGTCGCAGACACCACTTCAAAAAGGTGGGACCTGTTGTCGTCGCTGAAGTAGACAGAAATTATTCGCTGTGGAATAAGCCTATGTTGAATCGTGTTATCACCTGAATAAGAAAAGATGTTGGATTCGGCGTCAAACGCTAAGACACAACTGAGACACAAAGTGGTACCAGCACTCGTGCGAGCAGATCCAAGTGAAGACCCGTCCATCTGAGAGTCGAATAGAGGAGAGCTGTCCCATTCCACTAAAAAGTAGGTAAGAGATGCTCCCCCGTCATAGAAGGGAGGCCCAATGTCGACTTTTAACGCCGTTTCGGAGTGAACACGAAGAACAGGTGGGGACTGATTATGAAACAAGGAAAGTACTTGGCCTGGTGTTTGCACCGGTGGTGCGAGCGCAGCTGGAGCCGTGACCCGACCAGCGCTACGGCCCAGAATGTTACGGGACGCCAAACGAACAAAGTACTGTTGTCCTGGAACGAGGTCTCGAATGATATGTTTGAGAGATTCACGCCGTTCTAGATCAGTGATCTGCTGGCTTTTATACCCAGATGCAAAAGGGATATTTCCCTCTGTCACCAAGCTCAGATCCACGTGCCCCACACCTTCACCGCCAACATCAAAAATTGCACTGCCATCCACATTGAAGCCGCCGACGTGACCAACCTCGCTCGAAAATGTAATTCTCCATGTCATCGGCGACAACAAGGATACGTTTAAATCTCCCACACAGGGCATGTTCTCCAAAACAGTCTCAAGTTCATAAGGCGAGGCTTCAACAGGGATAAGGGCTGATTTGCAAGGGCCCGCTGTGCCATCAAATATTTGATGAGCTGTGTCCACAGCAAGGCGGAAGGTGCCCCGGACGTTTGTTCCAGATCCTCCAGAATCGCGTACATTTAGTTCCCATACCGTATATGAGTACTCATTCCAAGGGACCTTACTCCACTCTAGGAGATACGACGACACGTAATCTCCTCCATCTCCGACTTGATCGTTTCTGCCGTTCTTTGTATCGACTGCCGGTATATTCCAATCTACCTCCAGCGAAGTCCCAACTTCAATGTCATCGTATAAACCCAAAGACAGAACAGAAAGCGTCGGTCTATTTGGTGGATCCGGGATGGACATAGGCGTTGCGGGCAAGCTCGCACATGGAATACTGTATCCAGCGCTGTTATGAGCAGCAACTCGAACGTGGTATCGAGTTCCCATGTCGAGATGCTGAATCATATATTCGGTGCCAGAAGTAATGTGGAAATCGGCTCCATCAAATGTAGAATGACTCGACCACTCTACCTTGTACATGTCCACATTTGACCCAGTGTAGGTCTCATCATTCAATGTATCAAATGTTACCAGCAGAGAATCCTTTGAAAATCGATTCGATCCCATAACCGAGGGGTAAGTAGCCACTGAGATTTCTGGGATCAAAGGTGTAGAGCGAGCCCTTATGGAGAACGAATCACTGTTTTCAACACACCCCTCGCTCTTAATTTCACACGTTGGCACGGCAAAGCAGGACCCCTGAGCGTAGTCCTGATAGCGGCCCTCCAAGCTGGCATCGGTTGGGTTCACAGCTCTATACCAAGATGGACTACCTTCCCCGTAATCATTGACAGCAGTCACAAGGATTTTGTAGACGTCTCCAGGAATCAAGCTATCCAGCATAACTAAATAGATGCTAGATTCATCGATTTGTTCCTCGACTTTGGTCATCACGACATTGCCATCTTCTCCCATCACAACGATCTTATAAGAAGTAGGGGCCTGGCCATGATACGGCCAAACCCCCTCCCATTCCACTTTCAGAGAACTGGAAGAGTGCGGAACTGCGTATACTCTGCAATCTTGCGCCAATCCAGGTAAAGATCGTGGAATTTCCCTCTCCGGGGATGTAGGGGTGAACGGACCAATTCCAGCACTATTGACAGGAGCAATATCAACGTAGTAGGAGGTCCCCGGAACAAGGGATCCAGAATCCATTTCCGTAGTGACCTCAATTGATAGCGATTCTGACGGAACTCCGTCTACAACAAAAGGATTACCACAATGCGCACCCATGCTCGGCCCAACCCCAGTAATGACGAAGAGGTCGTCAACGTGGGTGGAAAAGGCAGGTCCGATAAAGGTGACGTGATAGTTGAGGCCATCCTTACTGTCGAAGGCATTACTACGAGAAACCACAATCTGTTCGCCGAATGGAGAGTCATCGAAGTTGAGAGCGATGTGCTGCCTCATGTCATCTGATGATTCGCCTTTACTAAGGTCGAAACATGACTCTGGGCCCGTGTTATAAAAAGCGAGAACTTCATTTCCGGTGTTCATACCAGCATATTCTGAGTCCAAAGAAGCCTTAGAATGGCCCAAATCAACGGAGGAAATGCGATAAACTTGATTATCAATCCGAATGTAGTCCCCAGCCTCAAGCCGAGGTTGGGAGAAAATATCGAGAAGATCAATGATATCAGACCCCAACGATGGTCGAACGGCGATAGGCTTACTCTGTGGACCGACATAGACCACCTTAAAAGAACCGCTCGTAATCTGACCTCCCTCCAGTGGTACTAGCGACAGGGTTTGTACTTCTGCCCCGATCTCAATGTCACACGGATCTTCAGGGCAGCAGAGGGTAGGAGTGCCATCTCCCGAGATCATCCGTGCGTTATAATTTTGACTCGAGGCCATGGAAGGATTGGTATCCCACCTAATTAAATAGGACGAGGCAGCCTCGGTCCTGTGGCCAGTATAGGTGCCGCATTCGTCCAGCTCGGTTATAAAGCCACCACTATCAATTGTGGGAGTGGACCAACGTAAATCAAGGCGATCCGATGTTTCGGATTTAGAATGAGAAAGTTCTATAAAGGTTGGACTATGCAGAGGCATCACCATTGGGATTGCCCAAGACGGGGAGGACTTGACAGCAGGGGAATATCCAGCCCCACTGTATGCGGATACCCTGACATGGTATGAAGTTCCTGGGTCCAAAGCCTTAATTTGATACGATGTGCTAGTAACGACAGCCGATCTAGCCACGGGGCCATGTTCTACGTTCGTGTAGACATAGGCCGGTGAGGAGACTTGACTAGAATAAAAGTTGAAGGTTTCGTCCCATTCCACAAGATACTTTTCAATCTCCAAACCTCCATCGAACAAGGGTACATTCCAACGGACCCCGAGCTCCGTCCGAGATACAACTGATAGTTGAACATTTTCTGGTCCTGAAGGGTGCATGAATCTCGGCTGCACTTCGCCATTCTCCCCCAACAAACCGTCAATGTTTACAAAGTTCGATATTACTGACCCAAGCTTCGAGTCATCAATAGAGAAACGCGCAAGACCAAGCCCACTTGCAGGACCGATAAAAGTGATGCGAAAAAGGAGTTTAAAGGGTGCGGTCCCCTTTCCCGTTTTGTCTACTACAATTGAATGGTCTTCTCGAGACACACTTACTACTCCAACCTCTAACAAACGATTTAGAGCATCTTCGACAACCTTGGCTGTAGACAAAATTGACAGTTCTTCTGTTGCTTTGCCTTCGCAAACAAGCGAGAAAGTGGCTAAAAGGTTACTCGTACCATGAGCGTCCAGCAGTGATAGCTCTTGAATCTGCATTGCACTATTGTCGGCTAGAACAGCATCTCCGACATCGCTGAAGCCCATGGAATTGTATGCAAGCACTCTCACGTAGTACAGATCGGCCGGATTGAGGTCCGAGATGATGCAGCTGTAATCTTTGTAGCCTTGTCCGGCCTCAACACTCATGGCACCTCTATTGTGACCAAAGTTGGGGTCAGTGTCCCATTGAACTAAGTACGAGCTTACGTTGTCATCGCCTTCATAAATGGGGGCCTTCCACGACACACCTAGCTCAGAATCGGACAAGATGCTGACAACGACATTCTTCGGACTCGATGGAGTCTCAGCAAGTCCTACACCCTCGAGACTATCCTCCCATAACATATCGGCGACCCTGACCACAGAGATTATAGCAGCGCTCCCCGAAAGCGTTCCGCCTGACGCTACAAGCGACGGAAGAGCGATACCAGTATCCACAAGCATCAAAGGAACCGTCACCATATCTCCCTCGGAGTGCAAAAACGTAACAAGCCAAGCCCTCCCAGGCGAAGATAATGGCGGGACTGTGCTCTGATCAATGTTTTCTACCTCTACATTCACCCCATTCACAGTGCTCATCCCCTCCAGCTTGCGTTTCATTTCATCGGCTGTCGCTTCGACAGCAATAGCGCCTGATATATCTTCCATGTAACTGACCACAAAGAAGCCACCAACATCATTCGTCGAAGCAGTAACAGCAATTCTCTGGATCTGGGGCCTAGAACGCGACAGAGTGCTTGCTTTATGCATCGGATTGGCTGTTGAATCCACCAAAATAGACAGATCATTGTCTTTCTTGCTCGCAGGTGTATTGGTTGACAGCTGGGCCGGACTGGTCCCAAGAGCGGTTGCAAGCTTCTTTGCGAGCGCGAGAAAAAGAAACAGAGTGAAAAGGTACACCCCGCCCCCCAAACGGTTACCTCTCCAGTCGCGTCTCAGCATGTTCCCCCCCTCTCTTTTCGAACCCTTCACCGAAGCCCCCCCCCCGCGCACACACGGGGATGCTCGTTTTTATTACTCTCTCAATGCCCTCTCTCTAATTTGTTGTGACGCCATTTAGAAGATCGAAATGGACCAGCAAATTGTGATTAGTTAACCAGCCCAATTAGTGCTATAAAGCTAGGAATTCCTAGCCATTACAGTAAGTTTAATCAGGATACAATTCTCATACCCGTGCCAGTCAAGCACCTGTCTTGCGAACGAAATCGAAGGATCGCAGCCCCCCAAGATCATGCCAGGCGACTGTACAAATCTAGATTGTTTTGGAATGGAGAAGCTAGTTTGATCTGTATCTTTCTGGGTGTTAGTTGCCAGGCGAGCTCCCAGTGTCCAATCGTCTACAACCGACTAAGACGGAATTGAAGATGGCCACGCTTTGGCGTCCGGTCCCTATGCGTTTGCCTCATCCCTCATCCCTCATCTTTGATTAAATTTACTGCTAGAATGTCAATTTAGCCGCTTGCTAGAAGATGTCTGCCGGAGCGTCCTTCTGTGTTTCACCCGTCATGGAGTTGGCGTAAACGACACTGCCATCCCCCAAATTCGTCACCGCGCTCCAGTTGCTCTTCTTTCCGCCATCACCTGTCAGCCTGTTCTTGACCGGAAGCTTGGGAAGAAGTGGGCTGTCGATGAGCACCTCGAGCTGCCCCTGTCTCGGCGTGGCGAAGTCAACATCTACGTGCGTACTTATCTTTCCGCTGATGTCTGCCCCTCGCGCAAGGGACCAGGGCATCAAAGAATCACGCACGGGGAGAAAAAAAGGACGACGGAGACGCAAAAGGATCACATCAGTGAGAGACGAGAGGAACGCGGGAGGAAACGATCACCCAGCCACGAGAGAAGATTGTGCCGACCACGTCGACGCACCCCCCGCGCCATCGGGCACGCCAAGTCCGGTCCCTTCCATTCACCAGACCGAGCGCAGCGCAACGTACCAAACTCCAGGTGTCCCTTGCTGGCGATGTTCTGAACGGCCCTGACCTTGTCCCCGGGAGATCGGACGGTGACGGACGCCTTCGATCCCAGCCCCCCCCCCAGGGCCTGGCCCACGGCCGACGCGGCCCCGGTGTCGATCCTGGCGTACGTGCCCGAGAGGAGCGGCCCGATGACGGGCAGGTCGGCGATATCGATCACAATGTTCTTGGGGGGGACGGAGTCGATGTCGATCTGGGCCGCGACGGGGGAGGACGCGAGCGCCGGGGGCGGAGCCGCCAGGGCCGCAGGGGCCGCGGGACCGAGGAGGGAGGCGCCCAGGAGGGCAGCCGCGACCGCCAGCGACGCCCCCGGACGGAGGCGCGCGGGCCCAGGCTCGTGGACGGTCGGGGCGGGAGAGGCAGGAACCGAGCCGTCCCCAGCCAGGGCCGATCGCTGGGGCGGGGAGAAGGGCGCCGCCCGCCCGCCTGGGGCGTAGGCGGCGGCGCCTCCCGAGGCCACGCAGATGGCAGCGACGAGAGAGATGGCTGCCCTCATTTCCTGCAGGTGGGGGTTGCTGGTTCCGGACGGCGAGGTCCGGAATCGGGAGGAAGGAAGAGGGAGGGAGCGAGCGACGTGTCCGCGCCGAGGAAGGGGCCAATCTGTTGTCAGGAATCCAGGAATCAGGCCATCAGAAATCAGAGGGCAGGGCAATCAGCAATCAGCAATCAGCAATCAGCAGGCAGCAGGCAGCAGGCAGCAGCGCAGCCAGCAATCAGGGCGGGAAGCTGACAGATGATACCTTACTACTTCTACTCTAGAGTATGCATAGTACATACTCTACTAGAGTAATATATATATACTACGCGTAGTATATATTATGCCTAATAGCTAGTACGAGCTCGTACAACATGTTGTACTTCTAGTATGCATATTACTACTCTACTAGACTAGTAGTATGCATCCTTAGTACTAGAGTAGGTATCCGTAATATTCATACGTATGGATACACTTCATTATTTGCGTCTTCTGATAAGCCCGGGGTGCAGATCTACGAACACGTGTATTGCCCTAACCTTGACACAGGCGGTTCAAGGGGGGTAGGCCGCGCACGGCGCGCGCCCCGGGAAAAAGTGCCACCCCAGCTCCCTGCTGGGGGTGGCGTGTCGGCGAGGCAGACTTTGCCTTTCGGCCCCGCCCCCCTTCATATCCATCCGCCGGCTTGCTTGCCCCTGTCGCAGCTTTGAAACTCGAAATTCTACCTTGTACCCTGGTACAGGGCAGCTAGATCAGTGGTCGCTTTTATCCGTAGTGCTTACAGGGTGGTGTACACAAGTGCATCTACTCTATGCATACTAGCTACTCTAGAGTACTAGCTAGTAGTAGTATTATTTATGCATACTACTCTAGCTAGAGTATGCATAGTATGCATACTGTGTACTACAGAAGTATCATACCATATTATGCATTTTAGAGTAGTAGTATTATGCATACTAGGAGTACGTGGATAGTATCAATACTAGCTAGCAGGAGTAAGAGAGTATGCATAGTGTGCACTCTGGCTGATAGATTCTAAACTACATTACTGTCCATAATACTCTACTCGCGTAGTACCTACGGGGGGCTCCACACACCCTGGGCGCGCAAACCACGACACAAAACCAAATGGTTCGGGGCGTCCTCTGCCGCCTCCCCCTCATTCTGAGCATCCGATCCTCGTCGCAGTAATACGACGAATAAGAATACAAAGCGATAGGCCGACACCACCACCGCCGATACTTCCCACGAGCCCGCCACCGCCACCGCCACCGCCACCGCCACCGCCACCGCCACCGCCACCGCCACCGCCACCGCCACCGCCACCGCCAGCGACGGATTCGCAATGGGCCGCCCCCGCTCTTCGCGCTCTCCGCGCCCGTCGTCCGGCGGTGGCGGCTCCCGCCCTCCCCCCTCCCACCCAGCCGAGGCCAATCCGGCCCACCGGGCCGAGCTTGGGCGCAACCTGCGCCGGAACGACGCCGAGCTGGCGGCCCTCTCTAGGCTGAACGGCGCCCTCCGCGGCCTCCGTGCCGATGTCGTGGAGAGGTGCGGGGAGGCGGCCCTGCTCGATGTGGGGGAGGGCCTGATCCGGCTCCGGACGGGCGACCTGGGGACGAGGACCGACCCAGCCGTCGTCCGGGTCGTTCCTGGCGTCGTCCTGGGGAAGGGCAAGGTCAGCGCCGCAGGGGAAGGAGCCGGAGGCGGATCCGCCCCTCCCTCCCCCGCCAAGGCCGGCGCCGGCGCTGACGCCAACGCCAAGGCCGACGGCGACGCGGACGCCGACGCGGAGCCCATCACATCCCTCCCCCCGGACGAGGTCGTCCTGCCCCCCGGGCCGGAAACCGACGCCCTCCGCTCCTTCCTCCTCCACCTCAACCTGCGCACGCGCCTACTCAACCGGCTCTTCCGCAGGCTGAACCGGCTGGGGCGGACGATGGACGGGGAGGCCGCCCTCACCCCGCCCCAGATTCCCAAGTACGGGGACGTGCGCTTCGTCATCGACGACGGAGCGTACGGCGCGTTCAAGGAGGACTTTGCCAAGAGGGAGGAGGCCAGGATCAGGCTGCTGGTCCGGAGAAAGGAAGAGCGACTCAGAGAGATTGCCGGCAGGCAGAGCGACGAGGAGAAGGAGGACGTGGAGATGGAGGACAGCGAGGAGATGGCGAAGGAGAAGGAGGGGAATACGGACGACGAGAAGAAAGAGCCCACGGAAGAGGAAGACCTTGAGCTCCTGATGGAGACCGAGGTCGGGTACGACAAAGTGGTGACCTACCAAGACCTCACCAAGGCCAAGCCTAAGCCCGCCGACTCCGCCGATGCCGCCGAGGGGGATGCTCCAGCCGCGGCACCCACGCCCGCCGACGCTACGGAGGGGGATACTCCAGCCGAGGCACCCAAGTCCGCCGACGCTACGGAGGGGGATACTCCAGCCGAGGCACCCAAGTCCGCCGAAGGATCGGCTTCGGCCGAGGCACCAAAGCCCACCGACCCCGTTGAAGGATCGGCTCCGGCCGAGGCTCCCAAGCCCCAGGCTACCGAGGCCCCCAAGTCCGCCGACCCTGCCGACGGACCGGTCCCACCCGAGGCTCCCAAGTCCGAGGAGGCTGCCGCTGTGGAGGAAATCTCCCTCATCCCTGGCAAGATTAAGAAGACTGTCGCCTTCCCCCTCGCGACCGAGGAGTCTCCCAACGAGGAGCATGCCGACATGAAGTACGGGCAGAACATCGGCGCGGTCCATAGGACCATGAACAGCAGGGAGAGGGAGATGGAGTTCAACCGATGGAAATCGGACGTCCTGGCCCGCATTCCCGATCAGCCCACCTTCGACGAGCTCGGGCTGGAGGGGAGAGTGTTCGAGCTGGAGGAGAGGAGGAAGCGGATCGCGGGCGGGACCGGTGCTGCCACCGAGGGTGCCGAAAGCGGAGAAGTGAAGGGTATGGACATTGCTGAGGACAAGAAAGGCAAGGATTCCATGGACATGGACAGAGAAGAGGCTGCCGCGGGTGACGGTTCAAAAACAAGGAAGGACAATACGGAGTCAAAGGAGAAGAACGGGGAGGAGGACGAGAAGGATGAGAAGGAAGGTGAGAAGAAGGAGAAGACCTTTAAGCAGAAGAAGCTCCTTTCCCTCCTCGCGACTCCCTCGTTCCACAACCAGGACTTGAGGCGTATCCGTCTCATCCATGCTGACCTCTTCCAGAGCTCTGTCTTTGAGGCTGCCAAAGCAAATGTTGATCAAGCAGCACTTGATTATGATATCGCCTACAAGAAGTCGACCGATCTGCATAACAAGAAGAACCAGTGCATGATGCATCTGAACAAAATCTCTACGGACATTCGCCGCAGGAAGACCATGCGTCCCGAAGACCAGATTGCGGTCCAAATGTACCGCTCCCACTTTCTGAGGGCTAGGGACGACTGGGCCAACCGGAGACGCGCCGCCAATTTGGTGGTTCCACCCTACGATGACATCGACCACACCAGCCCCGAGGGACATAAAAGAGGAACGCTCATCACCAACGAGAAGGTCGACGACCCCAACGCTTCGGACGTGACTAAGGCCGTCGCACTTACGTTGGGAACAATGGTCAATGCAGTCGCCGACCGTGCCGAGAATAAGTGGACCCCCATGACAGGCGTCGTCCCAGTCACTGTTAGCAATTTCCCGAAATGCTTTCCACCTTTTCCCGCACCTGATCCCCTCGTCCCTGCGCTTCAGAAGCAGGAACCCATTCTTCGTGCACAGGTAGCGGAATTTAGTAAGAAGCTCGCCACTGCGGAGGAGGACCGCAAGAAGGCCTGGAGCAGGATGATCAAGGCCAAGGAAGAGCTTCGTATTGTCACAGGCGGCAGCGGAGGCCCGCGCCGTGTTGCTGGTAGGGCCCCGGCAGCGAAGCCGAGGGCTCCAGCATCGAGGGGCAGGCCAGCATCGAGAGCCCCTGCGGGAAGGGCTCCTGTCCCGTACCCGGGTTCGGCCCAGCCAGGCACCTACGGCAATATCCCGATGGGTTATGGAGCCTCTACGAACGGTACTGGAGTCGGTGCTGCCAACCCTGCTCACCATGCTGCTGCCCATCATGCTGCTGTCCAGGCTGCCATGGGCAAGAAGTACTCAAAGAGCGCCATTATTGCCCGCACACTACATGACGGAAGTATTGCCCCGACCACTGCCCCCAAGCGAGGACCCGATGGGCAATATCTTCGTCCTACAGGAAGGGGAAGGAAAGGTATGGACTGGGACTCTAGGAACGGACGCTGGGTTCCACAGCAGAACCGTTACGGCTAAGCCAACAAGGAATGCAAAGTATTTTGTCATTGAATCCTGGGGATCGGTGCCAATCTCAACAAAGTTTGTCGTTAATTCTAATTAGTTAACGCATGTATGCATTCAAATCAATTTTTTAAAATCAAAATGACAAACTACGACCTTTGAAGTTATCGCAAGAGGTGCCTCAAGCCACAACCTTTGTTCTTTG
>Ga0315315_10000613_pt1 | contig 30482 bp, 34 predicted proteins | sample M140m3416metaG_FD_203699 | JGI IMG/M metagenome (GOLD analysis project Ga0315315, IMG submission 203699) | Ammonia-oxidizing marine archaeal communities from Monterey Bay, California, United States - M1 40m 3416 | ecosystem: Environmental > Aquatic > Marine > Intertidal zone | place: USA... | reverse complement strand
TTCCGCCATTCGCCCTTAATTGTTTAATAATTTATTAAATAGTATAAGAACTAAAATTATATTAAAACCAAAAAATGTTTAATACTCTTTACAGAAAATGTTTAGATTTAGCAGCTCATAAAAGTTCTAAATATTACTTAGCAATTGTATCTTTCGTTGAAAGTTCGTTTTTTCCTATACCACCTGATGTGATGGTAATACCTATGGTTATCTCCAAAAAAGATGATTTTTTTAAAATCTTTCTTATTGCAACATTATTTTCTGTTATGGGTGGCATATTAGGATATTTAATTGGAGCTTTCTTTTTTGACATTGCCATGAACGTAATGACCTTTTATGGTTATGAGGAAAAACTTATAAACCTAAAAAACAATCTGATTAATAATCAAGGTTTTTATGCTTGGCTGAGTATACTGTTTTTAGCTGGCTTTACTCCATTGCCCTATAAAGTTTTTACAATTGCTAGCGGGTTGATTGGATTTAACCTTATAATTTTTATATTTATAAGTTTAGTATCAAGGGGTTTGCGTTTTTTTATTGTATCTTATTTATCATATAAATTTGGTGATTTATTTACACAATTTATGAATAAACATGGATCCAAATGGTTTACAATTATCGGGATACTAATTGTTATTATTGGAGTCATAATCTATTTAATTATAAAATTTCATGCTTAATTTAAAGTTAGAAACATATTTTAAATTAATATTTGCAATTAGTTTAATCTCAATAATTTCTGCATATTTTATAGAGTATATTCTTGGACACCAGCCTTGTAATTTGTGCTTATTAGAGAGAATTCCTTATGGATTAAGTATAGTGTTAATTATCATAAATTATGCTTTCAAAATAAATCAAAAATTTTTAATCTTATTACTGATCTTGTTATTTATTTTCTCATTTTCAATATCAGTGTATCACTATGGAATTGAACAAGGTTATTTTAATGAATCAGCAGTTTGTGTGATAAAAAATTTTGGAGATATAATATCAAAAGAAGAAATTTTAGAACAATTAAGTAAAAAAGTGGTTAGCTGTAAAGATGTGACATTTAGAATTTTTGGATTATCATTAACAAGTATTAATATGTTTCTAAGTTTAATATTAACCATTATTTTAATCAATATTTTTACTAAATATGACAAAATTAAATAATAAAGTTGAAGAATTTATCAGAGTTGATCATGCAGGCGAACGTGGTGCAGTAAAAATTTATGAAGGTCAATTATTAGCTCTTAATACTATTGTTAAAGACGAAAATTTAAAAAATACCATAGAAGAAATGAAAGTTCATGAAAAAGAACACTGCCAATTCTTTGAAAATGAAATTAAAAAAAGAAATATTAAACCAACAAAATTTTTGCCTCTTTGGGATCTTTTAGGCGTAGGTCTAGGTTTTGGCTCAACTCTTTTAGGAAAAAAAGCTGCAATGTTGTGCACGGCATCTGTTGAGGAAGTAATTGATAAACATTATTTAGATCAAATTAATCAATTAGGACCAGAAGAAAAAGAACTTAAAAAAAAAATTACAAAATTCAGAATGGATGAACTACATCATAAAAATATTGCTTATGAAAAAGGTGCATCAAAAAAAGGGTTATACTCAATTATGGATAAAATCATTAAGACTGGTTCTAAAATTGCAATAAATATTTCTGAAAAAGTTTAAACTTAAGCTTCCAATTCAACATCCCAGTATAAGTAATCCATCCAACTTTTGTGAAGAAAATTCGGAGGGAAATTCTTACCATTACGATGTAGATCTTCTGTTGAGGGTTGGTAGGGAAATTGATTAAGCTTCATTCCAGAAAGTTTTAATAATTTTCCTCCTTTTCTAACATTGCAAGTTGAACATGCTGTTACAACATTATCCCAATTAGTTTCTCCTCCTTTTGATCTCGGTAATAAATGATCAAATGTAAGTTCATCACCACTACCACAATATTGACACGAAAATTTATCTCTTAAAAAAACATTGAATCTTGTGAAGCTTGGTTTGGATTGAGGAACTATATAATCCTTAAGAGCTATAACACTTGGTAATTGCATTTTAAAGGATGGGCTTCTAACGATCCTATCATAATTACTCACTATAACTACTCTATCTAAAAATACAGATTTTACAGTGTCTTGCCACGACCATAATGAAAGAGGATAATAACTTAAAGGTCTGTAGTCCGCATTTAAAACTAAAGCTGGACATTTTTCTAAGGAAACATTTGTCTCAAGAAAGTTATTCATAGAATAAATCTTAACTTAAATAAAAAATAATTTCAATATTAAGGAAAAATTAAATATTTTTAATTATATATTGCAAAGCAATACTAGATGACTCAATAGGAATATTATGGTCGCAGTTTTTAATTAAATTAGTTTCCACTTCTATGTTGTTTCTGATAAAAAAATCTTTGGCTTCTAACATAAAATTTGGGTGAACAACTTGGTCGGAATCACCATGGATCAAAAGAGTTTTGGTTGAAACTTTTTTACGGGAGTTCAAATCATTTTGATTAATAATTTTTCCAGAAAAACCAACAATACAATTATATTCTTGATCAGATATTAAACCCAAATTAATAGACATCATGCAGCCTTGACTGAATCCTGAGAGACAAATTTCATTATTTTTAAGATTAAATTCATTTTTTATTTCTTTAATAAATTTATTCAATTTTTCTTCTGCTTTTAAAGATTCTTGCAAAATATAATCTGGATCATCTTTTGTTAAATCAAACCATTGAAAACCTGATGGATTTATTGAACATATTTCATGGCCATTAGGACAAATAAAAACTGTGTTTGGCAAATGTCTTTTCCAATTATATGTCAACATACTTATGTCTTTTCCATCTCCTCCATAACCATGCAATAAAATAATTGCATGTTTGATTTCTGCCTCTTCTTCAGGTTTTAATATTATTGTATCTAGACAAAATGTCATACTATATGAATTATGTTTTTTTATTTTTAAAACACCCTACAATACATTTATGCTTTCTGGAATATTAGTAAAAATATTATCAATAACCCTATTACTTGCAGTTGGAATAGTTCTTATTCTTGGTATTGGTACTTTATTTAAGGGTGGAGAGACAAGTAAAAAATATTCCAATAAATTAATGCAATTAAGAGTTTTGCTTCAGTTTATAGCGATAATAGCTTTAGTATGTTTTGCATATTTTTTTAAAAATTAATTATAATTACTCAACCACTTTATAAATTTTTTATCTTCAAAATTAATTGACCCAACAATTCTTGCAAATTCTTTTCCATTTTTATTAAAAAGAATTGAAGTTGGTAATCCTCTTAATCCAAATGTTTTAGCCAATGTTGTGGGATTATCATAGTAGATCTTTAAATTTTTTATTTTTAAATCATTAAAAAACTTTGAGGTTTTTTCAATTTTGTCTTGTCCTACATTAATAGGAAATATTTTTAAATTATTGAGATCTTTATTCTCTAATAATAAATCTAAAGATGGCATTTCTTCTTTGCAAGGAGCACACCAGGTTGCCCAAAAATTCAGTAGTATCAAGTTTCCCTTAAAATCGCTTAAATCTATTCTTTTATTTTTATCGTCTAGAAACGTTAAACTATCGTATTTTTTTACATCTTTATTTATAATAATATTTTTTATATCTGGCTTTTCAGCAGCATATAAACTTGTCATTAAAAAAATAAATATTATTAAAATTCTCATGTTAAACAGGTATAATTAACTATCATGAGAAAAAATAAAAACAACCAGGCAATATGGAACACAAGAATTAAGAATAGTGTTTCTCCAATTTTTCAAAGAGTTGGTAGCTCGATAGAATTCGACAAAAGGCTCTATAAAGAGGACATTGCTGGTTCTATTGCTCATGTAGAAATGTTGTTCAAACAAAGAATAATTTCATTCAAGGTTAAAAATAAAATCATCTATGGTCTAAATAAAATTGAAAAAGAAATATCTAACAAAAAATTTGAATACAATAAAAAATTTGAGGATATTCATATGAATATTGAAAAAAGACTTGACCAAATTATTGGGGAAGAGTCAGGTTATATCCATACTGCTAGATCTAGAAATGATCAAGTAATAACCGATTTTAAAATTTGGATCAAATCTGCAACAAAAGAAATAAATTTAAATCTTAATAAAATAATTAAGAGCTCTTTAAGATTAGCAGGTAGAAATATAAATACTATTATGCCTGGATTTACACACCTAAAGAATGCTCAAGCTGTTTCTTTTGCTCATTACTTAATGGCTTACATTGAAATGTTTAATCGAGACCAAAAAAGATTTAATAATAATCTTGATAATTTAAATGAAAATCCCTTAGGTGTAGCTGCATTGGCTGGTACTTCATTTAATATTGACAGAAATTATACTACCAAAAAATTAAATTTTAAAAAACCAACTAGTAATTCAATTGATACAGTTGCTGACAGAGATTTTGTTTTAGATTTTTTATATTGTGTATCAGTTTGTTCTATGCACATTTCAAGAATTGCTGAAGAACTCATAATTTGGAGTTCTGATGGATTCAATTTGATAAATCTATCAGATAAAATAGTAACTGGCTCATCAATTATGCCCCAAAAAAAGAATCCAGATTTATTAGAATATTTAAGAGGAAAATCTGGTAGCACTTATGGGAACTTATTTTCCATGCTTACAATTTTAAAAGGCTTACCTCTTTCGTATTTTAAAGATCTTCAGGACGATAAAGAACTGATTTTTAGATCAAATGACACTCTTTTAGATTGTCTAAAAATATTTAATGAAATTATTATAAATATAAGCCCAAACAAAAAAAGAATGCTCGAACTCGCTAATTCGGGATATATTACAGCAACAGATTTAGCTGATTATCTTGTAAAGAATAATTCGATGTCTTTTAGAAAAGCTTATCAAAAAACAGCTGCTGTAGTCAATATGGCGGAAAAAAAGAAAAAAAATCTTAATGAATTAACTCTTGAAGAATTAAGAAAAATTGAACCAAGTCTAACAGGCGAAGTTTTAAAAGTATTTGATTTAAAGAATTCTGTAAATTCAAAAAAATCTTTTGGAGGAACATCTTTTGCAAATATCAAAAAGATGATAATCAAATATAGAAAGAAAAATGACTAAAAAAATTATTTTAACTTTGATGTTGTGCTGCATAATAGCTTCTTGTGGCAAAAAAGGAGATCCTGTGTACAAAGACCCAAAAAAAAAAGCTACTATACAAGGTGTTTTTTTAAATAAGGCTTAATGAAATATAAAAATAAAAAACTTACGTTTGAAAAAATAAGAGTTCAAAATATTGCTAAAAAATATAATACACCAACTTATTGCTATTCGTATAACCAATTAAAAGTAAACATTAAAAACTTTAAAAAAAGTTTTGAGTCATTTTCACCACTTATATGTTTCGCTGTTAAATCTAATACTAATTTAAATTTAATTAAAGAAATAAAAAAATTTGGTTTAGGAGCAGATGTAGTATCAAAAGGTGAATTAATGTTGGCAATTAAAGCCGGTATAAATCCAAAAAAAATTGTATTTTCTGGGGTTGGAAAAAAATCAGATGAAATAAATTATGCAATTGATAAAAATATATTACTCATAAATGCTGAGTCAAAAAGTGAAATCAAAGAAATAGAAAAAATTGCAAAGAAAAAAAAAAGAATAGTACAAATTGGTATTAGATTAAATCCTAATACAGACGCAAAAACTCTAAGTCAAATTTCAACTGGAAGAAAAGAAAATAAATTTGGTGTAAATAGCAAAACATTTCTTGAAATTGTAAATTATTGTAAAAAATCTAAAAATATTCATTTAAAATGTCTTAGTGTGCATATTGGAAGTCAAATTTTAGATCACAGACCTTATCTAAAAATGCTCAAAGTTATCAGTAAAATTATAAGTAAAATTAATTATGAATTTGAATTTGTCGATCTTGGTGGTGGAATGGGAATATCATATGAAAATGAAGGTAAAGATCTAAATTATAAAAAATACAGTATTGCAATTAAAAATTTTTTAAAAAAACATAAATCAAAAATAATATTTGAACCAGGAAGATCTATTATTGGAAATACTGGAATTTTGATTTCAAAAGTAATTTATATTAAAGATAGTGAAAGAAAAAATTTTATTATCTTGGATGCAGCAATGAATGACCTAATGAGGCCTGCTCTGTATGGTGCGTCACACAAAATACTACCTTCAATTAAAAAAAATAAAAAATCAAATAAAATTTATGAATTTGTGGGACCAATTTGTGAAAGTACTGATAAATTTAAAACATTGAAAAAATTTCAAAAATTGCAAGAAAAAGATGTTATTGTCATTTGTGATGTAGGAGCATACGGAATGTCGTTAAGCTCAAACTATAATTTAAGAACTAAACCACTAGAATTACTGATTAAAGGTTCAAAAATTAAAATTATAAAAAAAAGACAAAGTTACAAAGATTTAATCTAATTTTAGATAAATAATGTTTAGAAATATAATATTTTCAATTTCTTTTTTTATTGGAATAATAATCATTTCAATAATTTTTTTACCTGCACTTTTTTTACCTCAAAAGGTTGTTTTATTTGGAGGTAAATTAATGGGTCATTGGACAGAATTAAGTTTACAGCTTTTTCTATCTACAAAAATAAATGTTAAAGGCAGAGAGAATATTATCCAAAATGAGAAATTTTTTATAGCAGCCTCTCATCAATCAATGTTTGAAACATTTTATCTACAAACAATTTTTAATTCTCCAGTTTTTATACTAAAAAAAGAATTACTTTTAATTCCAATTTTTGGTTGGTATTTGAAAAAAATTGGATCTATTTCAATTAAAAGAGATAAAATTTCGAGAGATAATTTAAATTTTTTTGATAGTATTAAAAAAATAGTTATAAGTTCAGAAAGACCACTGATAATCTTCCCTCAAGGTACAAGAATTTTGCCAAGTGAAAGAACGCCTTTTAAAAAAGGAGCATCAAGGATTTATGAAGAATTAAAAATTAAATGCCAACCTTTAGCAATAAATTCTGGTCAAGTGTGGCCTAAAATAGGTAAAAAACATAGTCATAAGATTATAACAATTTCAATTTTAAAACCAATTGAACCCGGTCTTACTAAAAAAGAGTTTATTGATAAGTTAGAAAATGAAATTTATTCAGAACTTGATTTATTAGATTAGCCTTTCATTGGCATCACAACAAAAATACTATCAAAATCTCCTGGATCTTTAATTAAAGCCGGAGAGCCTGTGTCACTGAAAAATATTTCAATTTTTTCTCCATCAATTTGTGTAGCAACATCAATCAAATATCTAGAATTAAAACTAATTTCTAAGTCATGGTCAAATTTTACCACTAAAGTTTCCTTTCCGTCTCCACTATTAGTGTTGTTAACTGATAAATTTAATACATCTTTTGAGAGATTAAATTTTACTCCATCTTTTTTATCAAGAGATACTGATGCAACTCTGTCTACCGAGTTTAAAAAAAGTTTTAAATCAATCTCTAATTTTTTTTGATTATTTTTTGGAATAACTTGAATATAGTTAGGAAATTTACCGTCAATTAATTTTGAAATTAAAATACTGTCATTTAATTCAAACTTAATTTTAGATTTTATATTTGAAATTTTAACATCTCCATCATAGTTGTCGAGCAATGAGCAAAGTTGAAAGATAGTTTTTTTTGGTAATATTATTGGATCAAATTCTATTTTTTTTTCCAATCTAATTTTTGATATAGACATTCTATGACTATCTGTGGCAACTGCTGTTAAATAATTTTTATCTTCAACCTCGTTTTGGTGAAAGTATATTCCACTTAAATAATGTCTTGTCTCATCATTTGAAATAGAAAATTTACATTTATTAAGAAGTTTTAATAGCTGTTTTGATTTAATTGAAAATTCATTCTGATTAAAATTTTCATCTGTAAGAGGAAATTCTGATGGACTAAGACAATTTAAGTTAAATATAGATTTTTCTGACTCTAAATGAAGTTTATTCGTATCATTTAAAGTTAAATTTATTTTTTTTCCTGAGGATAATTTTCTTACAATATCATATATAGTTGAAGATACAGTCGTTGTTTTTCCTTCTTCTATAATTTGTATATTTTTAACTTCATGAATAAAAATTAAATCTAAGTCTGTTGCTGTTATAGTTAGTTTAGAGTTTTGTGCGTCTAGTAATATATTTGAGAGTATAGGAAGGGTGCTCCTTTTCTCAATTACACCCTGACAATAATTTAATGCTTGTTGAAGATCTTGCTGATTAACGTTAAATTTCATTTTCTTTATTATTATATAATATCTGATTTTTTAATTTATTTATATTATCAACCATCTCAGGATCTCTATCTTTTATTTTTTCGATAGTTTTTACTGAATGAATTATTGTCGTATGATCTCTATTAGAAAATTCACGCCCAATTTCAGGTAATGATTTTGAAGTTAAAATTTTTGTTAAATATATAGCTGTTTGTCTTGGTCTGACTAAATATCTAGATCTTCTCGAAGAAAGCATTTCATTTTTACTTATTTTGAAATATTTACAAACTATAGTTTGAATTAAATCTATTGTGACTTTGTTCTCACCAATGTTTAATAGATCTTTTAATACAACTTTTGTTTCTGATAAATTTGGTATTTTGTTATAAATTCTTGAAAAAGATATTATTCTATTAATTGCTCCAACAATTTCCCTTACACTTGCTTTTATTTCATTACATATAAAATCCTGTATATCTTTAGAAATATTTATTTCATTAGGATACAGACTATTTAATTCCTCTATTTTCTTTTCAATAATTTTTTTTCTCAACTCATAATCTGGTTTTTGAATGTCAACCACTAAGCCACCCGAAAATCTAGACTTAATTCTTTCTTGTATTCTAGATAATTTATTTGGAGCTCTATCGGCAGAAACAATTATTTTCGATCCTTTATCTAGTAAGGCATTAAAAGTATGAAAGAACTCCTCTTGCATGGCCTCTTTTCCATTCATAAATTGAATGTCATCTACTAATAAAACATCTGTATTTCTAAAATATTCTTTAAATTTAACCATATCATTTGCTTTAATTGATTTAACAAATTGGTACATAAACCTTTCTGCTGAAATGAACATTACTTTATTAATTTTTTTTAGTTCAAATCCAATGGAATTTAAAAGATGCGTTTTACCCATTCCAACTCCACCATAAATATAAAGGGGGTTATAGTTGGACTGGTTTTCTGAAACTTTCAGTGAGGCTTCATAAGCTAATTTATTACTTGTTCCAGTTATAAAATTTTCAAATCTTTTATTAGAGTCAATGCGATTATATTGAAGGAATGAGTCTTTTATAAAAGAAATATTTTCTTTATCGTTCTCGATTAATTCTAAATTATTTGAATTATGCTCATTTTTAATATTTTGCTCAATAATTTTGAATTCAATTCTAATTATTTCTTTTTTATAATTTTTAACTGCTTGTAAAATTTGATCTAAATATCTTGAGGTAATCCAATCACGAATAAATCTTGTTGGAGTAGATAATAAAATATAGTTATTAAATTCCTCTACAAAATTGATTTTTTTAAGCCAGCTTTCATATATTTCTAAACCTAATTTATTTTTCATTTCAGATTGAATTAAATTCCAATCCAATCTTTCGGATTTTAAATGCTTTAGATCTTTATTTATTGAATTATTATTCATTTTATTGGGGACAGTTCAGTTAGAACCATAATAGAATTATTGCAACAAATAATTTAGAAAATTAAAAAAAAAATAAAATCTATGATTGAGTAGAAATAATTTTTTAAAAAAAAATTGACATTAATTTTTTTTGTGACTCAAAGAAAATAAAATCTATGATTGTTTTAGATAGTTATATTAGGTTTACTAAATCTAAATATTGTAAAAAAAAAAACTCAAAACATATATGATGCGTATGCTTTCAGTTGAATCAACTAGAAGTATAGAAATTTATATACCCGCTATTTTTTTAGTAATACGTGAAACATTTCTTGCAGCGTTTTGCTTTTTTATAATACCTGTTTTAGCAATTTTCATTAATTCTGAATTCAACTTAGGTAAGAATTTAATAGCTTCAGATTTTTTTTTACCCTCTATGAGGAGATTCATTTTTTTTAAAGCATTTTTATATCTACTTTTCCTAGCTTTATTTACTTTAGTTTGTTTAGATATTCTTCTAATTTTTTTGATTGCAGATTTTGTATTTGCCATAGCGCAGGGGTATAACTTGAGAACTTATATTGGTCAATCAAATAATTAATTATTTTTGGCAACTATTACAAAAAAAAGTTGACCTATTAGAAATAACTTTTCTTTTAATAGATCCTTTGCATATATATTTTTTGCATTTCAAACCTTCTCTTTCATAAACTTTAAAGTCTTTTTGAAAATCACCTCTTTTACCTAATGTATTTTTAAAATCTCTTATACTTGAACCACCTTTTTTTATTGCATTTAAGAGAACTTTTTTAGAATTAATAATAATCTTTAAAAGATCTTTTTTTTTTAACAAACCAACTTCTTTAGTTGGATCTATCTTACATAAAAATAAAATTTCATTAGCATAAATATTGCCTATTCCTGAAACAAAATTTTGGTCTAATAACATATTTTTAATATTCCTTTTTTTTCCTTTAAAAAAAGATGAAACATAATTTAACTCAAATTTAGAATCAAATGGTTCAGGTCCTAAATGTTCAAATCTTTTCTTTAATAAAAGTGAATTATCTATAATTTGAAAAAAACCAAACCTTCTTGGATCATTATAAACTATTTTGAGATTTCTAAAAATTATTTCTACATGATTATGTTTTTTTGGTAAAGTTGGTGAATTGTAAAAACTTGTGTTTGTTGATAAATTTTCTTTATTAAAATTGATTAAATGTATTGTTCCTGACATACCAAGATGTAATAAGCAGTAACTTTTATTTGATAAAACTAAAATCAAATATTTAGAAAATCTCTTAACTTTGATTATCTTGTGGTTTTTTAAACATTTAATAAAATTTGTAGGAATTTTAATTCTTAAATTTCTATTTCTAATTATTACTTTTTTTACCTTTTTTTGTTTAATATTTTTATCTAGCGACTGTCTTACAACTTCTACTTCTGGTAATTCTGGCATTTAATACTATATTCGATATAAATTTATTATTATGCAACAATATCTACAAAATAAAAAAGGACTAGTAGAAAATGTTTTTGATCAAGTTTATGATCAATACGATTTAATGAATGACTTTATGTCACTTGGTATTCATCGATTATGGAAAAAAAATCTTTTAAATATGATGAATCCTTCACAAAAACAAAAATTAATTGACGTTGCGTGTGGAACTGGAGATATAGCTAAACTTTTTCTAAAATATACTTTTAAAGAATCTAATATTACTTGCGTTGATCCAAACAAGGGAATGATCAAAAAAGGTAAGCAAAAACTTAATAAATACAAAAATCTTAAATGGATAATTGCTCCCGCAGAAAAACTTCCAATCGAAGAAAGTATATTTGATTTTTATACTATAAGTTTTGGTCTTCGTAATACAAAAAATTTAGATAAAGCTTTATCAGAGGCTTATCGTGTTTTGAAACCAGGTGGACGTTATTTATGTCTAGAATTTTCTAAAATACAAAATGAGAACTTAAATTTTATTTACCAAAATTACTCAAAACTTATACCATCTATTGGTAAATTTGTTATGGGCAACAAAGAACCTTATGAATATCTTGTTGAGAGTATTGAAAGTTTTTTAAATCAAGAAGAGTTAATTGATTTAATGAAAAAAAGTGGTTTTAAAAAATGTGAATATAGGAATTTATCAGGTGGAATAGTTTCTATTTATAGTGGGTGGAAAATTTAATGTTTAAAAAACTAATTACTTTGTTTAAACTTGGTAGAAAAGTTGCTAAGTCAGAAATATTGGATTTAGTTTCAAAATTTCAAAAACCACCATTTGCAATAAAAATTCTATTTAAAATTCTATCATTTTCTTTTGCTCAAAAAAAAGAAATTGACTCAAATAAAGATGAAGGTGAACGATTGTCCAGCTCATTGGAGTCTATGGGAACTACTTTCATAAAACTTGGTCAATTCTTGGCGACAAGACCGGACATTATTGGCGAAGAACTCTCAAAAAAATTAGAGAATCTTCAAGACAAATTACCAGCTTTTTCTTTAATTCAATCAAAAGAAATAATTAAAAATGACTTAGGTGATGAAACTTATAATTCTATAATTGATTTAAGTGAGCCAGTAGCAGCAGCTTCAATAGCACAAGTACACAAAGCACAGATTAATGATAACGGAATTATAAAAGATGTGGCTATAAAAATTTTAAGACCAAATATAAAAAAAATATTTAATGATGAGATAGATGCTATAATGCTTTTTGCCTTTTTAGTTGAGTCATTTGTTAAAAAAACCAAAAGACTTAAATTAATTGAGGTAGTATTCTTATTGAAGGAAATTACAAATCTTGAAATGGATCTTCGATTTGAAGCTGCAGCTGCTAATGAATACGCGGAAAATACAAAAAATGATATTGGATTTAGAGTTCCTCAAATTTATTGGAATTTTACAAGTGAAAATGTGATGACACTTGATTGGGTTGATGGGATTTCAATAAGAGAAACAGAAGAATTAAAAAAAAGGAATTTAAATACCAATAAAATTGCTGAGAATATTATTCAAAACTTTTTAAGACATGCAGTTAGAGATGGTTTTTTTCATGCGGATATGCATCAAGGAAATATATTTATAGATAATAATGGTCATATAGTGCCAATTGATTTTGGAATAATGGGTCGACTAGATAAGATGAGTAAACGATTTCTAGCAGAAATTTTATTTGGATTTATTCAAAGAGATTATCGTAAAGTAGCCGAGGTACATTTGGTTGCTGGCCTAGTTCCTAAAGAAGTTCCTATTGATGATTTAGCTCAAGCATTAAGATCGATTGGAGAACCAATTTTTGGGCAAACGGTAAAGGATATTTCTGGAGGAAAATTGTTAAAACAACTTTTTGATGTAACTGAAAAATTCAATATGCAAACTCAACCTCAGCTTCTTATGTTGCAAAAAACGATGGTTGTTGTCGAGGGTGTAGCACGAAAATTAAATCCTAATACAAACATATGGACAACCTCAAAACCTGTTCTTGAAAATTGGTTAAAAGAAACTAAAGACCCTATTACATCTATAAATGAAACATTACAAAATACATCTGAAGTTATAAAAAGATTGCCAGAATTCCCAGAAATAATGGATAAAGCTAATCAAGCACTCACTTATCTAGCTAGTGGGCAAATCCCACATAACTCAAACTCGTATACATCTTTAACTACAAAAAAAAATGAGATGACAACATTCAGAAATCAATCAATTATTGGTTTATTAGTTCTTGTAATTTTTGGTTTATTAGTATTTTAATTCAGCCAATGAAAAATTTAATTAATAAAAAAATTTTATTTATTATTTGTGGTGGAGTTTCTGCCTACAAAAGTCTAGAAACAATAAGATTATTTAAAAAAAATAACGCAGAAATAAAAACAATTTTAACTAAAAGTGCTAAAGAATTTGTAACCCCTTTATCAGTTTCATCATTATCGCAAGGAAAAGTTTATGAAGATCTTTTTAACGTTGAAAATGAATCAGAAATGGATCATATTGCTCTTTCTCGATGGGCTGATGTGATTATTGTTTCACCAGTAACAGCAAATACAATTTCTAAACTCAGCCAAGGTTCATCTGAAGATTTAGCTTCGACAGTAATTCTTGCTTCAAATAAACAGGTGTTTTTAACACCCGCAATGAATGTAAGAATGTGGGAACATCAGTCTACAAAAGATAATTTGAAAAAATTAAGAAGTTATGGATATAAGTTTATTGGTCCAGTAATAGGGGATATGGCATGTGGAGAATTTGGTGAGGGAAAGATGTCAGATCCTTTAGAAATTTACAATCAAATTAATAATTTCTTTTTTAGCCAAGTAAAAAATAAAAAAATTAAAGCATTAGTTACAGCAGGACCAACTAATGAATATATAGACCCTGTAAGATTTATAACTAACAAATCAAGTGGTAAACAGGGTTATGAAATAGCAAAATCTCTTTTAAAAAGAGGCTTTGACACTACATTAATATCTGGTCCTACTAATTTAGATATTGATGATAATATCACTTTAATCAAAGTGGAAACTGCTGAAGAAATGTTTAAAGCTACACAAAAAAATTTACCAGCTGATATTACTATATTTTCAGCCGCAGTAGCAGATTTTAAAATTAACAATAAAAATCAAAATAAAATAAAAAAGCAAGAAAGCTTAACAATAAATTTAGAAAAAAATGTCGACATACTAAGTTATGTTTCAAATCACAATTCTATGAGACCAAAGTTAGTAATTGGTTTTGCAGCAGAAACTAATGATTTAGACAAAAATGCTATCATGAAACTTAGAAATAAAAACTGCGATTGGATTATTGCTAATGATGTATCTAGTAAAAATAGTGGTTTTAACTCTGATTATAATGAAGTTACTATTCATTATAAAAACCCAAAGAATAAAAAAGAAAAACTTTCGTTTAAAAAAAAATCTGAAATATCAGAGGAAATTGTAGATAGAATAGTTACTCAATTTAATTAATGGTCAAAGTCCTAATAAAGAAATTAGATCCAGCTGTAAAACTTCCTGAATACAAAACTATTGGTTCCTCTGGAATGGATCTCGTGGCTTTTATTAAAGAACCTATAAAAGTAAAACCAAAAAAATCATATTTGGTCCCAACTGGCCTAGCAGTTGCTTTTTTAGATGACTATGAAATTCAAATTAGACCTAGGTCTGGTCTGGCTGCAAAAAATAATATAAGCATTTTAAATACTCCTGGAACAATAGATAGTGATTATAGAGGGGAGATTAAAATAATTATTTATAATCATGGAAGTGATGATTTTGACATAAGTAATGGTGATCGTGTTGCACAAATGGTGTTATCGCCTGTTATCAAAATAGAATTAGAAGAAGTCAATGATTTACCTGAAACAATAAGAGGAGAAGGTGGATTTGGATCAACTGGTAAATGAATTCAAAATTAAATAAAGATCAAATTGAGAGATTTTCAAGACAAATTATTTTAAAAAATATTGGCACTATAGGACAAAAAAAAATTATTCAATCCAAGGTATTAATTATTGGTATGGGAGGGTTAGGTTGTCCTGTTGCTGAATTTTTAATAAGAGCAGGCATAGGTTCATTGGGAATGGTTGACTCCGACAATGTTGATTTGTCAAACATTCACCGACAAAGTCTTTATGATATGGGTGACCTTAAAAAGTCAAAAGTTAAGTCAGCTGAAAAAAAATTAAAAAAAATTAATCCAAAAATAAATGTTCATTGTTATAAAACAAGATTAACTAAATATAATTGCATGAATATTATTAAAAAATACGATTATATCATTGATGGTTCTGATAACTTTAAGACTAAATTTTTGATAAATGATTTTTGCAAAAGATCAAAAAAATTTTTAGTGTCTGGAGCTATTAGTAAATTTGATGGACATGTATTTGCATTCGATTTTAAAAATAAAAAAAGCCCGTGCATTAGAAGTTTTTTTCAAGAAGATAAAATTTCAGATGATATATTAAATTGTGAATATGAGGGAATTTTAGGAACAATAGCAGGTAATATAGGAACTATTCAAGCAAATGAAGTTCTAAAAAAAATTTTAAATATTGGTAAAAGTCTTAATGGTAATATTTTGATTTTAGATTTACTAAATTTAAATTTTAGAAAAGTAAAGTTAAATAAACTTAAAAATGTTTAAACATAAATGTTGATAAAAATTCTAATTACTTTTTTTTCATTATTTTTTTTATCAATTGCTAATGCAGAAGATGTCTTCTTATCATTAAAAAAAGATAAAGTGAACGTCAGATATGGTCCAAGTTTAGAGTCTCCTGTCAAATTTGTTTATAAAAAGATTAATTTGCCAGTTAAACAAATAGATAAAAAAGAAAATTTTAGAAGAATAATTGATCTAAAAAATAATAGTGGGTGGATACATAGCTCTCAATTAAAACCGATAAATTCTATTATTCCTATTGAAGATAAAATTTTATTTAAAGAACCATCTAATTTTTCTAGTCCAATAGCTAAAATCCAAACTGGAAGAGTTTTGGTAATCCAAAAATGTATAACAAATTGGTGTAAGATAAAAACTGATAATTTTAAAGGTTGGATTAAAACAAATAAAGTTTGGGGTTTTACTAATTAAAATCTGCTAACAAAGATTTTAACGTTTCATCTGTTAATTTTGTAGTATGAGAATATTCTTTATGGTCTATACCAAGCTCAATTTCCTTTAAAGCTGATTTAAATTTTTCTATTTGTTGATCATTAAATTTGAAATGGATAAATTGAACTGAAGATGCTTTTCCTTCAGCAGATGTTCTATCAACATCTTCCTCTGGGATAGCTTTTACTATATCTCCATCGATTTTCATAAAAACTTTTTCCTCAATTCCTCCAACTTTACCCAAAAAGGTAGCTCTGGATACTGGATTATCTATTTCAAACATTAGAGTGGCTATAAGTTCTTTGCCTTTTGGTATCAAAGGATTGTATGCTGTGAGTTCATCTTTTAATTGTTCATCACCACCTTTTTCTATGTAAAGCATCTCTTGAACTTGAGCCAACATTGTTTCATAACTTTCAAAATAAAATGTTGCGTAGGGTCCTAATGCTATTCTTCTATTTTTTTTAAATTCAACAATATTTTTTCTTAAAACTTTTCTTTGTTTTGTATAGATATCTAATGGCATGATATCACTTTTTTGAATTTCTTTTTTTTCTTTTGGCATCATTATAATCTATAACTTTTTGCTATTAATTCGATGGGATGTACTGCCTCATCATTTGAAATATTTGTATCGACCTCTAGCTGCTTTAAATGTTTACCCGCCAATGGACAATCTGATGCCATATACTTATTATTTTTATTTTTTATTTGCCTAGCAGTTGGTCTTCCTACTTTTTTTGCTAAGTCATGTGTTTCTTTCATTACTCCGAATGTCCCACCATGGCCTGCACATCTTTCAACTACATCTATTTTTACATTAGGTATTAATTTCAACATATCTCTAGCCTTAATACCCATATTTTGTGCTCTAGCGTGGCATGCATGATGAACTGTTATTCCTCCATCAATTTCTCCAAGACCTTCCACTAAACCCTCGTTCTTCGATATATCAACTACATATTCATCGATATCCATCACATTTGATGATAATTTTTTAACATTTTTATCATTAGGTAATAACAACGGCCACTCAAATTTTAACATTAATCCACAACTAGCAGTAAGAGTTATCACCTTATATCCTTTGTCAACCCATTCTAGTAAATCTTTAGAAACTTTTTTTGCTTGTTCAGCAACTTTTGGTAAATCTGCTTGCTCTAAAAAAGGCATTCCACAACATCCAGGATAAGCTTCTTGAACTTCTACACCATTTTTTTTAAGAACTTTTAAAGCCGCAACACCTGTATTTTTTTTATTAAAATTAACAAAACAAGTTGTATAAATTACTACTTTTCTATCTTTATTCGGAGTTTCAAAATTTATTATATTTTTATTCTTTTTGAAAAAATTTGAAAATGTTTCTGAGTTATATTTTGGTAAATGAACTCTTTTATCAATCCCAACAATAATCTCTAATATTTTTCTTAAAAATTTGTTTTTAATATCAGATGCCCAATTAACTAATTTTGAAAACATAACACCAATCTTTGCGTTTCTATCTATTTGAGCTAATTGTGCTGGTACACTTGGTAATTTTCCTAATTTTTTTTGAGCCGTTCTGTATCTCAACATCAAATGAGGAAAATCTAAATCAAAATCGTGTGGAGGTACATAGGGGCATTTAGTCATAAAACACATATCACATAAAGTACATGCATCTACAACAGGTTCAAATTGCTTACTTTCTAAACTTTCAACATCCTCATTTTTAGATTCATCAATCATGTCAAATAATTTAGGAAATGAATCACAAAGATTGAAGCATCTTCTACAACCATGGCAAATATCAAAAACTCTTCTCATTTCTGCATCTAATTTTTCAGGATTTAAAAAATCAGGATTTTCAAAATCAATAGGATGTCTTATGGGAGCTTCTGTACTTCCTTCTTTACTCATGTGATAAAATTTGTAATTTATTTTTTTTAGTGGGCATTGAAACTGCCCACTAAATAATATTGATTAGCTAATAGATTCTAAAGTTTTTTGGAATTTACCAGCGTGAGATTTCTCAGCTTTTGCTAAAGTTTCAAACCAATCAGCAATTTCCTCAAAACCTTCTTCTCTAGCAGTTTTTGCCATACCAGGATACATATCCGTGTATTCGTGTGTTTCTCCTTGTACTGCTGATGCTAAATTAGCTTTAGTTTCACCAATTGGTAAACCAGTAGCTGGGTCACCTACTTCTTCTAAATACTCTAGGTGGCCATGAGCGTGACCTGTTTCACCCTCTGCTGTTGATCTAAATACTGATGCAACATCATTGTATCCTTCAATGTCTGCTTTTTGAGCGAAGTAAAGATATCTTCTGTTTGCTTGGCTTTCACCAGCAAATGCTGCTTCTAGATTTTCTTTTGTTTTTGTTCCTTTTAATGACATTTTTATCTCCTTATTTATTATAAATAATATATAATTATTCTAAACTATATGTCAATAGTTTAGAATAATTATAATGTAGTTTGTAAGTTATTGAAATTATTGTATTAATTTTGATTTTGATTATCACTCGCAACTTTGATTAAAACTTCGATAGAATTAATTTTTTTTCCTGTGATATTTTTTTTTATATTTATTTTTTCTATATCATCATGATTACAATCAATTAATTTATTTGTGTCTTCATCATAAAAATGATGGTGATTAGTTGTGTTAGTATCAAAATAACTTTTATCACTATTAATTGAAATTTCTTTTAAATAACCTTTATCCTTAAAAGCATGAACGGTATTATACACTGTAGCCAAAGAAATTTTTTCGTTAAGCTGTTGAGAAATATTTTTAGCAAGGTCATTAATGGTAAAATGGAACGTTTTTTCTCTATTAAATAAAACTTCACAAATTTTAAGTCTTTGCTTCGTAGGTCTTAATCCTGATGATCTCAATTTATCAATAAATTCAATGTTTTTTAGCATTATTTCTTATAATAGTTCTAAACTATATGTATATTATAATTTAATAAAATCAAGTATTAAGAATGTTCAATTTTATGAAAAAAAACTCCTATTCATATGATGAGCTTATAAATTGTGGAAATGGTGGTCTTTTTGGCCCTGGAAATGCAAAATTACCTCTTCCTCCAATGCTCATGTTTGATAGAATTACAGAAATCAATGATGATGAGGGTGCTTTTAAAAAAGGATCTTTAAAAGCAGAACTAGATATTAAAAAAAACCTTTGGTTTTTTGATTGTCATTTTAGAGAAGATCCTGTGATGCCTGGATGTCTAGGCCTTGATGCTATGTGGCAGTTAGTGGGCTTTTATCTTGGATGGATTGGAAACCCTGGCAAAGGAAGAGCTTTGGGTGTTGGAACTGTAAAATTTACTGGAGAAGTTTTACAGAATGTAAAATTAGTTAAATATGAAATTGATATGAAAAAAATTATGTCACCAGGTGGTACAACAGTAGGTCTTGCAAATGGTAAGGTTCTGGCAGATGATAAAAAAATATATTCAGCGGATAGCTTAAAGGTAGGATTATTTAAATAATGAGAAGAGTAGTTATTACTGGTTTAGGAATTGTTTCTTGTTTAGGTAATAATCAGGAGGAAGTTTATCAATCCTTATTAAAATCTAAATCAGGAATTTCGTATTCTGAAGAATATAAAGAGCACAACCTTAAAAGTCATGTCCATGGTAAACCAAATATAAAACTAGAGGATTATATAGATAGAAAAACAATTAGATTTATGGGCTCAGGTTCAGCTTATAATTATATAGCAATGAAAGAGGCAATTAAAGACTCTGGTCTAAAAGAAAATGAAGTAAGTAATTTCAAAACTGGAATTGTTATGGGTTCAGGTGGTCCCTCTATTGAAAATGTAATTTTGGCAGCAGACAAAACTAGAGCTAAAACTCCAAAGTTAATGGGGCCATTCATTGTACCAAGAACTATGGCCAGTACAGCATCAGCAACACTAGCAGTTCCATTTAAAATAAAAGGAACTAATTATACAATGAGCTCTGCTTGTGCAACAAGTGGTCACTGTATTGGAAATTCTATGGAATTAATTCAAATGGGTAAACAAAATATAGTATTTGCAGGTGGAAGTGAAGAAATTCACTGGGCAATGACCGCAATGTTTGATGCAATGACTGCTTTATCTTCAAAATACAATAACACACCAGAAACAGCTTCAAGAGCATATGACAAAACAAGAGATGGTTTCGTAATTGCTGGAGGTGGTGGAGTACTAGTTCTTGAAGAATACGAACATGCAAAAGCTAGGGGTGCTAAAATATACGCAGAGTTAACAGGTTATGGAGCAACTTCAGATGGATATGATATGGTTGCACCATCAGGTGAAGGAGCGGTAAGATGTATGCAAATGGCAATGGGGACTACTAAAAATAAAATTGATTACATAAATACTCACGGAACTTCTACTCCAGTTGGAGATATTACAGAATTAAACGCTGTTAAAAATACTTTTGGAGATAATATTCCAAAAATTAGTTCAACTAAATCTTTATCTGGTCATCCTTTAGGGGCTGCATCAGTTCATGAAGCAATCTATTGTTTGATAATGATGAAAAATAATTTTATTGCAGGATCAGCAAACATCAATGAAATGGATGAAGAGGCTAAAAAATTTCCAATAGTTACTAAAACTGAAATTGGGGCTACTTTAAATACAGTTATGTCTAACAGTTTTGGTTTTGGTGGAACTAACGCTGCATTAATTTTTGAAAAGGTATAATTTATGAGTTTAATGAAAGGTAAAAAAGGATTAATCATGGGTGTTGCTAATGAGAGATCTATTGCTTGGGGTATTTCACAAAAATTAGCTGAGGCAGGAGCTGAACTTGCATTCACTTATTTGGGTGATGCTTTAAAAAAAAGAGTTATTCCTTTGGCTGAAAAATTGAATTCAAAAATTACATTTAGTTGTGATGTTGAAAAAAAAGAAGAAGTAGTGAAATTGTTTGAGGATATTAAATCTCGATGGGGTGAAATTGATTTTGTTGTTCATGCAGTAGCATTTTCTGATAAATCAGAATTATCTGGTGAATATTTAAACACAACTAGGGAAAATTTTTTAAGAAGTATGTTAATTTCATGCTTTTCATTCACTGAGGTTGCTAAAGAAGCCTCTAAAATAATAAAAGAAAATGGAAGTATGTTAACTTTAACTTATGAATCTACTAAGGCTATTCCAAATTATAATGTAATGGGTGTTTGTAAATCAGCTCTTGAAGCTAGTGTTAAATATCTTGCAAGAGATTTAGGAACAAAAGGTATAAGAGTAAATGCTATTAGCGCAGGCCCAATTAAAACACTTGCAGCTTCAGCTATAGGTGATGCAAAATTTTTATATAAATGGAATGAGGATCATTCTTTCTTAAAAAGAAATGTCGATATTCATGACGTTGGTAATTCAGCTTTGTATTTATTAAGTAATCTCGCCAATGGTGTTACAGGTGAAATCCATTATGTAGATGCAGGTTACAACAAAGTTGGCATGCCAGATCCAAAAAATATTACATAACATCAAGACTTAATTTAATAATGATTAAAGATTTAGAATTTTTCTTAAAGAATATTTTCTTTAGTGAAAAATTTTTACTCAAGCGCAGACTTGATAGATCTATAAAAAATAAATATGAAAAAGAACTAGAGATTATCAATAAATTTAGTGATAAAAATAAATCTGCCGTTGATGTTGGTGTTTACAGGGGTATTTATAGTTATAAATTATCAAAAGAATTTGAACATGTTTATGCTTATGAACCAAATCCATTAATTTTTCCATACTTAGAAAAAAATTTAAAAAAAATTATTAGTAATCTTACAATAAAAAATTATGCACTTTCAAATGAAACTGGGGTTGCAGATTTGAAAATACCTATACGTTCTAAATCATTTTTTAAAAATAATATTGAAGAGTTATATAAATTAGGTTGTGCTACTATTCATAATAAAAATAATTTCGAAAATTATGAAACGATAAATGTTAAAAAAATAAAATTGGATCAAGATTTAAACAATATTAATTTGGGTTTTATTAAAATAGATGTAGAAGGTCATGAAAAAGAAGTAATTGAAGGTGCAAAAAATTTGATTAAAACATTTAAGCCGATTCTTCTTGTTGAAATAGAAAAAAAACATAATAAAAAACCTGTCATTGAAACTGTAAAATTTATTCAAGAATTTGGTTACTCATCATTTTATTGCAAAAATAGTGAGCTTCACAGTTTAGACAGTTTAAAAAATTTAGACCAAGAAAATAATTTTTATTTTTTGCCTAAATAAAAATCAATCAGTGGCTTGTTTCATAGAAAGTTTAACTTTACCTCTATCAAAACCAATTACTTTAACTTTTACTTCATCACCTTCTTTTACTACATCGGTGACTTTAGCAACTCTTTTATCTGCTAGTTCCGAAATATGAACAAGTCCATCTTGTTTTCCCAAAAAATTAACAAATGCACCAAATTCCATTATTTTCATTACTTTACCTGAGTAAATTTTATTCAATTCAGCTTTAGCAGTAATGTCTTTAATCATTTGCATAGCAATATTTCTTGCCTCCTCGTCTGGAGCAGCTACTGTCACAACGCCTTCATCATTTACATCAACTTTTGCACCTGATTTTTCTACTATTTCTCTTATGGTTGCTCCACCTTTTCCAATAACAGCTGCAATATCTTTTTTATCAACAGTAATTTTTTCCATTTTTGGAGTATGTTTTCCAACCTCAGCTCTTGAAGATGATAATGCTTTATTCATTTCACCTAAAATGTGAACTCTTCCATCTTTAGCTTGGCTTAAAGCTTGCTCCATGATTTCAAATGTAATTCCTGTTATTTTAATATCCATTTGAAGTGAAGTAATACCATCTTTGGTTCCAGCAACTTTAAAATCCATATCTCCAAGATGATCTTCATCACCTAAAATATCTGATAAAACGCTAAAATCATCACCTTCTTTAATTAGACCCATTGCAATACCTGCAACTGGTTCTTTAATTGGAACACCAGCATCCATTAATGCTAATGATGTTCCACAAACAGTCGCCATTGAAGAAGAACCATTGGACTCAGTAATCTCAGATACTACTCTAAAAGTGTATGGAAAAGACTCTTTTGGAGGTAGTGAAGAATGGATAGCTCTCCATGCCAATTTTCCATGACCAATTTCTCTTCTACCAGTCCCTATTCTTCCAGTTTCTCCAACTGAGAATGGTGGAAAGTTATAATGAAGCATAAATCTTTCTCTTTGAAGTCCATCTAAGCTTTCTATTCTTTGTTCATCATCGGATGTTCCTAAAGTAGCAGTGACAATTGCTTGTGTTTCTCCCCTAGTAAATAAAGCTGAACCATGTGTTCTTGGTAAAACTCCAACTTCACATGAGATTGGTCTAACATCAGATAAGCCTCTACCATCAATTCTATTTTTATTTTTAAGAATATCAGTTCTAACAATATTTTTTTCAAGATTTTTTAATTGACTATTTACATCAAGATCAGTGTAATTTTCATCTTCCTCATAAAGCTTCTTAGCTTTGTCAGTAATTTCTGAAATTTGATTTGATCTATCTTGTTTATCTCTTGTGGCAAAAGCTTTTTTAAGATCTTCTGTAAAAGTATCTTTAAGTTTTTTCTTTACATCAGATAGATCTTTCTTTTCAACAGTCCACTCAGATTTTCCACATTCTTTAGCAAGTTCCTCAATCATTTTGATCACTGGTACAAAGCCTTCATGACCAAATTTTACTGCATTCAACATTTCATCCTCAGTCAAACCGTTTGCTTCAGACTCCACCATGAGCACTGCGTCTTTAGTACCTGCTACAACTAAATCTAAACTTGAGTTTTCTAATTCTGCTTTTGATGGATTTAATATATATTTACCATCAACTAAACCTACTCTAGATGCCCCTACAGGGCCCATAAAGGGCATTCCTGAGATAGCTAATGCAGCGGATGATGCTGTGATTGCCAGTACATCTGGTTGATTTTCTTTATCATATGAAATAACAGTCGGTAATAACTGAACTTCATTCTTAAATTGTTCTGGAAACAAAGGTCTGATTGGTCTGTCAATTAATCTTGAGATTAAAGTTTCACTTTCAGTTGGTCTTGCCTCTCTTTTAAAATATCCACCTGGGATTTTTCCACCTGCATAGTATTTTTCTTGGTAATTCACTGATAATGGAAAATAATCCATGTCTGGATTTACTTTCTTAGCTCCTACTACTGTTGCTAAAATAACTGTTTCACCACATGAAGCGATAATTGCACCGTCTGCCTGCCTTGCTACTTTACCTGTTTCTAAACTTATCTTCTTTCCTGCTACTTCTATTTCCTTCTTATATACTTTAAACATTTCATTTCCATTTCGTTTCGTTCTATTCGTTCCATTCCGTTCTATCTACTTTATTCTCTATTTTCTTAAATTCAATTTTGACAGTACATTTTTGTAAGAATCCATCTTATTTTTTTTTAAATATTCTAACAATTTTTTTCTTCTATTAACAGCTCTCAACAATCCTACAGAGGAATGTTTATCTTTTTTGAATTGTTTAATATGCTTAGAGAGAATTTCAATTTTCTCTGTTAGTAAAGCAACCTGTATCTCTGAAGATCCAGTATCCTTATCATGCATTGCTAATTCTTGTGCTTTTTTATTCATATTTTATTTTTTCCTATTTATTTGTTTGTTTTATTAAGTTTTCTATTTTTTCTGCATATTCAAATGACTCATCTTTTCTAAAAAGAAGTTTGGGTAAAAATTTCATATCAACTTTTTGTGATAAAATTTTTCTAATTAAAAATGAATATTCTTTCATAACGTTAATTATTTCTTCAGCATTTTTTCCTCCAAGTGGAAGAACATATGCCTTAGCAATTTTTAAATCTTGACTCATTCTTACCTCAGTAACTGTTATTGAGTTTGTTTCTAAATTTGGCACTTTAGCCTCATTTCTGATAAAAATCATGCTTAAAGACTGTTTAATCATTTCTCCAACTCTAAGCTGTCTTTGTGTTATTGGTTTACCTATTCTATCAGCCATTAAATAGACCTTTCTGTAGATGTAACACTAAAAGCTTCTATTGTGTCATTTTTTTGAAAATCTATATAATCTTTAACTGTAATCCCACACTCTTGTCCATTATTTACCTGTTTAACTTGGTTTTTTTCTCTAAATAATGTCCCAACTTTACCAGTATATATAATCGCGCCATCTCTAATAATTCTAACATCTGACTTGCTTGTAATTTCACCTTCAATGATTTTTGAACCAGCTACTTTACCAGCTCCAGAAACTTTAAAAATTTCTAAAATTTGGGCAGTCCCTGTAATTGTCTCTTGAACATCAGGAGTTAGTAGACCTGACATTCTTTGTTTAATATAGTCCAAAACCTCATAAATTATATTGTAAGATGAAATTTTAATTTTTTCATTTTCAGAGAGTTTTTTCGCTTCTTTACTTGGTTTAACATTAAAAGCAATCAAGACTGCCTCTGACGCTTTTGCAAGCGTGACATCAGTTTCTGTTACCATTCCTACATCAGAAAGAATTATTTTTGGTTTTACCTCTTCATGTTTAATTTGATTTATTGCATTTTTTATGGCCTCTGAAGATCCATGAACATCAGATTTTATTATCAAATTCAACTCTTTCGAAGACTTATCTGAGAACGCAGAGTCTTGAGTTGCAAATGTTAAAGGATTTTTTCCTAATTTATTTTCTTCTGTTCTATTTTCACTTAAAGTTTTGGCTTCTTTCTCATTATCTAGGACAATAAAATCATCTCCAGCTTTTGCTGCTCCATTTATGCCTAAAATTTCTACTGGTGTTGATGGTAATGCTTCATTTAAATTATTACCTTTGTCATCTATGATTGCTCTAATTTTTCCCCATCTTAATCCACTTACAAAATAATCTCCTTTTTTTAATGTTCCAGTTGTTACAATCATTGTTGCAACTGGTCCTCTACCAACATCTATTTTTGACTCCAAAACAATACCTGTTGCTTTTGACTCAAAATCTGTTTTTAAATCCAATATTTCTGCTTGTAAAATTATTGCATCTACCAATTTATCTAAATTCAATTTTGTTTTTGCAGATATTTCTACCATTAATGTGTCACCTGATAAATCCTCAGCTATCAATTCATGTTCTAACAGTTGGTTTTTAATTTTTTGAGGATCTGCTTCTGGTAAATCACATTTATTGATTGCAACAACGATTGGCACATTTGCTGCTTTTGCATGTTTAATAGATTCTACTGTTTGTGGTTTTACTCCATCGTCAGCGGCAACAACTAAGACTACAACATCAGTTAATTTTGATCCTCTGGATCTCATCTCAGTAAAAGCTGCATGCCCTGGAGTATCAATAAAAGTTAATTTATTTGATTTACTCTCTATTTGATACGCTCCTATGTGCTGAGTGATTCCACCAAATTCTCCAGAAACTACATTCGCATTTCTTAAAACATCCAACACAGAAGTTTTTCCATGATCAACATGTCCCATTACTGTAACTATTGGAGGTCGATTTTTTAAGTTTTCAGTTCTTGCTGCTTTAATCTTTTTTATTATCTCTTCAGTCTTTTCCTCTCTTATCGGATTGTGGCCAAACTCTTTAACTAAAAACTCAGCTGTATCTGCTGCTAATGTCTGATTTATAGTTACTGTAACACCCATACCAAAAAGATATTTTATTACATTGATAGAATGTTCTGCCATCCTATTAGCAAGCTCTCTAACAGTTATAGCCTCAGGAATATTTATGTCTCTTTTGATTGGTTTTAAATTTTCTTTATTTTCATCTTTATTAGAATTTTTTAGTTCTTTTTGTCTTGCTCTTTTTACAGAAGCCAAGCTTCTTTCTCTTGTTTCTATTTCATCACTCAATGCTCTTGAAACTGTAAGTTTAAGTTCTCTTTTTTTTGTACCTAATTTTGATTTTTTGTCTTTATTTTCTGTATTTACTTTTAATCTTTTAGTGGCTCTTTGTTCTGCTAGTTTACGTCTTTCAAAATCACTTTGGGAAGATGATACTTTTGTTTGAATATTTGGTTTTAAAAAACTTCCTTTTTTAAAATTTGAAGAAGGTGTTTTTGAGCTTAAATTTTTATTATTGTTGCTTTTGTAAAATATTTTACTATTTTTTTTTTCTATTACTACAGTTTTTTTTCCTTGAGATTTTCCAGTACTAAAGTTTGAAAACGACTTTTTTGGATTTCCAGAAATAGTAAGTTTTGTTTTTTTGTTTTCCATTTCTCATTCCTCAATCTTTATAAACTATGTTTCTTGCTGACATAATTAAGTTATCAGCTTCATCTTTTGATAAAGCAAAATCTTCCAAAAATCCTTGGATTTTTACTCTCTCACCTTTCACTATATCGTACCCCCCAGTTAACTCATCAGATGCTAAATCTGCAAAATCTTCTAATTTTAAAATTTTTTGTTCACCTAGAGTAACTAACATGCCTGGAGTCAAACCTTTTAAACTTATTAATGCATCCTCTAAACCTAAATCTTTAATTCTCTGCGATATATCTTCTTGATCTTTTTTATAAAAATCCTTTGCTCTATCTATCAAGGCTAATGCAGTGTCTTTTTCAATTCCTTCAATTTTTATTAAGTTTTCAGCTGTACTGTCTTTAATATCGTCAATTGTAGAATAGCCCTCAGCAACCAACAGTTGACCAAGCGTTTCATCTAACTCTAAATTTTTAACAAAGTTTTCTGTTTTTTCTTTAAATTCTAATTGTCGTCTTTCAGAGTCTTCTTGATCAGTCATTATATTTATTTCGTAATTTAATAATTTGGTTGCCAATCTAACGTTTTGACCTCTTCGCCCAATTGCCTTACTTAAGTTTTCCTCTGTTAATATTACATCAAGTTTTTTTCTTTCTTCATCAACATTAACTCTTTGTACTTCAGCAGGAGATAAGGCATTTGATACTAAGATAGCTGGATCCTCAGACCAATTAACTATATCAATTTTTTCACCCTGTAATTCGTTCACAACTGCTTGAACCCTTGATCCTCTCATTCCTACGCATGCTCCAACAGGATCAAGAGATGTGTCTACAGCTTTGACACAAATTTTTGCCCTACTACCTGGGTCTCTTGAAGAAGATTTTATCTCAATAAGACCATCATAAATTTCTGGTACTTCTTGAACAAAAAGCTTTTCCATAAATTTAGGGTGCGCTCTTGATAAAAATATTTGTTGTCCTCTTGGTTCTCTCCTTACATCATGACAATAAGCTTTAATTCTATCTCCTGGTTTAATGTTCTCTCTTGGAATCAGCTCATTTTTTTGAATTATTGCCTCTGTTCTCCCAAGATCAATTATAACATTTCCAAATTCTAATCTCTTAACAATACCACTCAAAATTGTATCTTTTTTTTCAATAAAATCATTATATTGTCTCTCACGCTCTGCCTCTCTTACATTAAAACTTATTACCTGTTTAGCAGTTTGGGCTGCGATTCTTCCGAAATCAAAAGAAGGTAAAGGCTGCAAAACCTCATCACCAATTTTTTTATCTTTATTGGTTTTGTTAATTTTTACTGCTTCATCAAGATTTATTTCTAAATTTGAATTTTCTGGATTCTCAGAAATAATTAATTTTCTAAAAATTTCAATATTTCCATTCTCACGGTCTATTAAAACTTTAATTTCATTATCTTGACCAAATTTAGCTTTTGCAGCTTTTGCAATACCTGTTTCCATCGAGTCAATTATCAATTCTTTATCTATAGATTTTTCTAAAGCAACAGCTTCAGCTATTCTTAATAATTCAAGTTTATCTGCTCTTTTATTTAACATATTTTTGTCAGCTCCAAAAAAAAATGGGCGAGAGCCCATTTTGTAAGTTCAATAATGTAAGAGCAATATATAAAAGTTTTTTTTTAATTCAACAGAAACTATTTGGAAAAAACACTTATTTTATTTGTTTTTTCCCATGAAAATGAGCCATTATCCTCTGGATCTCTTCCAAAGTGACCGTAAGCAGCTGTTTTTTCATATATTGGTTTATTTAATTTTAACATTTCTCTAATACCACGTGGACTTAAATCGAAGTTTTCTTTAATCTTTTCTTCTATAAATTTATTTTTATCTAAATCATTATCAAACAAGTTAACATATATTGATAACGGTTTAGAAACTCCAATCGCGTAAGCTAATTGAATTAAGCATTTATCTGCTATTTTTGAAGCTACAACATTTTTTGCAATATATCTTGCTGCATAGGCTGCAGATCTATCAACTTTAGTTGGGTCTTTTCCTGAAAAAGCACCACCTCCATGTGGCGCTGCTCCACCATAAGTATCAACTATAATTTTTCTGCCTGTCAGTCCACAATCACCATCGGGCCCTCCAATTACAAAATTACCTGTTGGATTTACATAAAACTCATCTTCTTTGAAATCTTTAAGGAAATTTTCTGGAATAGATTTTAACATGTAAGGTCTTAATAAATCTCTAACTTGTAATTGATTTAAATCTGCAGAATGTTGAGATGATATAACTACAGATCTTACTTTGGTTGGTTTGCCATCAATATATTCAAAAGTAACTTGGCTTTTTGAATCTGGTTCAATATTTTTAAGTTTTCCAGATTTTCTATCTTCAGCCATTAATCTCAAAATTTTATGCGAATAATGAATAGGCGCTGGCATTAAAACTTCAGTTTCGTTACATGCATATCCAAACATTATCCCTTGATCACCAGCTCCCTCATCTTTATTTCCAGAGGAATCTACACCTATTGCAATATCGGCAGATTGAGAATGTAGGTGACTTTCAATTTTAGTTGCTTCTCTCCAAGTAAAACCCTCTTGATCATACCCAATATCTTTTATGCAATTTCTAACTTTTTCAATTAGACTATCTTTTTTAATTTCAGGTCCTCTAACTTCACCAGCTAAAACAACTTTGTTAGTTGTTGTAAGTGTTTCACATGCTACTCTTGAATAAGGATCACTAGAAAGATAACTATCAACAACCATATCTGAAATTCTATCAGAAACTTTATCTGGGTGACCCTCAGAAACTGACTCGCTGGTAAAAAGATAATTTTTTAGATTACTCATTTTTCATTTTATTAAATGAAAATATTAAAAAAATATACAATAAAATTAATAATCCAAAAATTTTATTTCCATATTTAGAAAATATTGTTGGTTGTATTTTCTTGATTTCCT
>Ga0315315_10000612_pt1 | contig 30488 bp, 26 predicted proteins | sample M140m3416metaG_FD_203699 | JGI IMG/M metagenome (GOLD analysis project Ga0315315, IMG submission 203699) | Ammonia-oxidizing marine archaeal communities from Monterey Bay, California, United States - M1 40m 3416 | ecosystem: Environmental > Aquatic > Marine > Intertidal zone | place: USA... | reverse complement strand
ACTACAGGAGCCCAAGCGCAGGAAAGGAGCCGCCACGGAGAACGGTGCCTGCAGCCAGAGGTGAGGTTTCCCTTGTGTATTTCCCCATATACATGATTTTACATAATATCCGTTATCAGAACATATACATCTAAATAAACGAGCCTAAACTCATGCCTCGACAAAGGCTCCTGACCGCCGCGCATCACCGTGCCCAGCAAAACCATCGCTCCCGACGCTGACTGCATGAAGTCCGCCAAAGAACATATTGGGCCCATCGAAGCGAATGAACTTTGGAGATTCTGCTGTCAGCCGCTGCATTGTCGCGTCGGTTCGCCCATCGGACTCAACATGCAGCTTTCCATCCTCCACGTGAGTCCTGGGTCCACGGACCGCCTGTGACACAGACCAGCCGTGATCGATCATGTAGATGGCACCGTGCAGAACCGCGGTTGGTATCCGACTTGAGCCGCCAGATCCGAGCGCTACCACCCGACCGTCACCCAGCTCGATGATGCTCGGACAGCACATTGTGATCAGTCTGCTGCCGGCTGGCCGACGAAGAAACGGTGGGTTCACGTCAAACTCGCCCAGGAAGTTGTTGATGATCACGCCAGTGTCGCCGGCGGTCTCTCCTGACGTCTCCCCGAGCGAGTGCGTGATCGACACAGCATTACCCGATTGATCGACCGTGGAGATGTGCGTGGTGTGGCCCGGAGAGGCCCGGCCCCCCGGGTTCCGCATCGCCTGAACCCGCGCGACGAACGATGCCTCGAATCCCTCTGTAAAGAGATCCCGCAGAAATGGTTTGCCGCGGAGGTTAACCGTGGCACTGAGCGCCTCCTCGAGTCGTCGAATGATGGAAAGGCCGGTTGGCTCAGCGTCGGGCGTGGATGCCTCCAGTGCTGCCAGCGTGTGCGCAATACCTACACCTGCGGCGCTGGGCGCACCAGGCACCCAGACTGTAGCGTCACGGTATTTCACCGGGATCGCTCTCCGAATCTGCGCCTCCTGCTGCTCAAGATCCTGCGCCGATATCAACGTCTGGCCGTCGAGATGGGAAACCAATGCGCGGGCCCCGCCTCCGGTCTTGAAATAGTGAGGGTCGTCGCCGAAGGCCTCAAGGGTCCGAGCCAGCTCAGGGCAGTAAAATGTGTCTCCTGCGCGCAGGCGCTCACCGTTAGGCGCGAACAGAAGCCGCAGCTTGTCGCTGCGTGCAAGAATTGGCCAGAGCAACTCACAGACACGCTCAAAGCCTGGTGTCACCTCGGCACCGTCCACAGCGGCCTGGATGGCTGGCTGTACGAGTGTCTCCATCGGGAGAACACCGAAGCGGTCCGACAGCGCGGAGAGCCCAGCCGGCACTCCAGGCACAGCGGCTGAACCGGGGCCAACCAGGAAACCCTGTGTCGTCGGGCCATAGTTGATGCTCACCGAGTCCATAGAAGCCGGCTCAGCGGCAGGGTCAGCGGTGCCCGGCATATTAGAGAAAAAGTCGCACGTGTAGACTTCGCCACCGAACCGTATTGTCGCTAATCCTGCGCCACCAATCCCAGTCAAGAGCGGCTCAGCAACCCCAGCCATGAGGGTCGCAGCAATGGCTGCGTCGACCGCGTTACCGCCAGCCCTCAGCGCCCACGCGCCAGCCTCAGCGGTCAGCCCACTGCCTGCGGCGACAGCCCCCTTCATGGTGTACCGCCAAGCAGCACATGGTCGACAAAGCGCCCGAGCAGTTCATTGGCTTCAGGGCCAGGCTGATGCCCCTCGAGCTTACGGATTGCCTCTTCCTCTCCGAAGAGCCGGCCATACTGCGCCATGTATCTCTCGAAGCGAAGGCGATTGTCACGCCAGGTCAGCTCAGGATGAAACTGTGTCGCATAGACTGGCGCGCCCTCGATACGCATTGCCTGATACGGGCAGAGCTCTGAGGCCGCGAGTAGTGTCGCCCCATCAGGCAGGCGGTCCGCACGGTCCTTGTGACCGAGTTGAGCCTTGAATGACTTCGGGAGGACACTGAACACCGGATCGGCAGCGCACGCATCGGTGCGGGTCAGGTCGTATGTCCCAACCTCAGCATTGTCCTCATCACACACTACAACGCCACCGAGACCCTTAACCAAGGCCTGGAAACCGAAGCATGACGCGAAGATCGGATGCGCCCTGGAGACCGTGGACACCAAGAAATCAACCATAGAGTCCACAGCAGGGTTGTCATCAAGGACGCCAAACTCCCCCGCTCCACCGACCAACACCGCGTCGCAGTCCTGAAGCATCGCGACATCCAGGTCGCCCGCCAGAATGTCTACCTGCTGAACCTGACTTGGGTCAACACGGAGCCGAGCCGCAAAAGCATCCCGTTCCTCCGCACGCACTCGGTCGCCTGCGCGCCGCGCCTGCAGAAGAGAAAACCCAAGCGCAGAGCGCGTTGATACTGAACCACCCACGTCGAGACCCTACCTCAGAACCAGCGAGGGACGGTGACGTCCACATCGCCAAACACACGAGCCTGGCAGGCAAGCCTATCGCCCGCAGCCTGATTTCTTCCACCCAGCACCATGCCCTCCATGCCCTCGGTCTTCGATAGACCCTCTGCACCAGAGTTCACTTTGATCCTGCAGGTTCCGCAAGAGCATTGCCCTCCGCAGTAGTGGTCGATGTCGACCCCAAGCTTGTCCGCAATCGCCAACAACGAGGCCCCAACCGGAACCGTCCGCTCTGCGATAACAGCACCTGCGTTATCCCGGATGACCACATGGGCCTCCGCGTTACGCGGAGCATCGCTTGGCTCGTCACGAGACCGAATGCGATCAAGGCCGCGCCTCACTGCGCTCCTCAGTCCAAATGTCTTGCGCTTTGCCACCATTCTCTCCGGCTTGGAATAGAGGTAGCACATGCAGGCATTAGGTGCGTTGCGAACCTATGCCCGCAAGCTGTACCCTGAAGGAAGCATGTCCAGGAAACCCAAAGCAATCAACAGGCGACGGAACACAGCGCCCGTGTGGTGGTGGGTTCTCCTCGCATCTGTGTTGCTACACGTGGGCTTGGTTGGCGTGGTCGAGGGCCTGTACCCAGGGTTCAGCAAGGAATCGGCAGAGCAGTCAAAAACCGTCACTATGCGCATAGAGCTTCCGGACCCAGAGCTAGATGCGCTGGACAAGGAGCCCGATGTCGATGGACAGATCGTCGACATTGCGCCCACAGAAAACCCAGAGAGACCCGAAGAGTCTGATTATCTGGCCGAACATGATCAGGTGGCACCGGAAGAAACACGAACAGAGCAATACCGTATAAACCCAGAGATACTGCACCACGAATATTCGACCGACGACAAGCTCGAGTTGGAAGATCTAGCCAACGTCGATGCCGTCGAGCCTTCAACTGGAGCTACAGTTGGGAATGATCGATTTGATCCAGACGAACACGGCGCTATCGCCGCGCTTCCCGACTCCTTTCGTGTCACCAACAAGGACGGCCTGCAGAGGCCGGTCCCGACCTCCAACGCGTCTGCCGCCTACGCAGGCGCCCCGAATAATGACCTCCTCGATCTCCCTGCGGCCCGGAGACTGGCGCTCAACACACAGAAAATTCAGTTCGCTGGATATCTCAACAGAATTCGTCGGCTGGTCAACTTCTACTGGAACCAGAACATCAAGAACATGCCGATGTCGGTCCGGGCACAACTCAGACGCCCTGCGTACCACACAATTGTTTTCGCGGTTCTCCACGACTCCGGCGCCCTAGAGAGCATTGAGGTCACAAAGACCAGCGGCTCAAGCCACATGGACCGGGCCGTTGAGAAGGCATTTCAGATCGCAGGCCCGTTTCCTGCCCCGCCTGCGGATCTCATCGCGAAAGACGGAAGAGTCTACCTGCCGGACTTCGAGTTTACCGTAAACCTCACGGGACCTACAGGGGCACACCGGGCCCTGGACGCACGAGCCGGTGTCCAGTTCCCAGGCATCCTCAAGGACATGCCTTAAGCGTCATCGGAGACTGAAGAAGCAGCATCTCCACCGTCAACATCGAAGCCGCCTGCCCAGTAGTCAGCGTGAGCATTGTCCGGGTCAAGCTCTCGCGCTTTACGGAACGCTGCATGAGCCTCATCGACAATGTTCCGCCAAGTGTCAGGGTCGCCAAAGACGACATCATCTGACTCTGCTAGCACCCGAAGAATCTCCGCAAGGATTCCATAGCCAACTGAGAGCACCTGAGGCTCTGTGAGCGCATCGATCCACTGCCCGCCGTTCTCAAGAATGCGAATTGCCTCGCGAATCTCGGCCTCGGCCTCCTTAAACTGGCTGGTCTCCATCAGAATCCGGGCCAACTCAATCCGCGGCTCAGCGAGCCGAGGCTCGGCCTGAAGAATCCTACGAAACACCTCAGCTCCCGCATCGATATCACCGGCCTGAACCTTCTCCATGCCAGCCATAAACTGGACATCGAGACCATCTAAGTGGCGCTCCGCTTCTTCGATATCGATCTTGTCAGCCATTTACTTCACCCTCGCTGATGCTTATCCCGCCTCAAGGTGCTTCTACAAGGTTGCTGACCACAACAGATGCGGCGCATCCCGCCCCCGAGCCGCCAAATTCATCGACCGCAGCGACCTCGAGAACGTATCGTCCTGCGGACACGATCCGGCCATCCGCACCCCGTCCATCCCAGGTGAGCGACCCATCGACTGGGCTTGAGCGCGGGAAAAACTCAGTGTGGACATGATCGGCGGCCTGCGTGTAGACATCGAGCCGCCACCAATCCGATGGTCCAGTGGCTTCCATCTCGACCCAGACATAGTCCCCATCCATTCCAGGCCCGTCATCGTTATCCGGCTGAAACCAAGCACTCGCTAAGCCGCAAGCCAAGACATCTGGAGCGGCCATAGGTGTGGCGCCCACAGCGCCAATCCAGTCGCCGCCTGGAACGCCATCGTAGTCACCATCGAGCCGATTCCCCGAGTGATCGCGGACATCATCCGTGATGACCAAGCGCCACTCGTCTGCGCTGCCATCCAAAGGAACCTCTGGCTCGATGACCAGTGTTCGGCCGTCGCTGTCCAGCCAGACATCTTGAAGCAAGATTGGGTTTTCATCCATGTCCGTGAGTGCCAAATACTCCGCCGATGACGAATCAAGGCCTGTCGGGAAAACCTGCTCAGAGAGGGTGACAACAATTGACTCCGCGGTACCTCCAAAGTGGCCGCCAGGATTCACATAGAGCACGCGTGGCGGCCTGGAATCCCCATTAATTACAACGGTCTCTTGACCGTATGCGGCGCCATCCGGACTCCCAAAAATCGCAGAACCGACAGCTGATGTGTCGACATCCGTGACACTCCAGCGGACAGTCCCCTCACCCTCACTGTCGAGCTCGATTTCTTTACCGCCACCCGTCGAGACTAGGGCTGTGCCGTCCACTGCCTCGAGTTCACCGATATCTACCCAGACTTTCAGAGAACCGTGAGCGGCCTCGTCTCCAGAGCACTGCAATGCCGTGACGTCGATGTTCGTCGCGCCCGTGGACCCAGCGCTTCCACCTATCAATGCGTCGGCTCCAGCCAGGGAGGCCACAAGACCCACAGGCTCACCGACAAACCCTGAATACAAGACCTGACTTACGGGCATCCCACAGCCTTCGCCGTCGAGGAGAAATCCACTGATATCCTCGCGCCCTGCTTCCTTGATTTCAAGTGGCGCGTCAGCCGCCGTACCCCTGTACAAGAGAGTACTGCCAATACTCAAGGTGGCGTGAACCAGTTCGTCCGCGAACCAAGCCACAGTCCCCTCGAAGAAACCAGCTGAATCCAAGCATATACGCCCATCGTCATGCCCTACTACTGAGATGGCTGCAGTTCGCTCATCATCACAAACCAGCCCCACGTCCACTTCAGAAAGGGTGGCCGTGAAGCCGCCGAGCGTGACCTCGACCGTATCCCCAATACCCGCAGAGGTGAAGCTTGCTTCGATGACACTTCCGCTTGCCATTGTCCCACTCAGGGGCGCGATGAGCCCGCCAATTGAGTCGACAAAGAATGGATATGGACCACCAGACAAGTTGTTCCCGTAGTCATCCACCAACGTCACTTGCATGGGCCACGGCACCCCAACAAATCCCCACTTCTCGGCCACGGTCAGAGACAGTGCACCTACTGGTCCCGGGCTTACATCAAACGCGCGGGTTCCACCCAGAGCCACGCCATCACGCCATGCCCAGATCGAGTCACCCTGGAGCGCATGGGTCACCCCAACGATCTCAGCACCCACGCCATCAGTCAAGGTCAATGGCTCCGAAAAGAGCCCGCCGCCCACATTGTTGAGCTGCACCACCACTTCGCCGCCGACCCGATTACCAAACTCATCAAAACCCTCTGCTGCGATGAGGAGCGTGTCGCCCGCAACGAGACCTTCTGCAGCTGTATCCTCATCGATTGTGAGCGTTACTGAATCAAGAGGGCCTGCGATCACGTCGAAAAACGCAGACTGTCCAATGGCCCCTAAGGTCGGCACCTGCACGAACAAGCGCTTACTCAGTCCCGCCTCGAAAAAGGTGCACTGAAAACTGTAAGAGAAATCATCCGTAGCGGAGCCCAGGTGGATGCAGTCGACTGGACCGTCATCGTCCGAAAAAATAAGAGAACCAAGGTCCACCGGCGTCAAAAACAGCGGGTTGCCAAAAGCGTCAATCACAGAGAGGATGACGCCATCGCCGACGCCAGCCACCATTGTTGGACTTGTGGCTTCAACCTCAACAGACTCTCCAGGCCCAGACAACACCTGTACAGGATTCGACAGGCCAGAAATGCCGGAAGAGGTCTCCACGGTGAGGGGGGAGCCTTCGGACGCGACGTACAAATCGAGCACACACTGGGCGGCTCCGATGAAGGTCGAGTCACAGTCAAATCGACCATTGCCATTCATCTCAGATAGCGGGCCGATCTCATCAGAGACGACCAACTCGAGAACCGGCGCTGAGGCTGAGTTTCCCCACTCGTCAATGGCCTGAACGAACAGGGTCACCTCATCTACGCCTGCCCTGACGTTGTCAGGTGTCGCGAACACATCCATCCCCGCGAATGTCCCTGGACCGACAAAGAATTCATCCGACGCGCCCTCGACACCAGCGCCATCTACCGCGCCAAACACACGAATAGAGTTGGCCTCGCACGCCTTGGTCACCGTCAGCGCCACCGAAGTGGAGTCGACAAAGGTATGTGTTGCACTGAGGAGCCCTCCAGCGCACCCCTCCGTCAGCGCCAGGGTCGCGGCCTGCCCCGTGACCGGGTTGCCCTCGCCATCCACTAGGGTCAGGTCCACATCAAAGGCTCGCCCGGCCGTCGCCGTGAAGTCGCCTTCTGGCAACCGAACGTCCACACCAACGACGCTTCCAGCCCTAAACGAGATCAACTCCCGAGCAGCTAAGGTCGGACGCCCGCGTATGTTGGCAGTCACCTCTACCCACGCATCCATGGGGGCACTCGCCGTGACCCCAACAAAGCCCTCTCCGGTCGGGTTTACCAGTCCTGTTACGACCCTTCCATCCTCGGCGTCATCGACCTGATTTAGGCCACTCGGATTCAGTCCGAGCGCTGACGCATCTCCGTCTCCATTAGGTGTCACGCTGACCTGAACCTCGATGGCCTCAGGAACCACCGAACCGTCAGGGTCGACCACCGTGAGGTGCACAATCGACACTTCCTGGACTGCCACTATGGGGCTGTCGATATCGACTCTAATGGAGTCCGCACGCGTGGCAGTGACCTCAAAACCATCCACAAGCACTGCCGTCCCACCAGCGGGTGTCACCACCGTGAGGTCATACCATCCTGGCGCCAGCCCCTGAGGCACGACTGCCTCGAGAGTCTGGGTGCTCACCTGCCTCACGCCGCCAAGGTCCGTGGATGAAATGCCACTCATCGACACCATGAAGTCACGGTTGTAGGCCTCAATTTCTCCACCAGAGACCCCGACTCCAGCAAAGAATCGCTCACCAGCGATCTCGACCACCGTCTCCTCGCCATTGTAGCCCCAAGTCGGCTGGATACCGTCCACGGTTGGACCTGCGTCCCACGGGCTACAGCCCAGCGCCGCCAGTGTCATCAGGTGGTGAAGTAAATGTCTCATTGGGCCATCCCTCAGTACAATACCTTGAAGCCGATGGCACCCACCACCCCTCCGATGGCTCCATTCCAACCATATGTGCGGCCCGGTCCAGACAGAAACAGGTACTGCAGCTCGCCGTACAACTCGCCCCCCCATACTCGGGTCCCTATTCCCGCAACCACCATGGCCCCAGGCGTGAGCCAGCCCCAGCCCTCACTAGACGTCTGCTCGCCGGCGCTTGCGTTTATGCGGTAGGGAGCGATCAGCAGTCCACCGCCAGCCCAGACCGGCATCCTTCGAAAATCTCCGCGGGCAACGCCGCCCACGGACAGAGCGCCAACATCCATATGGACCGAGACAAGATCGCGGGTCACCGGGTCCACACTCTCCGCCCGAAGTCGGTAGTACATCAGGTCTGCACGTCCATACAGCCCAGAAAAAGGGGTCCTGGCCTCGCCAACCAAAGATGTCTTCACGGCCAGGAGACCCCGGGCCCCAGACATCACCCCAGCGTTTGCTCCCAAGCTCCAGTCGAGTTGACGGTGAACCACCTCAACGTCTGTGCTGGCACTAAACAGCCCATCTTTGGTGGTTGCGGTCAGCCTTACTGGGCCGGGCGCCATGCCGATCGGGGGAGCGTAGGTGGCAACAAATTTGCCCGTCCCGCGGAGCTGTGCCTCCCCAACAACTCCGGCTGTAGCGCTGATCTCCACATCAGGCCCAGTGATGAGGTTCCCCAGTTTATCTTCGAGGTAGACCTCAATCTGTCCAACCATCCCATCATTAGTCAGGACCCTCGGCTGGGTATTCAACACCAGCCCATGAACCCGACCCGCACGAATAGGAATCAACAATTCCGTGACCAGATCAGGCCGTCCAACAGCCGCTCCGGCTGGGTCCCCGCGCAGCACAATTGACCGTCGAGTCAGCCCGTCTGCAGATACGCTGACTGCAACTGCGCCGGCCCCAGGCGTCCATGGGTGTGTCGCTGTGGCCCACCCACCAGGGCCGGTCTGCACGGTCTTCCGATTGGAGCCAATACTGATGTCTACCGCTACGCCTTCGACAGGACGTCCGCCCTGGTCAACGGCTCTCGCATCGATCAACACCTGTGACCCATCACCTGGAGCCGCGACTCGGATCGCGAGATCCCAGATGCCCCCTGTTCCCTTCGGCCTCCGCCACGACGCTGTGACCAAGTCCTGCCCAGACATTGTGGCCTTGGTGCCATCATAGCGCCCTCGAATGAGAGGCTCGCCGCGCGCACCATCGAGCCGCACCATGCCGATCTCTGCTTCTACGTGGAGGCCGCTAACGGGCAGTCGCTCCCCGACCCCATTGAGCAGGTAGGCCTGGACCTCGGCGAGCGGCAGGTCCGCACTCAGCTGTGTCGGGTAACTCTGGACCACCAGGCGCGTTGCCCGAGACCGCTCGACACGAACGACAACTGAGCTTTCCGCTGAGCCTCTAAACCGGCATGCAACACGCTGATCTACACCTCCAGGGCTGGCTACGTGCCCACCCCAGAGCCCATCCCCGACAGCAAAAGGGGCACTCTGTACGAGCCCGGTGCACTCTGGGGGCGAATCGGAGACCAGCCGCCCCCGGGGGCTCACGACCGCCACGAGTGCCACCGGAGGAAGCCCACCCTGAATGATCGATCCTTGATGGGTCAAGCCCAGCGTAAAACCTTTGCTGGCGCCCAGAAGGATTGTGCTCTTCTGCCGGTTGCCCAGCCGGTCCTCAAGCTCCGCCACTGCCTCAGTCTCACCGGGATGAACAGTGACACTAAAACGGACCCGTCCATCCGGGCCGGCCGTCTCAGGCCCATATTCGCGGTCACCGATCATGAGGGTGACTTTCGCGCCCACTTCAGTCTGAACCGGAATGGCGGGCCGGGCCGACAGGCTACCGACAACCACCAAGGGGCGATGGATGGGGTGTCTCTTGTCGTGAATAAAAATCGGGACTGCTCGCGGATAAGGCTCACCACCTGGCGTCCAGGTGATGGTGCAGCCGACCTCCGGCAAGCATGACGAGGTGGTTGATCCATCGGCCACCTCCACACGAAGGTCGTTCGCTTCCAGCAGGGCGCCGTCAGCAGCTGTGACAGCAAAATCGATGGGCGCTCCGACAAGACCATCCACGCCGCTCGGAGCAGCAATTACTGCCTCAGGGAAGGTCTCAAAGATGACTGTCTCTTCTGCCCTCTGACCTTCCCAGACTGCACGCACTGTCAGCGATTCCTGGGACCCCGAGATCACCTGTGCACGCCAACGACCAGGCCTGACGAGCACCATCTCAGATACAGTGCCCGAGGACACTGAGATCTGGGGCGCGATGTCCGAGGCCGGAACAGCCCCCTCAGTCGTGGCAACCTCAATCCAAACCGGTGCCCCGATGGTCGCCGGCTCTTGGGCCACAACCATCGCCACCCTTGGCGCTGCCCAGGCTGAAAGACAAAGCCAAAGCGCTAATATTACGGACCCCATACGACCTCGGCAGCCTGAATGACCGGCGCGGTGCTGTCTCGCCGAACTGTCTGGACGCGGGTGGCCTCTCTCCCTGAGACGTCCCGCACACGCAGCTGTACTTCATTCTTTCCTTCTTCGAGACCGATTGTGGCTCTGAATCTTCCATCGCGATCAGCCCTGACAACGACGGCTGCATCCCCGCGCCCAACCGTGACGGTCGCATATGCATTCGTCTGGCCCGTCACCTCGACCTCTGAGCGACGTGTACGCTCCTCCACTGGCCACTCAACATCTAAGAGCAGGCTCTCCGATATGGACCGGATTTCGGGCTTCTGCAGGTGATTCTCATGCACTGCTTGCCCCGGCACAATCCCCCTGATTCCATCGAATCCCGATAAGCCGAGTTTTCCTCGAGTTGACGTTGCTGACAGCCCACCGCCTCGGCTCACCATGACGGTGAAGTCCGCATCGGTCGCCCGAACTGTTCGGCCACGGTTCGCAATGTCGAGGGGAGGCGCGCCCTCCCTCACCCGAGCGGTCACCTCACCCTCATCGAGCTCAATCCTTACGCCGCTCTTGTCCGCCTCGAGAAGCCGCATGGACGCGGACTCACCGAGCATTATTTGGGACCCCGCACCGTACTGCATGGCGGCTGAACCACCAGGCCCAGTACTGACCACATCGTCGATGTCGACAATATCGCCCACACCCAGTGCGCCCGGTCGCCCTGCACCCTGTGGGCCCACACGGGCTGCGGTCGCTGACACGACAGTGAGCTCAAAAACGGGTCGCTCGCCAAAGAGTACGCGGTAGCCAACCAGTGCGAGCCCCATCACAAGACCGATGAGCACAAGAAGCTGGAGCTGCTGCCTCATTTGCACTCCTGAGGGAGCCGAATGGTCCAGCTCACCACCTCAGCAGACAAGTCAGGCGGCTCGTAAAGGGCGCCACCGTGCTGGGCGATGACCTTTCGAGCCAACCAGAACCCCATCCCGGCCGCCATCCAGTCGTCGGATGTTCGGTCAATCTTTGACCCAGTGAGGCGGAATACTATCTCGAGGACATCGCCACTCTCGCCGCCAAAAATCTCAAGGGCTCCTCCCGCCTGGCACCCCGCACGGAGACTGTTGGCGAGCTGTATGAGCGCGCCACTCAGAACCACCCGGTTCCCGGTCAGTCTCGCTTCCGGCCCAGCGGCTGTAATGACCTCAACCCCTACCGCCGCAAAAGGCCCCTTCACAAAGTCCGTGACGTCGTCGAGAATCTCTCGGAGCAGGAGTGAGGAGCGAGTCTCGTCGTCGATCTGTGAGACTGCACTCGATTCTCGGGTGAATGACGTGAGCTGCTCCACAATCTTGGTACATCGCCGTACCTGAGCCTCGATCTCTGCCAACTTGGGGTCGGCCTCCGAGGCCTTCATCTGGAGCACCTGAATCAGCCCAAGAATACCGGCGAGCGGATTGTTGAGCTCGTGCGCTAGGCCTGCGCCCATCTCGCCCACAGCAACCAGTCGTGACGACTGCAGCAGCAAGCGATGGGCTTCAGTCAATTCAACTTCTTGCTCGGCTAGCCGCCGCTGAAGCTCCTGGTTAAACGTTGCAATCTCGTCTTGCTGCTGAGTGAGGCGATCTTGATTCGCGGAGAGACGTCGGCTCATAAAGTTGAATGCACGTGACAGGTCACGAATCTCACTGGAACCATCCAGGCCGACAGTTCTGCCAAGTTCTCCTTCTGCAACCGCGAGCGCTGCGTCACGGATTCTGGTGACACGCTGCGCAACCCCTACACTGAATAGCAGCCCAAAAAGCACTGACAGAATGGCCGCAAAAACACTGATAAATCCAGTGCGGTTTCTGATCTCATCGCCGGCCCGTGTGATGACCCGCATGGGTTCCGCGACCACAACAAGCCAGCCCGTCCCAGCCACTGGCGCGCAGGCTGCCAGTACATCGCTTCCATCCGCTGCAGCATAACGAACCTCTGAACATCCCGACTCTGGCTGAAAGATTCGGAAGTGTTCAGGATCGATGAGGCCGGTTCCTCGCTCAAGCGCTGTCGCACCAGAAGCATCGAGGAGTGCCACATCTAAGCCATCGTCTGCCGCGCGCGAAAAGCGGGCATTTATCCTATCGAGAGAGAGCTCTACAGCGAGAAACATTGGGCGTGTCGGCGACGCTGGAATCACAACTGGAATGACAGGACGCCGGCTATCAGGAGGCGCATACGGCCGTCCTACAATGATTGGGCGCCGTCCCCCGGGCTCATCCCCCTCAGCCCAGGCGGTGAACTCTGCGGTCATGCGATCAGTGGGCAATGCGTTCTTAAATGCCGAGAATCGAGCATCGGAGACGACCTCTTTCCCCTCGAGACTGCCCTCAACCACTTCCGCCAAAAATAAGCTCGGCGACAGCTCAGCCCCATCACTATTGAAGATTCCCACAATGTGGACATCGTTGATCTGCTGGAAGACCAGCCTCTGGAACCCGGACAGCTTCCGGTCGTTTAGGCGGGCAACCTGGAAGGCATCAACCTGTTCTGCGATCTGTGCGACCTGAAAGTGAAGCCAGAGGTCAATCTCACTGGCCAGCTGGTCGGCCGACCGGGCCTGACTCTCAGCCGACTTCCGAGTCAACTGGTCTACACTCGCGCTGGTCGCCCCAAGCCCAAGCATGGTGAGAGGTACCAGGGATGCCGCTGCGATGAGCAGCATCAAGCGCGTCCGCAACCTCATGCTTAGCCCTCTGTCGGGAACTGGACCCGAAACACCGACCCGCCGCCGTCCTCAGCCTGCACAGTGATTGTCCCTCGATGCTTTGTAATTATTCGATAGACAACATTGAGGCCGAGCCCGGTGCCCTTACCCGGCGGCTTTGTCGTATAGAATGGGTCGAAGACCTGTCTCCGGACCTCATCGGGAATCCCCACGCCATTATCTGAGACGACAGCCCAGAGTTGACCGAGCGCCTGCCCAGTAGCCACACGGACCAGCCCTCCTCCGCCGTGATGCTCATCCCGAACAGACTCCACAGCATTCTTCACCAAGTTCACAAACACCTGGCGAATCTCCGTCACCTGCGCCCGCACCTCGAGCCCCTCGGTGAGGTCAATCACCATCTCAATACCTGTGAGGTCCATCCCGCGCTCGACCATGAGGCACGCCTCTCGAACCGTAGTGCTGAGATCAATAGGCTCTCGGCTTTGGTCGGCAGTTGTGCGCGAGTAGCCTGATAGGTCTACGACAATCTCTCGGATGTTCTGAGAATACTGTGCAATTTCACGTGCATATTCATCCACCTTTGCGCGCTCATCCTCGTCTGGGATGGCCTCCGCGAGTCCGAGAATCCCGAACAGCGGACTCGACACCTCATGAGCGATACCTGCTGCGAGCGTCCCAATGCCAGCAAGTTTCTCTGCCTGGATGAGCTCGTGCTGCAGGGCCTTGGCATCGGCAAGTGCGGACTCGAGCGCTTCATTCTGGTCTTTTAGGTCCGTGAGAAGGCGAGCGTTCTCTAAGCCCAGCGCCTGCTTTTCGAGGGCGCGCCTGACTTTTTTTCTGATGTCGAACACATTGTTGAGGGGCTTCACTACATAGTCAAAGGCGTCATACTCCATCGCTGTGAGCGCGGTCTCGAGTGACGCATAGCCGGTGATGACAATGACCTCTGTGAATCGATTGAGGTCCTTGGCCCGCTTTAGAATCTCCAGACCGTTGATGTCTGGGAGGTTCTTGTCGGTAATGAGCAGGTCGCAGCCCTGCTCTTCAAGAACCCGGATTGCGTCCTTTCCATTGGACACACAAGTCAGCCGCACAGGCTCATCCTCGAACACAGCTTCGAGAATCTGCAGAATCACTGGCTCGTCATCGACGATCAGCAAGTGTTTACGCCCCGATTGGTCGGTCATAGCCACAGACCCCTCTCTTGCATCAAAGGTACCACGCTACAAACAATAATGACCAAAGACACTGAGCGATTGACAGCGTCCACACACGCACTAAACTCAAGTGAACGTTGGGCCGATTACCATCAAGAGCCTGAGGAGAAGCAGTGCAACAAAAGATGCCACTTATTGCACTCTCGTTTGCAGCAATGCAGATTGGAGCTTGTGCAAACGGCGCCGCCAACAGTCGAGCCGGGTCATCTGAGGCCTCACTACTGACTGAGCGGCCCACAGACAATGGGCTGATCGAGCAACGAATCGATCTCAACAACGACGAACAAGCTGACGTTTTCAACTTTTTCCGCGCCCGCAAAGAGACGACACGGTTGCTTGTACGTAAGGAGGTCGACCTCAACTGGGACGGCAAGATCGACGTACGCACATGGTTCAACGACTCTGGGGAGATCGAGAAAGAAGAAATGGACGGAGACTTCGACAGTCGCGTCGACTGGATCGACCACTACAAGGGTGGCAGGCGGGTGATGTCGGAGGTGGACACCGACTACAACGGGTCAATGGATCTGTTTAAGTACTACGAGGGAGGAAACCTTCGCCGCAAGGAGCGAGACTCTACTGGCGACGGCCGGATTGACTTCTGGGAATACCTCGACGAGCAAGGCAACGTCCTTCGTACTGGTCGAGATATCGATGGCGATGGCGTCATGGACATCCGAGACGAATAGCGGTCAGCCCGCCATCTGAGCGAGGGTGCGCCGCAGAGAGTGGCTTCTTCTCCAGCCGAGTCGTTCAGCCTTTGACGGGTCCCCCACCATCACTCGATTATCGTTGCTTCGGAGCCGCGCAGCGTCGGGTACAGCCACACACGACGACCCCTCACTGATCCAGTCGAAATAGGTCTGAAGGGTGTGACTTTGCCCCGATGCGAGATTGTAGATCTCTCTGGAGTTGCCCTCAGCGCCGAGGAGCGTGTACCCGGCCACAATGTCGCGAACATCGCTGAAGTCACGCCGGAGGCTGGTGTCACCAACGGCAACCTCAGCCTTTCCAGCACGTACCTGTGCTGCCCAGTCGCTGAGGACATAAGCCTCACTCTGGCCAGGCCCTGTGTGATGAAAGGCGCGAATCACCACAACGTCTCGGGCCACCTCCAGCGCGACCTTTTCGGCCTCGTGCTTACTGCTCGCATAGACGCCCAACGGCTTCACCGCGTGTCGCTCAGTGAGCAGCTCCCCACCGGCATTCGCGTAGACATGGCACGTGCTTATCAAGACCCCCCGAGCGCTCTGTGGCAGACAAGAGAATACGTTCCGTGTGCCCTGTACGTTCACCGCCAAGGCAACATCAGGGCGCTGCTCGCAAGCGCCGACATTGGTCACTGCCGCCAAGTGAAAAACGATATCCGGCCGGTCTTCACCCATGGCCATCGCACAGCCCGCTCCGTCCGTGACATCCTGGACGCGGTAGCGAACCCCGGCGACCCCATCTTGGCACTCTCTTCGGACCCATCCCGACACATCATGCCCCTGACCCACAAGGTGCCTACAGAGCCACTTCCCGGCAAAGCCAGCAGCCCCTGTCACGACAGCCTTCAAGTGGAGACGCGCTCAATATCGGCCTCAACCATCCGCTCAACAAGCTGATCAAAGGAGACCGTAGGGCGCCATCCAAGCACATTCGCTGCACGAGAGGCATCGCCACAGAGCTCCTGAATGTCGGCTGGCCGAATCAGTCCAGGATCGTGAACCAGGTGTGCCTCTGGATCTAACCCAGCAGCGGCGAAGGCACGGGCGACAAAATCCTGGACCGACCAACTCTCCCCAGTCGCGACCACATAGTCCTCAGGACTGTCCTGACCAAGCATTGCAGTCATTGCCTTGGTGTAGTCGCCCGCAAAACCCCAGTCGCGTCGCACAGAGGTATTGCCGAGATGAAGCTTGTCCTGATGTCCAGCCCGAATGTTTGCCACCGCCATCGAGATCTTTCGGGTGACAAACTCAGGCCCTCTGCGCTCGCTCTCATGGTTGAACAGGATGCCAGCAACCACATACATCCCATGGCTCTCCCGATAGTTGACCGCCAGGTGGTGAGCGAAGACCTTGGAGACACCGTATGGCGAGCGCGGATGGAAGGGCGTGTCTTCATTCTGCCGCGCGCCACCCGCAGAACCAAACATCTCTGAACTGCCTGCTTGATAGACACGAGCCTCGGGATGCGCGATGCGCACAGCCTCAAGCAGTCGTGCTGCTCCAAGCGCCGTGACTTCTCCGGTGAGGAGTGGTTGCCGCCATGAAGTCGCGACAAAGCTCTGGGCGGCCAGATTATAGACGTGGTCGGGTCGGCAATTTCGGATTGCATCAATCATAGAGCCGAGATCGAGGAGGTCACCATCGACCAGCTCGATTCGATCTTTGATTGCCGACAGTCTCCAGAGATTCCGTGACGCAGACCGCCTGACCAGCCCCACAACCCGCCAGCCATCCGCGAGCAGCTGCTCGGCTAGAAAGCTGCCGTCCTGCCCCGTGATGCCGGTAATGAACGCGGTCGGCATGGCTACGTCAGCTCATCGAGGTCAGCAGCTTCAAGCTCTCGAACAACTGTTCCGACCTGAGCAGAGCGGTCGGACTTCATGACCAGAATCGCATCCTCGGTGTCCACAACAACTGTGTTCTCCAGCCCGAGCAGTACCACCGTCTTTGTTGGGGCGTGCACAATACAGCCTGAGCTGTCCTTTGCGATGACCCGGACCGCATTTCCACGACCACCCGGGACCTTCGGCATCTCATCGCCTGCGGCAGCCCAGCTGCCCAAGTCGCTCCAGTCTGGATCGCAAGGTACGACCAAGATGTGTCGACTTCGCTCCATGACCCCATAGTCAATGCTCGTGGCGTCCATATTCCCCCACTCCTTTTCTAAGGCCTGTGGGTTCTGGGCAACTCGCTCGAGGGCCTCTGATGTGCGCGGAAGGAAGGCCCGAAACGCATCACGCAGCCCCTCAACCGTGAACACAAACATTCCAGCGTTCCAAAGATGTCTTCCACCCGAGAGGAAGGCCTCAGCCGCCTCAGGGCCAGGCTTCTCGGTAAACCGCTCCACCCGCATCACTGGCTCATCTCGCCAGGTGCCCACCTCAGGTCCAACCTCGAGGTACCCGAAACCCGTCTCGGGACGGGTGGGCTTTACGCCCAAGGTAACGAAGGCGTTTGTGGCCTTTGCAGCCTCAGCCCCAGCCAATATCGCGCGATTGAGCGCCTCTGGGTCACCGACGCGATGGTCTGAAGGAAAGACCGCCATCACCGCGCCAGTACAGCGCTTCCCGATCTCGACGGCGGCCAGACCAATACAGGGCGCCGTATTTCTCCCCCATGGCTCAACGAGTAGATTCTCGGCCGGTAATGCTGGCAACAGAGCGCGAACAGCATCGACCATATCTCTGCCCGTCGCCACCAAAATACGGTCAATAGGCAGCATGCCAAGCAGCCGCTCTACGGTCTGAGTCAAGGCGGCGTCTCGGCCACCGATCGATACGCACTGCTTAGGCCGAGATCGACGAGACAGGGGCCAAAATCGGGACCCGCGACCTCCGGCCAACACGACTGCGTACAACCCGTCCATTCTTACCTCAAAAGATCTCGCTACGTAGCTTCTGTAGCGCGCCATAGGACACAACCGCCACAGCATTTGCGAGGTTCAGGCTGCGCACCCCGCCAGTCATCGGAATGGTCCAGGCGCCACGGTCTCTAATCAAGGCCTCGTCGAGCCCCTTAGACTCCGGCCCAAACAGCAAGACATCACCATCAGCCCAAGGAATATCAGCGTAAGTGCGAGATACCTTCGTTGAGAAGAGGTGGACTTGCCTGCCCTCTGCCCACGTCCAGAATGCATCCGCATCCTCATGCTCGACCAAGTCTACGCGCTTCCAGTAGTCCAAGCCCGCTCGCCGAACCGCCTTTTCGCCGGTGCTGAAACCGAGCGGATGAATGAGGTGTAGACGAGCATCTATACCCAGGCACAGACGTCCGATGTTCCCAGTATTCGGCGCAATCTCAGGGTTCATCAGTGCGATGTGCAGGACAGGTTCGTTACTCAATCCGCTTCCCCTGAGTACTTACCGATGACCACACGAGCTGGCTTGAGAAGTCGCGAGCCAACCCTGTACCCTGCGCTAAAAACTTCGATGATGACACCATCTTGGGCTTCATCCTCGACTGGAATGACGCTCAGTGCCTCATGTAGATTCGGGTCGAAGGCCTGCCCTTGAGGGGTCAGCGCCTCCAAACCGAGCTCACCAAAGGCGGTCATAAACTGATGGACCACCATCTTGAGCCCGTCTCTTGAGTCCCCTTCCTCTATCGTATCAATCGACCGGTTCAGATTGTCGAGCGGATCGAACATCTTGGCGACCGTTTCGCCGCGCTGTAGTTCCTTCTGAAACTCAGCCTGGCGGGCGAGACGCTCCTTGGTGGCTTCGACCTCATCTTGGAGCTGCTTGTAGGCTGCACTCACTGCCCGAAGGCGCGCTTGGAGCTCGGCTACAGCGGTTTTGGCCTCGGTGAGCTCAGGATTGGGATCAACGAGATCAATGCCGTCGAGCACCTCATCTACAAGCACTGGGCCCTCTGCCTCCTCAGCATCTGCATTTTCGCGTCCATCTGACATCATTCTTCGCCTCCGATTTGCTGGGCTAACCAAGCCGCCGTCAAGGTCAAGCGTTGCCCTAACGGCGCACGCGCCCTAAATCTCTCTCAATGGATGCAAAATGACAACAAGGCACCGCAATTCGCTTCTTTGGCTCGCCACCATCGGGACGTGCCTATTTGGGTACCTCCTCTTGGCGCCAGACCCCATCCCGAAGCGTCCAGAGACAATCGGCACCACTTTAGGAATAGAGCCTGCTGATGTGAGAGCACTGACCATAACGGGAGACGGCAGCTCCTCTTCGCTGTCGCGACAAGGCGGTGTGTGGACCGCCCAAGGGCCAGATACTGACCAGCCTGACGCCGCAGACATGGGCAGCTGGCTGTCCACCACTCTCCACATGTCAGTCGTCGGGCCAATGAACGTCGAGGGGATCGAATTTGAGCGACATCTCGAGATTGAGGTCACCAACGGAGGCATCCACACCGTGGGTATAGGCCGTGAAGTTCCGACTGGAGAGGGCGCGTACATCGAGGTGGGCGGACTCACCTACATCGCCAGCAATAGTCCCCTCAACACCAAATCTCGACAGACCAGCCCCACTGGGCACAACGGAGTGCCGCACAAGCACTAAACACCACCCAGGCCCGGCCCACTCTTCACTGCAGAGGAGTGCCGGGCGTATCCGAAGACAGAATCGCACTGCTCGACAGTCGCATCCGCTGGCCGGACGAGCCCACAATCTGGCGGATCAGCTGGCGATGCCAAGCAGCGTCGACCATCCGAACGCCGAGGACTGACACTGGCAGAAGCGCAAGAAAGGCCAGACTTGCAACGTAGGCTCCCGCGAGACTACACACACCAAGGATTCCGGCCAAGCACACCATGAGATTGCGAGCCCAGAGCTGTGCATTGACCCATTTCGCGGCACGCGTGAGGTGCGGGTCGTCGTGAAACCCGGTCGAGAGTGCACCACGAAGCATCGTTCTGCCCCGCTTTCGCTGCTTCAGGGAGAGCTGACACAAGGCGCGTAAAAGCTCCACGGCGCCCTGACCTTGCGGCCAATCCTTGATTACATCGAGCGATCTCAGCGCGCCCTGAAAGCTCCCCCGCCTCATCTGATTCACTGCAAAATGATAGGACATCGCGGAGTCGCCTGGGAAATACCGGCAACCCATCACCGTCGCGGTTTCAGCCTCATCGTCATCCCCCAGCTGGTCGGCAACAACGGCCGCACCGAGGTAGGCCACACGCCTAAAGTGTTGCCGCGTATAGGCCTCAACAAACTGCTCGAGCGCCCCTTCAAACTTGCCGTGAGACAGCATTCGCATGCCCAACTCAACAGGGTCAGGCACTTCTGGCTCATCGCCCCATGACAACTCTGATGACTCCGCGAGGTCGATCTCGTGAGTGTGTTGAGTCACATTCCCGAATCCGGTCAACACCAGCCCACAGTCGTGGGTATGAAAGAAGGCAATCAATGATTCCACGGTCATGGGTGCGGCCAGCTGAACACCGTCAAGCACCTTGATGAGATCAAAGAAGGCCTCCCGTTCCGGGGAGCCGCCCACAGTCTCGAAGTTGAAGACGTACAAGAGAAAGTGCCCCTCGACGACGGCATCCACGCCCGATTCGTCGTTCGGCGGCTGAACAAAATAGACCCGATAGTGCTCAGTTCGATCAAGTTCCGAGAAACTGAATTTCTCTGGCTCCGGATATACCGAGGACAAACAGCGGCGCAGGAAGGCCGCTACTTCAGCCGCAAGCAGCCCAGACTCGCCACCATCCTCATCGACAATTTGTACCGCAGGCCATCCAAAGTTGGCGAAAAATGACCGCCGCAACTGCTGGATTCGATGGAGACAGTGCTGCTTCTCAGCATCGATGAGCTCTCTGTCATTGTATCTGAGATCCGCCGAAGCAATTCGCCTCTGATACAAGCGGATGGACTCCTCAAAGGAATACCGTCGAATCACGCCGTCTCTACCGATTATCTCCACGGGAAACTCGACAACGGTGGAGTAGTCCTTCCTCTGGTAGCGCCGAATCTTGTTCGTCTTGTCCATTTCCCACCCAGCCGAACTGGATTCTATCACCGACAGTTTCCTACAGGAAGTGTAGATTTTTTTGAATGAAACCAAAGATGACCCGTCACAGGCATGAACCCACAACGGAGGCCCCCGCTGGAAACCAGCTTCTCTTCATTAAATCTCGACCCACAAGAACACATCAGGCGTGCCCGAAACGGTGACCAGGCATCGCTTGCCTGGATAGCGGAGACCTACACCCCGCTGGCCTACCGAACCGCCGCTCGCTTCACTAAGAGTGACGCCGACTCTCGCGATATTGCGCATGACTCCATGCTCAAGGTCTTCACGCGACTCGAACAGTACAGCAGCGATTGGCGCTTCTCTACTTGGGTCCGTACAATCGCAAAGAACACCGCGCTGGATCTGATCAGGAAGCGCCGCAAGTTGTCCTGGTCCGAAGTGCCGGATGTGGCCGACACCGAACCCACAGCAGATCAAACTCTCGAGAGACAGCAGGTCCGCGAGATGGTCCGGACCGCACTCAGCGAGCTCCCGCCTATCTACCGTGAAGTCCTCGAGATGCATCACTTTCAGGACCTGAAGTACCGAGAGATCGCATCGTCACTGGACATTCCAATCGGCACCGTGATGAACCGCATCTTCCGTGCCCGAACCAAGATGCGTTCCGCGCTTGCCGACCGCGCAGCTTAGCTCACTGAGCCTTCCAGCCCGTGTCGGCGGTCCACGTCCACTGCGCACTGTTTGCTAGTGCCCCTGTGCCTTGGAGCGCACGCCACTCAACGCCGAGACTTCCAGCCTTGAGCGTCACAGCCCACCATCCGTAGGTCGGAAATTCGCCCGCATCGACCACCCTCGGGTAACCATCGAAGGTGCCGCTACCTAACGCCTCGTCGAGCGCTTTCTGGCTTGGGGCTTTTTCCAGCCCTGCGTAAGATTCCACCAAGCTATCGACGGCTGCATCAAACCGGGGGTCCAATACGGGCTCATCCGACCGACCTTTCAATCCCCTGGTGAGGTCATCGGCAGGCGCGCCTCCGCCGCCAGCGACGACATGCAGCGGGCCTAAACCCCCCTCGGGAAGAAAGACCTGGGTGTTTGCCGTCCCGGCACTAAACACTGCCCTGATCGACAGTAGAGGCGCTGCTCCAGCCACAAGGTCCATCAGCTCGGTGGCGCCTTCAGCTTTCTTGTTCTTGCTTCGAGACAGCGGCGACTCATGAATAAAGACGATGAGCCCCTTGCCAGGGTCAGTCACTGCGTCACGCAGCCAGACCAGCTGTTCACGCCAGCGACTTCCGAGTCCCTCCTTGTTGGAATCCAGCACGACCGCACGCCAGCGCTCACCATCACCGACCACGAGGTCGAATGACTGCCAGGTCGCTACCCTGCCGTAGCCAATCTCCTGCCCGAAACCAGGAAACACCTTGGCCAGAGTCTCACAGCTGGGCTCCTTGGCGCAGTCCCTGTCTCCGACCACCGGGACGATTGGCATGCGCCTGATCGCGGTCGGAGGAGCGGTGTCACCATCGATGATTGCAGCGTACTGCTTACCGAACCCTCGCCATGCAGAGGCTGTGCTGGCCGAGACCATGTCACCGAGGTGAACCATGAACGTCATGGGGTCCAACACACCACGGGCAGTGATATCACCGAGAATGAGGTCGGACGCCCCACCAGAGATGGCTTTTCGCTTGTCGAGCATTGGGCTTGTCGGGCGGGTATTTCCGACGACCGCGATGCTGATCTCTGGCAGCTGTAGAGCGCCGCCATCGTCTACTGCGAGACGCTGAGCGGGAAGCTTGGCTTTAGGGCCAGCGAAGGAGGCGGAGAGAAAGAAGATGAAGAACCACATAGGCGGCCAACATGACACTGCGGTGTCCCAATGTCCAGCAAGCAATTACCGGGATGTATGCCTAAACAGCTTCTAATTTTAGCTCTACTTGGGGCCTGCTCAGGGAGACACCCCATACAGAGGCAGGTCAGGGCTCCAGCAGTAGAAAAGAATCTCGCTGGACAGCAAGAATCGGCAGGTCAGAGTGTCGCACCAGCCATGATGATGCAAGGCGCATGGGCTGGAGAGCACATCAGCGCCCGACCGGAAGTGAAGTGGAGCATCGATCTTGGCGCTCCAGTGACCCACATTAGCGTCGCCGCTGAAGGCCTCTACGTGGTTGCCGGGGGCGTCGTCTACAGCGTCGGGCTCGATGGCACACAGCGGTGGGATTCACAGCTAAATGCCACAGGCACCCCGCTCCGCACTCAAGACGGCATCTGTGTTCCAACCCAGCGCGGGGTCGTGCAAGTTCTTGACCCAGACTCGGGATCCATACTTGCTTCCTACGGAGGACGACACCCAATTCGGTCTTCTATCCTCTCCCTCGGCGACACCCTCTCATGGGTCAACAATGAAGGTGCTGTGGTGACACCAACCACCCAGTCACCCGCTCGGCTCACTGGACCTGTGGCAGGCGCTGCATCGAATGGCGATCTCATTATTGCCGGAAACAGTAAGGGAGAAGTGGCCGCGACTTCACACGGCGGCATCACCTGGTCGCAGTACCTGCCGGGCCCAGCGGTCGGCCACCCAATCATCGACACTCGACAGGTCTATTTTGCATTTGGTACCCAGGACGGAGAACCTGGCGGCGTCGCCGCGTTTTCGATTGAGAGTGGCGATCTGATCTGGGTGACCCACCTCCGCCATCAGCCCAAGTCCATCGGTGCATTAGGGCAGCACCTGGTCGTACCCGCCGCCAACGCAGAGCTTATCGCGCTCGATCTACAGCACGGCGGTGTTCGGTGGCGGGCCCCGAGCCCAGCAGTCTTCGGCACCCAGCCAGCAGTCGTTCTCGACTCGATCTACACAGCGGACGTTGAGGGACGGCTTCAGCGGGTTGAGATGGCGGACGGAGGAACAGTGTGGACTATTGAGCTTGGGGCACCCATCACATCTGGTCCAGCCGTTATTGGGTCCGCTCTCACCGCGGGTACTGCTGACGGCAGACTCATCATGCTGGAGGCCCCGTGACACTACCTAAACTCAACCTGGGTCAGGGTCCGGGCTGTCGACTGCTGACCCCCGGCCTGCCCGACCAGCTGCTCGCAACCAAGGGACAGCTGCTCTGGATTAGTGATGATGTGGTGTTTATTCAGCGCGGCAAAGATGTAAGCCTTGTCAGCTGCGGGGGTGTCTCTGGGCTCGCATATGGTCCGGCCCGCTGGGCCCTGCTGAGCGAAGAGGAGAATGATTTCACCTTGCGGACGATGTCAGACGCACACCACACAACAGTGTGTAGAGTCTCTGGCCGCGCAGTGATTTTAGGGACCGACTGGTCCGTCATCGACCACGGCGCTGAGCGGCAGGTCATTGAGACCAACAACGGATCTGAGGTCAGCGTGCCGGTTGGGGCCCAAGATGCACGAACCCGCCCTTGGCTCTCAGGAACAGGTGTCACCTGGACAGATGGGCCGCAGATCTACCGGTACCGCAAGGGAGGGCGAGTCAAGACGGCAGGCCGCCTCTCCAGCCCGCCACAGCGCTGGCTCTCAGGACCAGAGGGCGCCGCAGTCTTCGAGACAAAAGACGGGCTCATCTCGCTCGGGCCCAAAGGAGGCCTACACGAGCTTCCGAGCGCTGACTTTGAGTCCATCCGGTTTTCAGAGGACGGCTTGGAACTCACAGCGGCAGGCCCGGACGGTGCACTGCGGGTGACACTGAAGACGGGCGCTGTCCTCGAGAGCGGGCCTCAGGACCTCGTGCCCATCGGGTATACCGACGAGCCCGTATTTTTGGACGAGGATTCCGGCGTCGTACGGACCTGGTCAGGGGACGTGCTCGGTCAGGGATTCCAGCCATGCGCTGCGAGTAGACTTGCAGACAGGCTCTATGGGCCTGGCGGGACCGCGTGGGACATCGCCACAGGCACGAGAGCCTGGACTCACTCCCCGCTCTGTGGCGCCCACTTGGTCGCGATACCCACCGGCGTGATTCAAGTCGACGAGCGCATCGAGGTCTACAGCCTCGATGGGGTCAAGGTCCTCGATCTCCCCCTCCCTATTGACGAAGAAATCGATGGTGAGATCATCGAGGTCCACTGGGCTGATGATCGCCTGGTCTTTGAGCTGGAAGATGGCTGGGCCCAGGTCGACATGAGTGGTCGCCGAGTCAACAATAATCCGCCGACAACCGAGCCTGAACCCGCGACCTTTAGCGATGCTTCATGGCGATTCGATGAGGCTCTCGGGGCCGTCAGTCACGGAGCGACCACCTGGCCAGTCTGGTTTGATGGCGCAGCAACCACTGGGGGCGGCAGACTCCTGGCGTGGAACGAAGATGGACTGCTGTTGTGCCTGGCGCCTGCTGAATAGGCTGGGCAGCTAGTCCGCTTTGTACTCGTCGTCGAGTAGACCCTTTCCCTTGAGGGTCCTGATGAGCTTCTCGGTCCGCACGAATGCCAGAAAGCCGAACACGGCAAATCCCTAGGTGACAAATTCCACTGTTTCTCCTTTGTTTTCTTACTTCAGCGTCTTCATACGGAAGCTGAACTATTCTACCGTAACGGACTTCGCTAGATTGCGCGGTCGGTCGATGTCTCGCCCCATGGCCAGAGCTGTCTTGTAGGCCAGCATCTGCAAGGGCAACACAGTCAAGAACGGCGTGAACCAGCGGGAGGTCTTCGGGACCGCAATCGCGATGTCCGCCTCCTTGGCTACCGGGTCTCCCTCGGTGTGAATCAAAACCACGCGTGCGCCCCGTGCCCGGCACTCCTGGAGATTCGAGACGGTCTTGTCTCGGACCTCATCCTCTGGCGCCACCACGATGACCACGCTGCCCTTCTCGAGCAATGCAATCGGCCCATGCTTCATCTCACCAGACGGATACGCTAGGCATGGCACGTAGGCGAGCTCCATCAGCTTCAAGGCACCCTCGGCCGCCACAGCTTCCGAGAGGCCTCGACCCATAAACAGCACCGAGCGGCAGTCCTTGATCCACTCGACAACAGGGTCCACGTTCACATCCCGCGCCAGGTATTCCTCGACCAGGTCAGGAACACCCATCAGCTCTTCGGCGAATGCCCGACCCTCATGCGGGGCCAGCGTTCTCGCGCGCGCTATCTGCAGGGTGAAGAGGTACAGCGCCGCGACCATATTGCTGAACGCCTTGGTCGAGGCCACAGCCATCTCAGGGCCGGAGTGAATGTACACGCCGCTCCCACACTGCCGAGCGATTGAGGAGCCAACAACGTTGACCACACCCTTGACCTGTCCGCCCTTGACCTGAACTTCCTTGAGTGCTCCCAGCGTGTCAGCGGTCTCACCCGATTGACTGACGGCGAAATACAGGGACCTGGCGTCAATGACGGGATTTCTGTGCCGGAACTCGCTGGCAACCTCTGCCGAGGCAGGAATACGGGCCAGCTGCTCGATGGCCATGGCACCAACGCGGCATGCATAGTGTGCTGTGCCGCAGCCAATGAGACCAATCCGCTGAAAGTCGATCAATTCTCTGCTGCTCAGGTCGAGTCCGCCCAGCTTGGCGTCACCGTCACCCACGACCACGCGGCCAGACAGACACCGCCTGAGCGCATCGGCCTGCTCATGAATCTCTTTGAGCATGAAGTTGGGAAAGTCGCCCTTCTCCGCCTCAGCCCACTCCGCCTCGAGTGTCTCGACGACTCTGTTCCGCGAGGCGCCATCGATGTGAGTTGTGTCCACACCACTGGCGTCAATCTGAGCGACGTCACCGTCCTGCAAGTAGACAACACGGCGGGTGTAAGGCACCAGAGCGTGTGGGTCGCTGGCGAGGAAAGTCTCACCGTCGCCGAGCCCAACAACCAAGGGGGACCCATTCCGGGCGGCAATAATCGTGTCCGGAAGACCGCTGAACAAGACAGCGATTCCCCAGGTGCCGCGGACAAGCTGGAGTGCTGTGGTCACTGCAGCCAGAGGGCTCTCTGCATCGACCATACACTTAGCAAATAGGTGCGCCAGAACCTCAGTATCGGTCTCGGACTTGAACTCAACACCCTCAGACTCAAGGCGCTCCCTGAGGACTCTGGCGTTCTCGATGATGCCGTTGTGCACCACTGCGATCTTGCCGAGCCCGCCCACGTGTGGATGCGCGTTCTCAACAGTGACACCACCGTGGGTTGCCCACCGAGTGTGCGCAATGCCAATCGTCGCCTCAATGTCGTCAGGCACGACTGCAGTCAGATCGCGGACGCGACCCACTGAGCGATGGACATCGATTGGATCGCTACCTACTGCGATTCCAGCGGAGTCATATCCGCGGTACTCAAGCCGCCGCAGTCCCTCGAGGAGAATGGGCGTCGCGCGGCGCCCTCCGACATATCCAACGATTCCGCACATGTGCTCTCCCGATGCCGAAGCTTAACCCGTGCTCAGCAAAGATAGACCGGGGTTAATTTCTGTGCCCCCTTTGTCACGATCCAACCGGTTACGTCCTTTACACTATGGCAAAATTTAATCTCGATTCTACCGACCCGGCCATCGATCGCCGGCAGCTCGAGGCATCCTCTTGGTCTGGGGCGCTCTCAAAAGTTCTCTCCAAATTTAAGGGCGATGGATCCGTAGTACAGGTCGACATCAACGAAGATGGTCACACCGAGCTCTGGCAGTCCGACTCCGACACTCGCCTCCACCTGGATGCAGAGGCCGACACTGGATTCGAGCTCCTCGATGATCCGACTACAGATCTCTGGGATGCCCCGAGGCCTGGGTCGGGCTCACAGACAGCCCATCAGCCCTCTCCCGTAGACAAGATCAGTATTCAGGAAGGCCTCACAGCAATTGCAAACGCCGACACCGATGTCGGCGCAGCAGACATCGCCCTTGATCTCATCCTCAAGCACGTACCTGCTGAGAGCGGGTCTATCCTTCTCGCCGAGGGCAGCGGCCTGCGGTTTGTCGCTGTACGCGGACCCAAGGCGGAGGCCCTTGAGGGCCGCGTCATCGGTATTGACCAGGGAATCGCTGGCGCATGCGCCCAGTCTGGAAGTGCACTCATGATCCGGAGTACTCGCGGGAGCGACCAACATGACGCGACCGTAGATCACAGCGTCAACCACATCACCCGGGCTCTGCTCGCACTCCCGTTGTCAAACGGCGACCAAGTACTTGGTGTGCTGGAGCTCCTCAACCCATTCGGTGCGGACACATTTGCGCAGAGCCACCAGGGCCTCGCCAGAGATGTCTCAGCGGCTCTCGCACACCGCTTCACGATCCGAGACTAAAGCCCCAAGCGCTCAGTCAGCGCACGGAAGGCAGGCTCAGGAACGTAACGAGAGACATCGCCACCATTGCTGGCAATCTCTTTTACGAGCGAGGATGAGATAAAGATATTTCTCGGCTCGGTGAGCAAGAACACAGTCTCCACATCGGGCGCCATGTCCATATTGGCGAGCCCAATCTGGAACTCAAACTCAAAATCGCTGACGGCGCGCAGCCCTCGCAGGATGAAGCCCGCGTCATGGGCGCGGCAGTAATCGACCAGCAACCCGTCAAACACATCGATGGTGACATTGCTCAGGTCCGCAGTGCACTCCTTGAGGACCTCCACACGCTTCTCGGTCTCCAGCAGGTGTTTCTTGGCTGGATTGTTTCCGATGGCCAAAATGACCTCATCAAAGAGCCCTGTGGCCCTCCGGACCAAGTCCATATGACCGGTTGTGATGGGGTCGAAGGACCCAGCGTAGACTGCAGTGCGGCTCATTGGAGAACTCCCGTACCTCTTATCTATCGTGCGCCCCGCGGTGATGCAGCCCCAAGGTTTCGCCTGAGCATAGCCCTGAGGCGCCAACTGGACCTAAGCGCCGAAAACACGGGGTCTGTGGCGATGTCTCTTCGAAGCTCTATTTGAAGTTCCTCGCCGAGCAGCTCACGGCGCTCAACCGACCGGCGAAGCGAAAGCAGTGATGCATCAGTCTGGCCCTGAATTGACTCCAAGACGGCTGCCGTGAGATCCACATATGGATGATCAGGGGCAGCCACATAGAGATCATCAAGCGCATCTTGCGCAGCCTCCACATGTCCCAGGCGAGCCATCGCCATCGCCAAGCCGCCGAGAGCGAGCGGGTTGTCCGGCTGTTCAGCGAGAATCTCACCATAGAGCATCATCTCTTCCTGATGGTGTCCTTGACGCCGCTCGGACCAGGCAAGCCTCAGGCGCGCATGGAAATCATCCGGATGCCGGTCAATCACCTGCTGATAATGCCAGGACGAAAGATAAAACAAGCCGGCATTATAGGCCGCCCTCGCGACTATCCGTCTTGCCTCGACATCATCTGGACTGACCTCGAGGCGCCGGTCCGCCTGAACCGCGTTTGGGTCTGTGGGCACGACCGCCTTGAACCATCGGTTGTACCCAATGCCGGTGATGCGGTCGTCACCGACATGACCGGGACCATCACTGGGCCCCGCGCCTGCGCTGCGCACCGAGGCTCTCTCACCAGAAACATTCGGTAGGGCCATCGCTGGCAAGACGTCCGCCGACGACGGTACCGGCGGTGGCGTGATGCTGAGGCTGGATGAACGGGTCATTATCCAGTCATGAGCTGCATCGATCCATCCACCGGCAAGCACCATCACAACCGCCACGGCAAGAAAGCCCCGGTCGATGCCGCCAGACATAGAGACATGCCTACGAATCGACGGTGTGTGCATAAACTCGACCTCGACACTCCCTGCATCAATCGTGACAGTCTCCCCCTCTGAGAGAAAGCGGCCGAGAACCTCGATGTCCGAACCCTGCCTCCTCACCACAACAGCTGGCCCTGGAAACTTGAGCTTCGCGTCAGGCCCTCCACCGAAGACAACGGGACCCTTCACGCGAAAGACCCGAGCTTCGACGACCTCACCAAAGAGGCTCACCTGGACCGCGAGCTCACCCATTACCATCACCACCAGCGATCCGTGAAGCGCCCAACAAGCCGCCGGATCCGTCGCCATACGCCTGGGCAACAAGCTTGTTGAAGCGTCGGGTTTTACGCAGTGCAGCAAAGCTAGGCTCTAACCTAAGGTCCTGCCGAAACTCTATGTGCAGCATCGTGTCCAGATTGCTGACCTCTGAGAGCGCCTTCTTTAAGAGCCGGAAAGCCTTCTTGTCCTGGCCCTGAGCCGCCGCAATCTTTGCGCGATGGAGGTCTGCATAGGCCCGCCTGCTCTTGTCTGGGCGGACGTTGTCCATGAGCGCCTCTGCCTCTGAGAAACGCCCCTGATGGGCGAGGTTCACCGCCAAGTTTATCTGCGAGCTGGGGCTCTCCGGATCGAGCGTCAGGGCCCGACGATACAGTCGCTCCTCCTCAACATAGAGGCCTCGCCTCTTGTAGATCAGC
>Ga0315315_10000611_pt1 | contig 30528 bp, 19 predicted proteins | sample M140m3416metaG_FD_203699 | JGI IMG/M metagenome (GOLD analysis project Ga0315315, IMG submission 203699) | Ammonia-oxidizing marine archaeal communities from Monterey Bay, California, United States - M1 40m 3416 | ecosystem: Environmental > Aquatic > Marine > Intertidal zone | place: USA... | reverse complement strand
TGAAGCAGGCCGAGATCTTCGGCCAGGTTCGTGAGCAGTATGGCTTGGCTCCTGACGAGAATTTCCGACTGTCGGACTACCCGACGATCGAGACGCTGGCTGGCTGGCTGGCAAGCCAGATGGGTGCGGCCCCCGCATCGTCGACTGCCCCCGCAGCGACTCCCGTTGCTGAAGCTAAGCCTGAACCTGAGGCTCTTCCCGCTCCCGCTCCCGCTCCTGCTCCTGAGGCTGCCCCCGCCGCAGCTTCAGTAGATGTCCTCGGAGATCTATTGAGCGTGATTGCAGAGAAGACGGGCTACGCGGTTGAGGAGCTGGACGTCGACTACGAGCTCGAGGCCGATCTGGGCATCGACACCGTGAAGCAGGCCGAGATCTTTGGCCAGGTTCGCGAGAAGTATGGCCTGGCACCGGATGAGAATTTCCGACTGTCGGACTACCCGACGATCGAGACGCTGGCCGGCTGGCTCAGCGGTCAGCTGGAGCAGTCTTCGGCCTCCCCTGCAGTGGCTCCAGTCGCTGAAGCTTCCTCGGCTCCTGCGCCTGTACCTGAGGCTGTCCCCGCTGCACCTCCTGCCGCTGAGTCTTCAGTAGATGTCCTCGGAGATCTGCTGAGCGTGATCTCAGAGAAGACTGGGTACGCAGTCGATGAGCTGGATGTAGATTACGAGCTCGAGGCTGATCTGGGCATCGACACCGTGAAGCAGGCTGAGATCTTCGGCCAGGTTCGCGAGAAGTATGGCCTGGCACCGGACGAGAATTTCCGACTGTCGGACTATCCGACCATTGAGACGCTGGCCGGCTGGCTCAGCAGTCAGCTCGATCAGGCACAAGCAGCTCCTGCTGATGTTCCTGCCGCCGAGCCTGTTCCTGTATCCGCTGCTGTAGCCAAGTCTGCCCCAGAGCCTGAGCTTGTGGAGGAAGCGCCTGTCGAGGCTTCGGACCCTGGTGAACTGCCAGACTCTTTCAGGATACGTCAGCCCGTCTTGGTCTCGCGTCCGCCATGGGCGATGGGAACCATCAAGGGCCGCGTGGTTCAGGTGCTCGGAGACACACCGCTTGCTGCCGCCATTCGCACCCGTATTCAGAAGAAGGGAGGCCTGCTTGATGGCGCTCCCGATGCTGTGATCGATGCGGGCACGGATATTTTTGAGACCTTCGCTCTGGCCCAGTCTCTCGATGATGCCCGTCCTCGGGATTGGATCTGCGCCGCCCATACAGGAGCACAGGCGCCGACGCTGAGAGCGGGCCGTGATGCGGGCTCCCGTGCGGGCTTTGCCAAGGCGATTGGACGCGAGTGGGAGTCTTGCAGTGCACGGCTGGTCAACGTCAATCCGAGCATGGATACCGACACCGCCGCTGCATTGATGATCGAAGAACTGAGCACCAATGATGGCTCGGTGGAGATTCACTGGACTGACGCGGGTCGACATGCTGTAGAGCTCACCGTCTTGCCTTTCCCTGAGAAGGGAGGTGCCATCGCCGCAGATGTGGTTGCCCTCACCGGCGGGACGCGTGGAATCACAGCGCAGGTCGCGCTCGCATTCGCTGCGCGCGGACCGTGCAAGCTGGCTCTGCTGGCCCGGACACCTCCGGGTGAGGAGCCCCTTGATGAAGCGGCAGCCAAGGCCGCTGCCAAGGCTGAGATTGAGGCCGCCGGTGAGCGTGCCACTCCCGCGGCAGTGCGCAACAAGGTTGCACCACTCAAGCGTGCTGAAGAAGCCCGACAGAATGTCGAGCAGATGCGTGCCTTGGGTGCCGAGGTCGCGTTCTTCAAGGTTGATCTCTCCGATGACGATGGGATCAAGGCTTCACTCGATGAGATTCGCGCAGCCATGGGGCCGATCGGTGTCCTGGTGCATGGCGCGGGCGTTGAGGAGAGTCGACTGATTGCAGACAAGGACATGCGTGCCTTCCACAGGGTCTTTGACGGTAAGGCTGTGGGTGGCTTGACCCTTGCAGAAGGACTCGAGGCTGACGCCACCTTTGTGTCGATGGGCTCTGTCGCCGGTCGCTTCGGAAATCCGGGTCAAGTGGACTACTCTGCCGCGAATGAGGCGATGGCACAGGTTTGTATGGCGCGTCCGAAGTCGCTGCATGTGGACTGGACGGCCTGGGGTGATGTCGGAATGGCAGTCCGCGGTGGTATGGACAAGCTCCTCGGTGATCGCGGTGTTGAGATGCTTCCGGCAGGGCCTGGCGCTCAGCTCGTGGTTGACATGGTCAGTACTGGAATGTCAGGAGAGGTCATGGTGGCCGGCAGACTGGGTGACTTCGGTATTGCGCCGGCTCATCCGCTGATTGATGCCGTGGAGATGGCGGGCGACACCTTGGTTGCCCATCGCGCTCTCTCTCTGGCCTCAGATGGCTGGATATCTGACCATGCAATCGATGGAAAACCAGTGTTGCCGGGTGTGATTGGTCTGGAGATGATGGCTGCTGTCGCCATGATGGCAGATCCTGGGCACGGCTACGCAGGTGCAGAGGAGGTCTCTTACAAGTCTCCAGTGAAGCTTCATGGTGATGCCGTTACCGACGTGATTGTGACCGCGACACCGGTAGACGGTGGTGTCAGCTGTACACTCAGTTCATCCCGTACCGCTCGAACAGGGCGTGTGATTGAGACAGAGCACTTCTCCGCAAAGATTGTCTGGTCGCTGACGACGCCTGAGAGCCTCCCGCCCATGGGTATGCCTGATCACCCTGTGAGCGCGGAAGAGATCTACAAGCGCTTCTTTCATGGTCCAGGATTTCAGGTTCTATCCAGCACCTCAGCGGCCACCTCAGATGCGCTGATGGCGGATGGCTCAGTCAGACACCTGACCATCGCTGGAGGCCTACTGACGAGTCCGCTGGTCTTGGAGGCGGCATTCCAGGCTGCAGGACTGCACCGGATGATGGTTGATGGTGTGATGGCGCTGCCTCAGGCTATCAACCAAGTTGTTGTGCTCGGCTCGGTTCGCGATGATGAGCCGCTGAAGCTGACCGTCCGTCGGGATGGAGACGCCTACGATGTCGACGTCTCGAATGATGAAGGCCCCGTACTTGTGCTGCGTGGTTTTCAGATGGTCGAGGCCGGGCCGCTTCCTCCGGGTGGAACCTTTGAGCCGCCCAAGGGTGGCTGGAATCCAGCTGTGATTGCGCGGGTAAAGGCAGGCAGCTCATCGGGGGCGAAGGCGATGCTGACGGAAGCTGAGCACGCTGAGCTCACCTCTCGGGGAACAGAGAAGCGGCAGGCGGACAGAATCTTGGGACGGGTGGCAGCCAAGCAGGCGGTCTCACAGCTCACAGGTCTCGATCCTGCATCATTTGAGATCTTCAACCGTGAGTCAGGAGAGCCTGTGGTGAGGACTTCAGACGGCAGCACCGTTCCTCACATCAGCATCTCACATCGGGATGGTGAGGCCATTGCTGTCGCTACGAATACCGGCCGAGCCGGCATCGATCTCGAGGTAGTAGAGGCTCGCGCGCCATCCTTCGCTGAGACTTGGTTTCGGTTGGACGAGCGCGCGATGTGTCAAGGTGATCCCCGTCGAGAGAGCCAGGTCTGGGCGATCAAGGAGGCAGTCCTGAAGGTGCTCGGCACCGGTCTGCGGCTCGACCCTCGAGAAGTAGAAGTGTTGGATGTCTCTGATGGGCACGGCTCCGTTCGGCTCTGGGGAGAGGTGGCTACGCGCCATGCTGCACTGGGTGGAGGCGAGCTTACTGTCGATGTCGAGGACGAACAAACACTGGTGATTGCGGTCGCTTGGATGGCGTCCTGATCGCAATTCAATTGCAAGGGCAGTGTGGCCGCGGCATCATCGGAAGGTGATGGTGACTGAACGCCCAGACGGAATACGAATTGTCCGGATCTCGACCCCCGAGGAGGCGCTGCCATTTCAGGCGAGCTTTGCGGGTGCATATCAGGATATTTTCTCTGAGCCTCCGTACAACGAGCGGTTCTTTCCCTCTGAAGCTCAGGGGATACTGCAGCGCTATCTGCAGACATCAGAGAACATTTGTTTGCTGGCCATTCGGGGCAAGTCAAAAGTGGTGGGCTTCGGCATCGGTGTTCCAGCGACATCCAAGCCAGACATCGCGCGCGACATCAGAGGCCTGCTCCCTGTTCCTCACACCTACTACCTGGCTGAGCTGGGCGTCTTGGAGTCGGCCCGTGGTAATGGACTCGGAAAGCTCCTGGTTGCCAAGCGCCTGGAGCTCATCGAGCACCAGAAGTTCACCCACGTGGTTCTGCGTGTGAGTGCGGTCCGAAATCGAACGTATGACATGTATATGAACATGGAGTTTGATGACATCGGTGTGTACACCGAGGTCCACTCTCGGCGAACCGATGGTCGTGTCAGTACCGACAGGCGTCTGTTTCTCTCAAAGCTGCTCACCCGCCGCAACAGCGCAAACTTTACGGATGACGGAGAACCAGAGCCATTTGGAACGGGCGGCGTCAGCGGCGCCTAGGCTACTCTTCAGTAGTCGCGTTCTCTTCTGGCTGTATTTCTTCCTCAGCTACGACTTCTGGCTTGGCTTGTTCAGCAGGCGCGTCCGCAGGAGGCTCTTGCTCGCTCTTGGGGGCTGCCGGCACGGGAAAGTCTCCGTAGGTCTCGGTGTCCCAGTGTTGCCGCAGCTCCCAGAGCGCTCGGTCCCAGCGTGCGAGCATGGGCGGGATGGCGAAGGGAACCAGGAGCGGAGAGTCTGTGCCCTCGGAGAAGCGCGTCAACACGGCCCCCATATCGAAGCTGAGCTTGCTGTACACACCCAAGGCTGGGCCGTGCTTATCTCGATGAAGCAGCGCAACAGCCGAGACGTGCTCGAGGACGGCAGGAATGCCCCAGGGCTGGAAATATCGATTGGGCCTTCCTGGAGCCCGAAAGCCCGTCAGAAAGAAAAGAGCCTGTGCGAGTGACTCATTGAAGAAGCTTGTCAGGCTGGACTCTTCATCTGCGACTGGCGGAATCAGCGGGCTCTCATGAACTGTGGACGCAGGATCTGCGTGGGCCTCACTCAGTTGGATGAAGACATCAGCGCCAGCGTCGATCGCAGCATGAAGGCTCTCCGCTGTGTCGACCTGTGTGTGCCAGCGAACGCGCCATTCTCGGAGTGATCCACCGGGTCTGGCCACGGTGTGATGCTCAACGCCTGCGGCCTGTTCAGGCACCTGATGAGGGTGCCCCTCCTCGCAGTAGGCAATCAGTGGCCCTTCGCCCAAGAGTGTGTGGAGCAGGGTCGTAAGGGACACAGGCCCAAAGCCAAGTCCGCGCTTGGCATCGCGGGCACGATCGTCCGAGAAGGAGGCCCCTGAGAGCACTATTCGCTGGATGTCGCTCTCTTCTTCGCCTGCGGGCTCCATCGTTTCGTACTCGATCCATCGCTCACGGCCACGGCAAAGCCGTCCCGGGGAAGCGGGGTCGAAAGTCTCTGTGACGTAGCCGAGTGCTTGAACCATGGAGGGCGACTATCCAACCTATCGGATAGCCACAAGCGAGTGACAGCCTGAATCGCTCCCTTGCAGGCATCTGCGCGCGTGCTAACCACCCGCATTCGAGCTCGGAGAAGTACCAATGCCGGACAGCTTCTACATCACCACGCCTATCTACTATGTGAACGATAAACCCCACTTGGGGCACGCGTACACGACGATCGCAGCAGATGTTGTCACGCGCTGGCATCGCTTAAATGGGCGTGAAGCATATTTTTTGACCGGAACAGATGAACACGGACAAAAAGTCTTTGAGGCTGCAGCCAAGCGAGGGATCACGCCTCAGCAGCATGTCGACGAGCTCTGCGAGCCCTTCAAGGCACTCTGGGTCGACTTGGGCATTCAGAACGATGACTTCATCCGCACCACTGAGAAGCGCCACACACAGGTCGTACAGGACGTCTTGAGCCGTCTGTTTGAGTCTGGAGACATCTACACGGCTGACTATGAGGGCTGGTACTCAACGAGCGCTGAGCGCTTCTGGACGGAAAAGGATCTGGTCGATGGCAAGTGTCCAGACACTGGAACCACTGTCGAGTGGATCAAAGAGAAGAATTATTTCTTCCGTATGTCCAAGTACGCCGACCAGCTCCGCGACTACATCGACAAGAACCCTGACTTTCTTCGGCCCGCATCTCGAAAGAATGAAGTCCTCGGCTACCTCAAGAAGGACGTGGGCGATCTCTGTATCAGCCGTCCCAAGGCGCGCCTACCTTGGGGAATTCCGTTCCCGATGGACCCTGAGTACGTCACCTATGTGTGGTTCGATGCACTGCTCAACTACATCTCAGCGATCGGCTACCACCCAGACGGATCATCAGACACCTTCTCGAAGTGGTGGCCAGCCAGCTATCACTTGGTTGGTAAGGACATCCTGACCACACACTCTGTGTACTGGTCGACCATGCTCTTTGCGATGGGTCAGCAGCCAGCACAGTGTTTGTACGCACACGGCTGGTGGACCATTGAAGGCCAGAAGATGAGCAAGTCGATCGGCAATGTGGTGGACCCGCACTTGCTGATTGACTGCTACGGCGCCGATGCCGTGCGCTACTTCTTGATGCGCGAGATCCTGTTTGGCGCCGATGGTGACTTCTCTCACATGGGCTTTATGACCCGCTACAACGCGGATCTCGCCAATGACTTGGGCAACCTCGCCCACCGGGCGCTGTCGATGACCACAAAGTGGCTGGGCGGTCAGATTCCAGTCCTCGACACCAACACTGAAGCGGATGATGCGCTCCAGGCTGTCGCTGATCAGGCCGTTGCAGACTTCAGAGCACAGATCGAGAATATGCAGATTTCCCTGGCTCTGGAGTCGCTCTGGCGACTGGTGCAGGCAGGCAACAAGTACATCGATGACATGGAGCCATGGAAGCTCAACCGAGAGGGGCAGATGGATCGCCTCGCCGGTGTCATGCGACGGTGTCTCGAGATCTGCAGGGTTGCTGCGGTTCTGCTGAGCCCTGTTGCCCCCAATAAGGGACAAGAGCTCGGAGAAAAGCTGGGCATGACATCTCTCGATGTGAACGATGTTCAAGAGCTGAGTCGACTCATCGCTGGCACCAAGGTGGAGCCAGGAGAGCCGCTCTTTCCACGCATGTCAGAGCTCCCGGAGCGCATTCAAGTTGCGCTGCAGGGTGCGCTGCCGGACAAAGCACAGGCCGCTGCCGATAAGGCTGAAGCCAAGAAGAAGAAACAGGAGGCCCCCGTGGCTGAAGAGCAAGAAGAGAGCACACCATTCATCCAATTCGAAGACTTCATGAAGGTGAAGCTCAAGGTTGGAGAGATAGTCGAGGCCGAGAAACATCCCAATGCTGATCGCCTCTTGGCGCTCAAGGTAGAGGTGGGCGAGGAACGTCCACGCTCCATCGTCGCAGGCATTGCCGCCAAGTATGCCCCTGAGGATCTCATCGGAAAGAAGATCGTCATCGTCGCGAACCTCAAGCCTCGTAAGCTTCGTGGTGTGATGAGTGAGGGCATGTTGCTTGCAGCCACAGGCTCAGAGCTTGAAGGGCTCATCACTGTCGATCCAGATGTAAATTTTGGCTCCTCAGTAGGATAAGCTGGCCAATGAAAGTGGCAGATGCCAGAAACTGACCGGCCAGTCATAATCTAACAATTACAGCCACTTACTTGACTTACTGGATCCTCGTCCATAGAGCGAAGGTAGGTCAACGGAGAGGAGTCTCATGTCCACCAGCGGAAACCGTGATTTATTCGACAGGTGTAATGCCTTTAAGCGGCACAAAGTGGCCCAAGAATACGGTGTGTACCCATTCTTTCGGGCGCTGGATGACTCTGAGGGGTCGAGAGTACTGATCGAGGGTAAGCCTCGGATCATGCTGGGCTCGAACAACTACCTCGGCCTCACGCACCACCCTGAGGTAATTGCTGCCGCCAAGGAGGCGCTCGATCGCTTTGGTACAGGGTGTACCGGTTCCCGGATGTTGAACGGAACGCTGAATCTTCACAATGAGCTCGAGACAGAACTCGCGACCTTCTTGGGTAAAGAGTCGGTCTTGCTCTGGTCTACGGGATTCATGTCCAACTCTGGGTCTGTTGGAGCGCTGTGCACGCGCAAGGACATGATCTTCGCGGATCGCGAAGATCACGCCAGCCTGATCGATGGCTTTATGCTCTCTCAGGCCAAGCTTGTGCGATTCAAGCACAACAATATGGAAGATCTTGAGCGCAAGCTCGAGCTTCATAAAGACTTCAAGGGCGGAAAGTTACTCGCTGTAGACGGTGTCTACTCGATGACCGGAGAGGTCGCCCCCGTCGATCAGATTGTCGCTCTTGGTAAGAAGCACGGCTGCCGCATTCTCGTTGATGAGGCCCATGCCATGGGCACCATTGGGCCGGAAGGGCGCGGTGCTTCGGCTCACTTTGGGATGACTGATCACGTTGACATCATCACGGGTACCTTCTCAAAGAGCTTTGCATCAATGGGTGGCTTTATTGGCTGCCCACAGGCCGTGAAGGACTACCTGATGCACAACAGTCGGCAGTTCATGTACACCGCCAGCTTCACGCCGTCGGTGGCTGCTACCGTCCTTGCTGCCCTGCGCATCATGCGCGCGCAGCCAGAGCTGGTCGATCAGTGTCGTGAGAACGCGCTGTGGATGCGGACTGAGCTTGAGCGCATGGGCTTCAACTGCTTGGAGTCAAACACTGCTGTGGTACCGATTGTTATTGGCCCAGTCGAGCAGATGTTGTGGTTCAACAAGCGCATCTTTGAAGAAGGCGTCTTCGCTAATCCAGTACTTCCACCCGCCGTCCCCACCAACGCTTGCTTGGTCCGGACGTCGTACATGGCGACTCACAAGCGCGAGGACCTCCAGGAGGCTCTCGACATCTTTGAGCTGGTCGGAAACGAACTCGGTGTCATCGGTCCCAACAAGGAGTTGATGGCAGATCACTGGGCTCAGATGGCTCAGACCGTCGGCATCTAAATCAGGCGCCCAGCTCGCTGGCCACTTGAGCGGGAGATCCGCTTATCTGCTCTCCTGTGTGTAGGTTCTTGAGCACGATTGTCCCTGCAGCGGCCTCATCAGGGCCACAGACCAGCGCGAAGGGTACCCCGCGGCCCGAGGCGTCCTTGAACTGCTTCCCCAGCTTACCGACTCGCGTCGAGACCTGGACACGAACACCGGCCTGTCGCAGTACGGCAACGGCCTCGAGGGTTGCTGAGCGGGTCTCACTTGAGAACACGGTCGCCCAGACCTGAGTGGTGGTCTGGGTGTCTGGCATCAGTCCCATCTCCTCCATCAGCATGAAGATACGCTCGATGCCTAGGCTGACACCGACGGCTGGAATGTCGGCCTTGCCGGAGAACATCCCGATCAGGCCATCGTAGCGCCCGCCGCCGGAGATAGAGCCGGTGTACTCGCCATCGAGAACAGCCTCGAAGACCGGACCTGTGTAGTAGTCGAGGCCGCGCGCGAGCGTCCGATCGAGCTTCACCCGATCAGGATCGACCCCCAGATCGCGTGCGAGATCAAGAATGAGCCGAAGCTCTGCCTCTGCCTCTGCCGCTCCGGGAATGGGCGCCCCGTCCATGAATGACCAGAGCTTGCGGACCTGCTCGGCGGAGAAGCCTCTCTCGAGGAGTTCCTTTTCCACGCCGGATCTGCCGACCTTGTCCAGCTTGTCGAGGGCCTGCAGCATGCTCGTCTCTTGATCCGCAGCACCGAGAGCCTCAGCTAGGGCATGCAGAAGCTGTATGTGGTTCACCCGAATCGTGAACTCTGTGAGACCCAGCGCTGTGAGTGCATCGTGGACCACAGCGATGCACTCGGCATCTGCAATGGGAGAGTCAGTACCAATGGTGTCTACATCACACTGGTAGAACTCCCGGAACCGCCCTCGCTGGGGTCGGTCAGCTCGCCACACGGGCTGGATTTGAGAGCGCTTGAAGGGCAGCGGGATTCCAGGGTTCATGGCCATCATCCGAGCCAGCGGTACGGTCAGATCGTATCGAAGGGCCTGATCTACCTCGCCGCGCTTGCCGCCCTCGCCGCGCTTTAGAATCCGAAACATCAGCTTCTCTCCCTCATCACCGTACTTTCCGGTCAGGGTCTCGATGCGCTCGAAAGCGGGAGTCTCGAGTGGCTCAAAGCCGTAGCGAGCAAAGACGTCGCGGACGGTACTGATCACCATCAGCCGGCGATTCATGGTGGCAGGCATCAAGTCCCGCGTGCCTTTTGGAAGGAACACCTTGGCCATTGCAGACTCCTTAGAGCACAGGGTCTATCCCAGCGTACCCAATCCGGGTCGTGTTAACCAAAAGGGGCTGCCTAGGAGCTTTCTTGCCCGCGCTGATCCCAACCATTGGACTGGAAGTTCACTGTCAGCTCAAGACACAGAGCAAGATGTTCTGTGCATGCCCGATCACCCACGGGGCTGAGCCAAATTCTGCGGTGTGTCCGGTCTGTCTGGGCCACCCGGGAGCACTGCCTGTGGTCAATGATGAGGCGGTTCGGCTCGCTGTTCGCGCGGGCATGGCAGTGGGCTGTACGATCAACGACCGCTCAGTCTTTGCCCGTAAGCACTATTTCTACCCCGATCTGCCGAAGGGCTATCAGATCAGCCAGTTCGACCAGCCCATCTGCAGTGATGGACGGCTGAGCGTCTTGATTGATGGAGAGCGGTCTACCTTTGAGATTGAGCGAATTCATATGGAAGAAGATGCCGGAAAGCTCACTCATGACGGTGATCGGTCTCTGGTCGACTTCAACCGTGGAGGCACACCGCTCGTCGAGATCGTGGGTCGACCAGACCTCCCCAGCCCTGAGATAGCGGAGGCATGGATGCGAATGCTGCATCGGGTGATGACCGCGGCAGGTGTGACCCATGGTGACATGGAGAAGGGTCACTTTCGGTGCGATGCCAATGTCAGCTTGGCACCTGCGGGAGGACCCCTGGGTACACGGGTCGAGATCAAGAACATCAACAGCTTTCGCTTTCTGAGTAAGGCCATTCATGCAGAGATTGCACGCCAACGGCGTGTGCTGGAATCAGGCAAGAGGATCGTTCAGTCCACGAGGAGCTGGACTGGTAGTGAGACGGTCTCCCTCCGAAGCAAAGAGGATGCAGCAGATTATCGGTACTTTCCGGACCCGGATCTCGGGCCCGTGCCGGTATCTCAGGCCGACCACAGCCACGCTGAAGCAGCCCTCTCGGGTATACCGCTTGATCTGCACTTGCTCGATGAGGACCACGCTGAGATCACCGACTTTAAGGCACGCTTTGCGCTGCCTGATGCTGATGCTGTTGCGCTCCTCGCGGATGCGACGCTCCGGGCGTACTTTGAGTCTGCTGTGGAGGCCGGCGGCACGCCGAAGGCCATGGCAAATTGGACCAGGGGTCCGCTTGCTCGCTGGCTCAACACCCACAGTGGTGCCACGCTTTCGCTTGAGCCCGCCGAGCTTGTTCATCTCGAGCAGATGGTCGGTGCAGGTCAGATCACGCGCGATGTTGCTCGCTCGGCAGTCACGGAGCTGTGCGACTCCGGCGGCAGTGCGGCTCAGTTGATCGCGGATCGGGGTTGGCTGAAGGTTGAAGACCAAGGGGAGATTACCGCTGCAGTTTCAGCAGTGATGACGGAGCATAAACAGGAGGTCGCGCGCTTTCGTGCCGGTGAAGCGAGACTGTTCGGCTTCTTTATTGGTGCGGTGATGCGGCGCTTCGATGGACGTGCAGATGCGACCGAGATTCGTGCGGCGCTCAAGGCTGCACTTGAGGGCTCCGCTGAAGAAGGCTGACGTGCTATCAATTGAGGTGGAGCGTCTGAAGTGACCTGGTACTACACACGAGAATCCGGTGATGAGGGTCAAGTCCTCACAGATGAGGGCACACCGCCTGGTGTGAGCATCTCAGATCTGGTCCGTGCAGGGCCACTGCCGATGAGTGTGGCGCTCGAATTGATTGCCTATCTCGCGGATCTACTCACGATCGCGCAAGAGGACGATGCCCTTCATGGTGACATCAGCCCAGGTGATGTCTTCATCAATGACTTGGGATCGGTCAGTCTGTCCGGGTACGGGCCTGTGAGAGATCGGGGTCGAGCGCCAGAGGGCCGGCCGCTCTTTCCCGCCTCAGATGTCTATGGTCTCGGTCTCGTCATCCACGCTGTCCTCTCCACTCAGTCGATGGGCGCCATTCCGCGAGAGCGTGACGCACACGATGATGCAATTGTCGACAAGCTGCTGGCCATAGATTGGTCATCTCTTCAGTCCCTTCCGGGCAGAGACTCGCTGATTCACTTTCTGTGCTCCATGCTTGCTTTCGATCCATCTGAGCGGCCAAAACCGCTTGATGTCGCCAATGTGTTGGCTGGAGCAGGAGACAAGATAGGGGGCGACGGCATTGGTCTGTGGGCCTCAAAGCGGTGGTCAACGTCCAGACCCATCGAGGAGGAACTTCCCACGATTGCTGAGGTGCTTGATGCACCAGCAGAGCTTGGCCGTGTATTCAATAAGACGGGCCAGTATGCGCGCCGTCAGTCAGCGAGTGCCAAGGGCGAGTGCACAGCCTTCTGGAGCAAGGACAAGATCTCAGCGATGCTTGATGAGGGTGAGGATCCCTTGGCTGGTTCGCAGATGTTCGAGCGCATGGATCTTCAGAATACGCTGCAGGAAGAGGAGCCGAGCGTGATTCGGTCTCCGCGTCCGAACCTGGAGCACCCGTATCCAGATGAGACGCCATGGTCCCCGGATGCAACCATCACGGGCAAGCCCGACGATCCGAATCTTCAGGCCGCCATGGCAAAGCTCAGGGCAGATGCGGAGTCGAGCATGTCCTTGCCGCCGTCACCACCGCCTGCTGAATCTAAGCCACCACCGCCCCAGGTAAGGCCAAGTCCGCCACCGGCAGCACCCGTGGCCCAGAGCCCTGTGTCAGCGGTCGGGCCACGCGCTCCGGCCTCAAAGCCTTTTCCATGGCTGCCAGTCATCCTTGGGTTGGTCGGGACCGGTCTGGTTGTGGGTCTCTTTGTGTTGGCTGCTGTTCTCTATATGACCATCAATAATGATCAGCCTGCGACGCCTACGCCGGCTCAGGTCGAGTCAGAGGTCGTCAAGGAGACACCGAAGCCAGAGCCGAAGAAGCGCCGTGTGACACCAAAAAAGACGACACCTAAGAAGGTGAAGTCCAAAACAAGAAAGCGCGCTGCAGCACCCGCCCCAGTCGCACCACCGACCACAGACTTTGAGGTCACATTTCGTGCGATGGGTGCAGACGCAAAGCTGGAGTGTGGAGATGGCCAATCAGGACGCTTTGTGGGTGTGACACGCCGTACATTTACTGACGTCACGACCTGCAGGGTCACCATTGATGGGGTTTTGGGTGCGGTTCAGGTTCGTCGGAGCTCGACCGTCAGCTGCAAGGTCTCGGGTGGGGCAGTGACCTGCTCGGGGACCTGATGGATCTACTTGATATTGCCGTCGTCGCGGGCCGTGAGGCCGCGACCATTATTCGAGATGCGCGAAATGAGGGCCTCGAGGTTGTGCACAAAGGTGCTATCGACATGGTCACCCAGGTGGACCTCCGTGCTGAGGAGGCCATCCGCTCCATCTTGAAGACCCACACGCCGGACATTCCCGTGCTTGCAGAGGAGGGTGGTGGTGCTGTGAATGCGGACACCCGATGGATTGTTGATCCCCTCGATGGGACCACCAATTTTGTGCATGGGTATCCGTCGTATGCGGTCAGCATTGCGCTGGAATTAGACGGTGTGCTTGAGGTCGGCTGTGTCTTCGATGCGGTCAACGGTCTGCCCTATACGGCACGTCGAGGTCACGGTGCATTCTGCGGAGAGCGTCGACTGGCAGTCTCGAGCACAGCGGATCTGAACAAGGCGCTGCTGGTCACAGGATTTCCTTATGATCGTCGCGACAATGTAGACCGATATCTTCGGTATGTGCGCCGCTTCTTGGTTTCCAGCCAGGGCCTTCGCAGGGCCGGCGCGGCGGCCATGGATTTCGTCGCTCTCGCCTCAGGTCAGGTCGATGGCTACTGGGAATTTGGACTTAATCCCTGGGATATCGCTGCCGGTGTGTTGCTTGTTTCGGAGGCTGGAGGCGAGGTCACAGACATGGGTGGAGGAGCGCTTTCTCTGGCGACTCCGAGGCTCCTGGCGAGTAATGGAAAAATACACCACGACATGGCGCAAATCTTGGCAGAATTGCTAAGCTCTGACTGAGCGGGAGAATCCATGGGAATTTCGGTCGGAATCGACCTTGGAACATCGAATTCAGTGGTTGCGGTCATGAAAGATGGCCGGCCAGTGGTGCTGACAGACTCGGGTGGACGAAACCTTCAGCCCTCGGTGGTTGCACTTGGCCACGGCGGCGAGCCGGTTGTGGGTCACATTGCGAGGCAGCAGCTGACCTACGCGCCCGACACCACCGTCGCGAGCTCTAAGCGCCTGATTGGACGGCGGTATAAGGACCCAGAGACTCAGCGGATACGCTCGCAGGTCGGATGGAGCATCTTTGAGGGTGAGGGCGGCGATGCCCGACTTCGTGTCCAAGGCAAGGAATACACAGCCCAAGAGATTGGTGCTCATGTGCTCGTTCACATGGTCAAGCTGGCGGAGGCCGCAACGGGTGAAACGGTGGACTCTGCCGTGATTACGGTGCCCGCTTACTTCAACGATGCACAGCGACAAGCAACGAGAGACGCAGCAGAGATAGCCAACCTGAAGTGTCTGAGGATCATCAATGAGCCGACTGCGGCTTCTATGGCCTACGGCTATGATCAGAACGAGACACAGCGGGTTGTTGTCTATGATCTCGGTGGTGGGACCTTTGATGTGTCGGTTCTTCACATAGGCGATGATGTCATCGAGGTCATCGCTACTGCTGGCGACACGTTCCTGGGTGGTGATGATTTTGATCAGCTGATTGCCAATCACATCCGGAATGCTTTTGATACCGAGGGCAAGGGCTCCATCCCGAGCGATCATCAGGCGAATGTTCGGCTCAAGCATGCTGCAGAACAGCTCAAGCGAGAACTGAGCGAGAAAGACTCTGCTCAGACCCGCATTGCTGGCCTTGCGCGATCTCCGAGCGGCTCTCCGGTCGATGTCGATGCGGGCCTGAATCGGACTCTTGCACGTACGCTCTGCATGCCGCTGATTCAGCGCTCCTTTGTGGTCTGTGATGATGCACTGGCTCAAGCAGGCCTCTCCGCTGCTCAGATAGACGGAATCGTTCTTGTTGGGGGAATGACACGCTTTCCCATCATCAAGGAGGCGGTCTCCCAGTACTTCGGAGAGGATCCGATCGACCACATCAATCCTGATGAGGTTGTCGCCTGCGGTGCGGCCATTCAGGCGCATCAGCTCACACAGATCACGGATGAGCCTGCACCGATTCTTCTCGATGTCACACCACAGACATTGGGTGTGCGGACGGTGGGCGATCTGATGGACGCCATCATTCCGCGAAACACAGCAATTCCAACCTCAGCATCCAAGGTCTTTCATACGGTGAAAGACAATCAGACTGAGGTTCGAATCAAGGTCTACCAGGGTGATGCGCGTGAGGTGCGGAGCAACTATCTGCTGGGTGAGTTTGTGCTCGATGGTCTCGCGGAAGGTGCTCGAGGTCACGCCAAGGTCAAGGTGACTTTCAACATTGATGCCAGCGGCATGGTCAACGTTGTCGCGACGGCTTCAGGTACAGGTTCGACCAAGGAGATGCGGGTTGAGTCATCATCGAATCTGTCACGGGGAGAGGTGGATGAACTGCGCTTTGACGCTGCTCCAGAGTCGGCCGAGGAGGTCGCTAGCGCCCCGGCGGAGATGTCAGGTGGACCGGAGATCATCAGCCCTGTCGATCTCCCGGTCATTCAAGATGACCTGGCGCCCGACGATCTGCTGACTGCAGAGGCGGGTCTCGACTGGGACGACGAGGACGATGACGATGATTGGGACGATGATGTCGATGATCTTCTCCTTGAAGATGATGATGATGATGTGACGGGCTAGCCGCGCGGGGTAGACTGTTTTTCATGGAGGATGCATGGACCCGAAGGTTCCCATGAGCATCGAAGTCAATACGCTTCACGAGATCTTAGACGAGCTTGATTACTATCGGCTCCTCCGTCTTGATCCTGACTGTGTTCAGGGCGACATCGAGCCTGCGTCTCGTGCAGCGTCGCGCAAGCATCATCCAGATCGGGTGAGTGCCATCGGTGACGGAGACCTCTCAGGCAAAGCCAATGACATCTTTCAGCGGATCAAAGAGGCGAGCGAGAACCTCGGTGACCCTGACAAGCGCGCTCAATACGATGAGATCGTCAAGACCGGCATCCTTCGTATGACTGAGGAGGCGCTCGCTGTCGCGGAGAAGGAACGCCTCAAGGCAGAGAGTCCGGAGCATGCGGCCTCGGATCCCAAGGCCGAGAAATATTGGCACATGGGTCTCAAGGACTGGGAAGACAAGAACTACAAGGGCTGCGTGATGAACATTCAGTTCGCGCTGTCTTTCGAGCCAGAGAACCAGACCATGAAGGACTGGCTCCAGAAGGCACAGGATGCCTCCAAGAAGCAGTCTTCAGAGACCAAGAACCCGTACAAGCTGCGCATCGTTTAGCGCGGCTCGGAATCGGTCAGCCGATGAGCTCGCCGTGGAAGGTCCAGCGACCACTCTGGAAGTGCTCCCTGTTTTCTGCCCACCAGGTCCTCCATGTAGCGATGTGTAGGGTCTGAACGCGGTAGGGGCCCTCAGCATCGAAAGGCAGTCTTATGCCCGTCGCGATGACCAATTCGTCGTAGGTCGAGCGTCGGACCATCGGATCATCGTGAGAGAGTCTCGAGATGAGGAGGCCCGGATCCATCAGCCGTCCGTGGCGATAGCGGAAGCCATCCTCAAAGTGATTTTTGTGCTCTTCCCACCAGTGAGTCCAGCGATTTCTGAGCAGGCTCTCCTCGGGGTCTTCGTGATGCCCGGTGATGAGCTCGAGGGCACCAGATGCCACACGTCCGCGTGCTTGATCTCGGCTCGCTGTGGCCTCGATAAGGCGTGGAATTGCTCGAGGATCTCCGAGGTAACCGAGACCCTGCATCGCGCCGAGTCCGGCTGGGCCCTCGAGGTCAGCAGACCGGAACAAGAGCAGCAGGTAGTTTGGTCCACCATATCGGCCCACGATCTCACCAAGAGAGCGTCCGAGTCCCGGGCGCTGCGCTGCGAGGGACTGTGCCTGGTAGTCCACACCCTGCCACTCTCCGAGGAGCAACAGAGAGACGGATGTCTCTTCAGCAAGCTCGGCTTCCTCGAGTGAAGGCAAGAGAGGGTCGATCGCCGAGATGTCACCGATGCGTCCCAGCGAGATGATGGCTGCCTTCCGCGTGGTGGGGTTGGCCCCAGGCTGCGCAAGTTGCTTCAGCGGCTCGATGGCGATGGGCTCCCGGCGTAGACCGAGAACTTCAGTGGCTGCAGCGACACCTTGAGGGTCTGTGCCGCCTTCGAGTGCATCGAGCAGGCCGTCGACGAGTGCAGCGTTTGGCGAACGCGCCATAGCGCCCACGAGAGCACGCTTAGCGATACCGCCCGCTCTGACCTCGAGGAGGTGGTAGAGCAGTGCCTCTGCAGCCTCAAAAGAGCGGTGTGCGCTGAGGAGATCCGTTGCTGCAACGAAGCGGGCGAGGTTCGGATCTGTGCTGCGAGGACTCGAGAGATCAATGCTCTTAGAGAGCTGGTCAATCTCAGCCTTGAGGTGTTCTACGACCCGAACACTGCATGCTGCTACAGCCATTCTGTGTGCACCAATGCGGCGCTCTGGGCGGTCTGCATCGGCACGACTCAGGGGTGGTCGGGCGCGCTGTGCATTCCATCGGTCTCGGGCGTGATCCGCTGCACGGTTGAGGTGCCAGTCGAGACTTCTTGCTGGCTGACCGCTGATGGCATCTGCTGCCGCAACGCCAGCGGCGTGGTCTACCGACTTAAAGAGATTGTGGGCTTGCTCTGCTGCTCCAGCAACGCCCGCCTGGGCTTCTCTCAGTCTCGCCCATGCTTCACGAATCGGCAGACCAAGTGCTGCGTACTCATTCGCTGCTCGACTGTAGTCGGCGACAGCTTTCTGCATATCGCCCTGAGCTCGGAAGAGATCTCCTCTGCGAATCAGTACTCGCTGAAGCAGTTCTGGTTCGTCACCTGCTAGGGTTCTCGCAGTCTGATAGACCTCGGCGGCCTCAGCCCACTGACCTTGAGTTCGGTGGCAGTCACCGAGGCCGAGTGTGGCCCGTGCAGCGAGCCCATTCTGCTTGGCCGCACGCGCAATCTGCAGTGCCTCATTGAAGGTCTGGGTGGCTTCTGTGTGCTGTTCTCTGAGGAGCAGACGCTCGCCGAGCAGCAAGAGTGCTTCGCAGCGATCAGCGGGAACAGTGAGGTGTGCGATACAGCCTCTGAGGATGTCTTCACACCATGGTTCTTGTCGGCTCACAGCGATCATACCGATCAGGAGCCTGGCGCGATCTGCGACAGGGCCGGGAACATTCCGAAGCGAGCGGAGCCTCCGCTCGGCATCGTCATGGTGGCCCAGATCGACTTCAATTCTGGCGAGGCAGAGCACGGCCTCGGCCATCGGTCCACGGACCTGGAAGCCGCGGGCCCGCTCGAGCAGGTCGACCAGAACGGTGTGAGCCTGGTTGCGATCATTGCGGTCAAGGTGCACACCAGCGAGAGCGACGCCGGCCATCTCGACCATTCCGAGTTCGTCATGACTGTTTACATCTGAGACTGACTCATCGAGGAAGTGAATGAGCTCGCGCTCGAGTCCATCATCTCCCTTGGGGAACAGGCGTGCCAGGGTCTGAACCATGGATGCTGTGGGCTGAAAGACGGTGGGCACAGTCTGAGGAAGACGGGTGCCCCGAAAGGCCTTCAGCAGGGCCCAGCGGGCTTGGCCCGGGTCGGTGTGGAGCATGGCCGTGCCCAGTCGCTCCCAGCCACCCACCATTCCGGGGTGTGCAGCAGTGGCCTGGCGCAGTCGCTCGATTGCAGTATCGGTCTCACCGCGCTCGAGCAGTTGCTCGGCCAGCTGTAGGAGCAGAAAGCCCGACTCTGGATCGCACTCGAGACGCGCTTGAAAGCGCTGATCGGGGTCCCGTAGGTTGTTGTCGAGAATGTGAATTGTTGCAGCCAGCCACGCCTCAAAGCACTCGTGCAGTGGCTCAAACTTGGTGCCTGTCCATCGCCCAAAAACGGCTCCATCGTTGTCGTCAGGTGCGTATGCCCAGTGGTCCGTCTCGAGCGGTCCGTCGGCGAATACGACCACATCGGGGACATGCTCTGCGGCGACGGCCAGCTCACTCACTGAGCGAATCTGCAGAACGCCGCGAAACAGCACGGCACCATTCCAGCGGTGCAGAAAGCGAAGGAGTGATCTCGGTATGGGCCGTGCGAGCAGCTGGTTGGCTGCTGCGAGCGCATCCTCAGTGGCAGGACCACGGAGATTGTGGACATCATTTCTATAGCGCTCAATGACACTTAGGAGAGGCTTGAACGGGTCTGCGGCAGTCTGCATGGATCAACTCTGGTACGGCGGGACACCCACGAGCGTGGGGTGGGGTGTCCAGCATACCAGACTTGACATGCCAAGGGTAGTGTCAAGGCGAAACAATCACTATTTTTTATAAGTAGCTGTGATCGTGGTTAGATCTGCTGTTTATTTGCTTCTATTTGGCGACGAAATTTACCAGTCTTCCTGGGACAAAGATCTCCTTGATGATCCGCTTTCCTTCCAGGTGTCGAGCGACATTTGGGTTTGCCTTGGCCTGCGCGAGGACAGAGTCTTTGTCATCATCTTGAGAGATCGTGATGGTGCCTCGCAGCTTACCCATGACCTGAACCGCGATCTCCAGGGTGTCTTCAACCAGCGCACTTGGATCGAATTCTGGCCATGCGGCCTCAGCGAGTGTGTCTGTGTGGCCGAGTCGTGACCACAACTCTTCGGCCAAGTGGGGCGCGTAGGGGCTCAAGATCAGGATAAATGCCTCCGCCTCTTCGCGTGTGGGCAGCTCCCCGCCTGCTGTGTTCACCAGCTCCATCATCCGAGACACAGGCGTATTGAATTTGAGTGCAGCGATGCCCTCGGTGCTCTCCTTGATCGCCAAGTGTAGTGCCTTAGTGACATCTTTTCTTGGCTCGCTGAAGGGCTTGATGTCACCGGTGTGCTGATCGACAAAGAGTCGCCAGACCCGACCGAGGAAGCGATACACGCCCTCACATCCAGAGGTCTGCCAGGGCTTGACCTGATCGAGTGGACCCATGAACATCTCGTAGGTCCTCAGTGCGTCAGCGCCGTATCGGGCAACGATGTCGAGCGGATCCTCAACATTCTTCTTGGACTTGCCCATCTTCTCCATTTGAGTGTGGACGGGTGTGTCGGAGCCCTTCACAAACCAGCCCTCACCGCGCTGCTCCACCTCAGTCGGATGGTAATATTTTCCGCGCTCGTCTTGGTAGCTGTAGGCGAGGATCATGCCCTGATTGAAGAGGGCCTTGAAGGGTTCCTTGGTGTGGACCAGGCCGCAGTCGTAGAGCACCTTGTGCCAGAAGCGTGCATACAACAGGTGAAGTACGGCGTGCTCGACACCTCCGATATAGAGGTCGACTGGGCCCCAGTACTGCTCTGCTTCTTCACTAAAGGGTGCAGTGTCATTGTGAGGGTCCATGTACCGGAGGTAGTACCAGCAGCTACCAGCCCACTGAGGCATGGTGTTGGTCTCCCGGACGGCGGGCTGACCATTGTGTGTCGTATTCAGCCATGCCTCAGCCCGTGCGAGCGGCGGGCGACCATCAGCAGTCGGCATGTACGCATCGATGTGCGGGAGGGTGAGCGGAAGGTCGGCTGGATCGATGGTGTGGACCTCGCCATCAGCAGTATGGACGATCGGGAAGGGCTCTCCCCAGTACCGCTGACGGCTGAACAGCCAGTCGCGAAGCTTGAAGTTGATCTTGCCTTGTCCCCGGCCCTCTGCCTCGAGCCAGCTGATGATGGCGGTCTTGAATGCATCCACCGTCAGACCGTTGTAGCTGCCTGAGTTCACAGCAGGCCCGTTACCGGTAAATGCGGCCTCGAGGACATCGTGATCAGCGGGGCTCTCGATGACCTCGATGATGGGCAGATCAAAAGTCTTGGCAAAGGCGTGGTCACGCTCGTCGTGTGCAGGAACGGCCATGATCGCACCGGTTCCATAGGTCATCAAGACGTAGTCTGCTGTCCAGATTGGAATCTGGTCTCCGGTGACTGGATTGATGGCATAGGCGCCGGTAAACACGCCAGTCTTCTCTCTCTCTGCAGCGATCTGACGGTCCATATCAGAGCGATTTCTCGCCTGATCGACATAGCGCTGGACATCCTCTGCTTGTTCCGGAGTGGTGACGGCGTTGACCAGCGGGTGTTCCGGTGCCAAGACGCAGTAGGTGGCTCCGAACAGGGTGTCCGGCCGCGTGGTGAAGACGGTGAATTCACCGTCACCGCCAGCGATCTCAAAGCGGACCTCGGCACCCTCGGATCTCCCAATCCACTTGCGCTGCATCTCAAGGATGCCCTCAGGCCAGTCAAGTCCATCCAGATCATCGAGCAGTCGCTGTGCATATGCTGTGATCTTCAGCATCCACTGACGCATGAGTCGGCGCTCGACTGGATCACCAGTCTCCACGTACTTGCCGTCTTGTACCTCCTCATTGGCCAGCACGGTGCCTTGAGCGGGACACCAGTTGACGGGTACTTCTTCCAAATATGCCAGGCCTTGCTCATGCAGCTTGAGAAAGATCCACTGGGTCCAGCGGTAGTAGTCAGGGTCTGTTGTCGAGATCTCACGATCCCAAGAGAATGAGAAGCCGAGCCGCATCAGCTGCTTCTTGAAGTAGGCGATGCGCTCCAGGGTGATCTCTGCTGGGTGTCGGTTGTCGCGCATTGCGGCCCGCTCAGCGGGAAGACCAAAAGCATCCCACCCCATTGGATTCAGGACGGCGTGTCCTGTCATGCGCTTGTGACGCGCGATGATATCGACAGCTGTGTAGCTCAGCGGATGGCCAACATGGAGTCCAGCACCCGAGGGGTACGGAAACATGCTCAAGACATAGTACTTGGGCTTTGTTGGGTCTTCTTTGGCGTCAAACGTATGGTTCTCCGCCCAATATGACTGCCACTTTGGCTCAATAGTTGCGGGGTCGTACCGGTAGTTGTTCTCAGTATCCGCCATGGGTCACCTCTCAAGGGCGCCCATCTAACCCCGAACGGCCTCAGCGGGTGCTGCGAATCCGAATAGGCGCCGACTGAAACTGAAGTAGCCGGTCTGCTGCCGCTTCAGTCGCAGCGATTTCAGCATCTGTCCAGGGCAGTGCCATCAAGGTCAGCGCCGCTCCGATCAGAACGCCGGCTGAGGCAAAGAGCGTGAAGAGAAGGTCGGCTGTCAATGGATCGATAAGGTTCTGCATGGTTCCTCCCTGAACATCTGTACAGAGTGTACTGTACGAACGTTCAGGACAGCAAGTGTTGTTGCGGACAATTTATGTCCGAATTACACTTTTTTTTGCTGTAAAACAGATAAAACGAGGATTTTATGTCTGATCGCGTCTTGATCACCCAGCCTATTGACCCTGCGGGCCTCGCCATGCTCGAGGCAGAAAATTTCGCGGTCGAGGTCTGGCCTGGGCCCGAGCCCATGCCGAAGTCAGCGCTGCTGGACCGTGTCAGGGGCTGTGCGGGCCTGATCTCAATGCTCACGGACTCGGTCACTGCTGATGTCCTGGAGGCTGGACCGCTGCGCGTGGTGGCACAGCATGCAGTCGGCATCAACAACATAGATCTCGATGCCGCTCGCTCACTTGGTGTTGCGGTGGCACACACACCGGGTGTACTCACGGAGGCCACTGCTGACCTCACCTTGGCACTAATTTTGGGTGCTGCACGACGCATCCTGGAGTCAGACAGGCTGGTACGCTCAGGGCAGTGGGTGGGCTGGAGCCCGACCTTGATGCGCGGAATGGAATTGAATGGTGCGGTGCTCGGCATTGTCGGCATGGGTCGGATTGGGGCCGCTGTTGCCCGGCGAGCAGAGGCATTTGGAATGCAGGTCATTCACCACAACCGGAGCAGTGGAGTGCCCCTTCAGACTGTCCTCGAGACCAGCGATGTGTTGACGCTCCACTGTCCCCTCACCCCGGAGACCCATCACCTCATTGATGCTGCTGCGCTCGCGAGGATGAAGCCCGGTGCCATTCTGATCAATACGGCGCGAGGCCCTGTGGTCGATGAGTCCGCGCTGGTCGACGCCCTCGACAGCGGTCACCTCGGTGGTGCGGGTCTGGACGTCTTTGAGCAAGAGCCTCTTGTTCACCCAGGACTGCTGAGGAGCGAGCGCGCGATCTTGCTGCCCCACATCGGCAGCGCGACGGTAGCAACCCGCCGCAAGATGGGAGAAATGGTGGCGAGTGATTTAATACGAGGCCTGACGGGTCAACCTCTTGAGCATGGAGTGAGCAACTGATGGGTGTAGAGCTGAATAAATCTCAGAAAATGGTGATGCTGCTGAGCCGAATGGCAGAGGCGGGAGGGATCTCAGCCGACGATGCAATCACAGCCTATGATCTCGATGACCGAACCCTCCGTCGGTACCTCTCAGACCTGCGCGGCATCGATGTGCCTGTGCGGGATGAAGGCAGAGGAACCGATAGAATGCTCAGCCTGGAGGCCTCGTTTGGTCGGAAGGGTGTGCAGCTGACACTGCTTGAGCTGGTCTCTCTGCACTTCGGTCGTTCTCTCTTTGATTTTCTCAAGGGAACAGGCTTTGCTGAAGACATGAGCGATGCTCTCGAGCGGATCAGTACGTGGTCGGGTGGCCCCAATGGGCAGCACGCGGGACTTGTTGAGCACATGGATCGCAAGTTCGTCGCGGTGCCTGAGCACGCCAAGGATCACACCAGAGATGCAGACATCCTCGATGACATCCTCACTGCACTGCTCCGGCAGAATCCGGTTGAGGCGCTCTATGCCCGCGTAGGCGGCCCTGTTCGGACCTATAGGCTCCACCCCTACACCCTCGCCCACTGGCGTCAGGGGCTCTACCTCTTTGCATTAGATGTGGATGTGGGGCGAGTCAAGACCTACGCCGTCGATCGCTTTCGCGCATTCTCGCGGAGCCGCAAGGACACCTTTGAGTACCCGACTGATTTTGATCCGGGAGCGCTCGTCGCGGACTGCTTTGGGATCATTGGCGGTGAGGTAAAAGACATCCGCCTGAAATTCTCACGCGCGGTGGCTCCTTATGTACGCGAGCGCATCTGGCATCACAGTCAGAACGTGGAGCCTCAGGGCGACGGCTCGATCGAGGTCAGCCTTCGTGTGGGGCTGAGTCCAGAACTGGAGGCCTGGGTGCTTGGTTTTGGCCCCAGCGTCTCCGTCCTCGAGCCGACGCCATTTCGTGACCGCATTCGTCGTCTCCATTCTGAGGCGGCTCAGGCATGAAGACTGTTCGCAGCATCGTGGGTCGACACCCCGATCAGGACACGGCCAGTCCGCACAGGCTGACTGCCTATGACCCTTACTGTGGTGATGAGGCCCTGCTGTGGCCCGGAGACTACGACGACTACCTCCGTCACTCCGCCCGTATTGGCTCGCCGCCGCGGCTCGACTCCGCGGAGTACACGGCCCTTGATTTAGAGTTTGAGCGGGTCTATCGAGACATTCTCGACGGGAGCGAGCCTTGGTCTGCCATCGAGCCGCTGACGGAGCCATTGCTGATTGCAGGGGCCATCAAGCACGATGGTCGACCGCCAGGACGGGTGATGTGCATGGTGGATGATGTCACCCTCGCAGACATCTCTGAGAATCAGCTTCCTCAGGTGGGCCTGGTGGGTCCAGATCGGATTTTGGGCCCGTGGTCGGATGAGTCTCTGCCCGCCTGGGTACGGGTTCAGATGGGGGCGATCATGGCATTCGTACCAGAGGTGGATCCCGGAGTCCCGCCGTGGGCTCGGGCCATCAAGCGTAAGCCCCGCCCGGAAACCGCCGTTCGACAGAGCCTGAGGGTCATGGCCAGGACACCACCCATGCTCTGGGAGGTACAGGGCGACACCCTGTCTCCCATGCTTCCGCTGGGTAGACACTTCATTCCTGTTGGTCCCGTTCAGGGTGTCCCGCCAGTCCCGGCGGTGATCGGTCGGGTGGTGGCCTCCGAGCACGGATACTTTCTGGCGGCGAGCTTACCGCTGATGCGACGACCACCAGCCGACCTCATCACGCGACGTGTGCGTCTGGAGTGGCTGCGTCTCCGCAGAAGGGAGCGCCGGCTGAGCATAGAGGACACCCTCAGGGAGCGCAGTGAGGTTCTCTACAGGAGCTGTCTCGAGTGGCTCTGGCTTCAGCTTGAAGGCTCACCGGGTTCTGCCTGGTAGCTCAGTCGGTTGCACCCAGATCAAGTAGCCATGCTTCATTGGGTGCGATCTCCAGCTCTTGGCGGAGCTTCTCGTTAGCGGCGTGCGCGAGATCATTGGCTGAGTCTGAGCTCATCGATGCACCTGGATATTTGTACAGGCGTTGCGCCTTAGCGGAGGGGAAGCTTGCGCTAAAGAGGCCCCCGATGGTCACCACCGTGCCGGAGAGGGAGACCAGGTTGAAGGTCTTGTAGGCATCGACATTCTTTGCTGTGGACATGCCGACAAGACCCGCGACAACACCGGCCACGCCGACACCAGCAACGATGTACCAGGTGCTGGACTTACTCTTGAGGTCCCGAATGTCTGCGACCAGCCGGTCCCGCTGCTTATCCGCCTCAGCGAGGTGCAGAAAGTCGGGTGTGGAGAGCCGCTGTGGGCCCCTGTACACCCCCCAGGTTCTGAAGGTTGAGATGTTGTCGGTCACGACGACACCGCTGCCCAAGCCTTGTGGGTGGCCATAGGACATGGAGGTGAAGGTAGCGACGGAGCTTCCCCGGTACTCGGTCTCTGCGCGAACCTGTAGTCGCTGGGCCTTGTAGGTGCGGAGCGCCATGAGTCGGTCGACGGTGAGCTGGCCCAGGCTCGTCGGGGCCGGTGGGAGTTTCTCTATTGGCAAGACAGTGCTGGCTGAAGCGCCGTCCGCTTCGCTCTGTGTTGACGGGGTCTCTTGGCCCCAGGCGGCCTGGCTAACCAGCAGTGCAGGAAGCAGGAATCTCATGTTGTCTCCTCTGAGGGTGGCTCAGGCCAGGCCGGTGTCGCGCCATCGATGATGGCTGCCATGTCATCACACAATGGTGCCTCGAGTGTGATCGATCCGCCATCTGGATGGGGAATGTTTAGTCTTGCAGCATGCAGCGCATGTCTGGGAAAGCCGGTGGCTTGGCGAATCATCGGCCCCTCTCCGTGGTCAAGATAGTGCAGGAAGATCTTGTCTGGTTGACCATACATCTTGTCGCCAAGTATCGGAATACCCAGCGACTCCAAGTGGACGCGAATCTGGTGAGTTCGGCCTGTGTGAGGCTCAGCGCTTACTAGGGTGAGGTCACCCATTCTCTTGATGACCTTCACGGTTGTCTTTGCGCTCAAGCCCTCGGGGTTGATGCCCCTTCGCAGGCGAATGGCTGAGCCCGTGGCATGTCCGACTGCCCCCTCGACGACCTGTTCATCCCAGTCCGGTGAGCCGTGCACGATGGCCTTGTACAGCTTTCGAGGCTTCTTCTCGAAGAAGGCTCGCTTTAAGAAGGCGTTGGCTATCTTGTCCTTGGTCAGAACGTTGATTCCGCTGGTCTCTCGATCGAGGCGATGGGCGAGATCGACCACATGGTCTGGCCGTGCTGCGCGTGCGATGCCCACGAGGCCATAGGTGAAGGTCAGTCCCGCTGGATGTGCCAGCATCCCTGACGGTTTTGAGACCACAAGCAAGCGGTCATCCTCGTGAATGACGAGCGGTAGGGGAGGAGGAGGCCCTGGGGGTGCCAGCTCCGGGGAATTGACCCAGAGTTCTTCACCGGCAAACAGGGTTGAGGCTGGCTTGAGCGTGCCGGAAGGCCGGAGAATCTCACCGATGACGATCATACGCTTGATCTGGCTGCGTGAGAACCGTGGAAATCGGGCTGCGAGATAAACATCGACGCGCTGCCCGTCCCCTTGTGACTGAACAAAGACGGTACGAATGGCCTTGGTGGGTTGCTCTATCTTCACAGCGCCGTCCTAACCTCGGTCGAACCCGCTATGCTCACAGTATGAAAAAACGTGTCCTTCGGCCTGCCCTCGTGCTGGCCATGACCTGGCTGCTCGTCAGCATGATCATGACGATCTTGCTGATGCCGACGCTGGGTGCGCGAGGTCTCTTCTGGCTGTGCCTACAGGATCTGGCCTGCCTCATCGGCTGTGGCTGGGAGATCCGACGCGCATGGCAGGTTCAGGCAGCACTCAGGGGCATGTCCGCCGAATCGTGAGGTGGTCCTGTGGATCGCTGCCCAGGCTCCAGGGAGCAAAGACGGGCTGTGGCGGAGACCCAGCGAGCATATTGCCGTGGAGGTTTGCACCACCAGCGGCCGTCATGACCCGAAGTCCAGGATTGGGGTCAGCCATTGGAATGACCTCCATAAAGTCCCAGCAGGTGTTGCTGGGCAGCTGAGGCCAAGCACTCTTTGATATCGCCATCCAGGTCGCCGGAGGGAGGGTCTCGTCTTCTTCGATGTCGATCCATCCCTGCTCGAGAAGATGGTGCTGAAATCCCCAGTGTCCCGCAATCCGGCCTTCGCCAGTCGCGCTTGCCCGGGCCGCAGCCCGCTCCTGTACCTGCGCCAGGTCGAGGTCGTCAGCTGAGATGCCGAGACCGATGATGATACCTCCAGCAGCAGCCAAGCCAACGAGTGGTCGGGGTGCATGTCGAAGACTCAGCAGCAGTGCTGGAGCAAAGAATGGAATCAAGTATCGACTGGCACTGAAGCGAAGTCCGAGGAGAAAGATGAGACCCATGCCGAGCCAGGCCCATAGAAATCGGTCGAGCTGGTCTTCGAGTCGCGCCGCGCCTGCGAGGGACGCTCCGCCTGCAGCTGAGAACATCACGGTGGCGAGGAGCGGGGTTGCAGTCTGTCCGAATGATGTCCCGACGGCGAATCCGAGCAGTCCCCCTGTGATCGCGCCGGCAAGCGCTCGTCGTGGGCGTGACAGCGCCAAGATAGGTAGCGCTGCTGCACCCCCGAGAGCCGCGAGGGTCGCAATGGCCTTGTGTGCAATGGATCCAGGCCCGTTGGCAGTCGACTGAAAGTCCACCATCGACAGCAGGTGAATCGATTCATAGGCCAGCAGATCGTGGCCCACCAAGACCAGCAGAGGCAGTGAAGCTGCGGCGCCGAGTCGGATCGCAGCGCGACGGTCTCTGTGCAGCCATGCCCAGAGAAAGGCAAGCGGAATTAGCACAATGCCGCTGTATCTAAACCAGACCGTGAGGCCCAGCATCAACGCCGCAGGCCACCGCTTCTCCATGGACTCATCGGAGTCAATCAGCCCAGCCATGCCCGCTAAGGTGAGGGCCAGCAGAGGCAGATCTGGAGTGAGCGCCTGAGTGGCGATCATCGAGATCGGTGCGCCGACGATGAGGAGCGTTGCCGCCGCTGGCTGGCCTGCGATGCGTGCGCCCAGTCGTGCCGCCCCCCAAGCCGCCAGGATGAGCCATGGGAGCATCCAGAGGTGGAGCCAGAGCACAGAAGCGGATGACACTGGCGCGAGCCACAGGGCGATTCCAGGCGGGTTGGAGAGTACCTGCAGCGCAGACTCTGTACTTCCCTGCCAGTTGATCATGAAGTCGTGCGGCTTCCACGGATTTTCAGCGGCCTGACGTGCCATCGCCAAGAAGTTTGCATCATCGATATGCACCGGCTTTTCCGCGAACGGAAGGAACAGTCCAATCAGGAGCAGCAGGGACAAGCGGAGGTGCATACCCCATCCTACCCGGAGAGTGGGTTAGCAGGGCGATCAGGAGTCTCTGTGACTGAGTCATGTGACATCGTCGTTGTTGGTGCGGGCCATGCGGGCTGTGAGGCCGCATTGGCTGCAGCACGACTGGACCGCTCCGTGACCATGGTGACGATGTCTCATGATCACATCGGTCGACTGTCCTGCAATCCGGCGGTCGGTGGTCTGGCCAAGGGCAACTTGGTCCGAGAGATAGACGCTTTAGGTGGTGCGATGGGTCGTGTGGCTGATCGCACGACAATTCAATTCCGGCGCCTCAACACCCGCAAGGGCCTCGCGGTTCAAGCGAGTCGAGCGCAGGTTGACATTGATCTTTACCCAGTACAGATGCGGGCAGAGATCGATGCTGAGTCTCGCATTCAGGTCATCGCAGGTGAGGCTGTAGATCTGATGGTCGAGGGGCAGCGAGTCGTCGGCGTCGTCCTCGGAGATGGTCAGACTTATCGGGCGGAGGCTGTGATTCTCACCACAGGGACGTTCTTGTCGGCAGTGATGCACTGTGGAGATGAGCAGGTGGAGGGCGGACGCGTCGGAGAGGCTGCAGCCACGACGCTTGCTGCTCGTCTCAAGGCCCTCGGTCTTCGCTTGGGTCGCCTCAAGACGGGCACGACCCCGCGTCTCGATGGACGGACCATCGACTGGGACCGCTTAGAAGCCCAGGAGGAGACAGAGCCTCAGGGGCACTTTTCCTTTGATCCTCCCCGCAGCCGTCTTCCCCAGATCGACTGCCACATCGCCTATACCAACACGGCTACCCACGAGCTGATTCGATCGAGTCTCGACCGCTCGCCGCTGTTTTCCGGTCAGATTGAAGGTCGCGGGCCGCGATACTGTCCGAGCATAGAAGACAAGATAGTTCGCTTCGCTGAGCGAGATCGGCACCAGCTCTTCTTGGAGCCGGAGGGTCTCGATACACACCGGGTGTACGTCAACGGTCTATCCACGAGCCTTCCGGCAGATGTACAGCTTGCCATGGTGCGCTCTATCGTCGGCCTCGAGCGCGCGGAGATTCTGCAGCAAGGCTACGCCGTCGAGTACGACTTTGCCGACCCGCGAGACCTCGACCACGGCCTGCAGCATCAAGGCATTCCGGGGCTGTATTTGGCTGGCCAGGTCAATGGAACCAGCGGCTATGAAGAGGCTGCAGCTCAGGGTTTAGTCGCCGGTGTCTCAGCCGCTCGCGGTGAGCCCATGGTGATCGGTCGCGATCAGGCCTATATCGGTGTGCTCATCGATGATCTGGTGACACGCGGTGTGGGTGGAGAGCCCTACCGGATGTTCTCCAGCAGAGCCGAGCATCGCCTGCTGCTTCGTGAAGACAATGCTGACCGCCGGTTGATGCCGCTGGGCAGATCTCTGGGGCTCGTTTCTGATGAGGCCTGGTCCCGCTTTGAGGACAAGCTCCAGCGCATTGAAGAGATCCAGGCATGGTGTGAGCAGACGCAGGTTCGCCCGGATGCGGCGACAGCCCGCCGCTTTAAGGCTGCAGATGAATCGGTACCGCGCAAGCCGCTCTTGGTCGCGGAGCTGCTGCGGAGGCCGACGATCCACTGGTCGAATCTCTCTGATCTGATTGAGAATGTGCCGGCGCTGGACGCGAGCACAGCTGAGCAGGTC
>Ga0315315_10000610_pt1 | contig 30558 bp, 41 predicted proteins | sample M140m3416metaG_FD_203699 | JGI IMG/M metagenome (GOLD analysis project Ga0315315, IMG submission 203699) | Ammonia-oxidizing marine archaeal communities from Monterey Bay, California, United States - M1 40m 3416 | ecosystem: Environmental > Aquatic > Marine > Intertidal zone | place: USA... | reverse complement strand
CCTTTATGATCCTAAGCTTACAGATAAAGACAAAATTGTTTATAGTGTAATAAGTAACTTAACACATGAAAAAGGCTACTGCTGGGCGTCTAATGCCTATATAGCGGACCTTTTAAGCTGTGCTCCCCTTACAATTTCTAGATCAGTTTCAAATCTTAATAAAAGAGGTTATGTAAAAAACTCTGTAGAAAAAAACAAAGAAGGAACTTTAAGAAAAATTTATTTAGGACTATCTAATCTTAATAACGGGGTAATCAAAAATGATAAACGGGTTAGTCAAAAATCTATAACAAATAATATAACTAATAATATAGTAGATAATAATATTAATAATATCTCTAACGAGCTATTGTGTTGGATTAATCAAGAATATAAACGAAAGTTTAGTATATTAAATAAAAATAAACTAAAGCAAAGATTAAAAACTTTTGGAATTGAAAAAATAAAAACAGCTGTAGCTAATGCTTATGCAGATGAGTATCACATAAAAAATAATTTTAAGTATCTTACGCCAGAATATTTTTTAAGATCAGATGAGAATTTAGATAAATGGTTAAATGTAAAAAAAGAGAAAAATGAGCGAACAACTTCAAAATTTAAAAAACCAACAGCCTCAAGCTACGCCGAAAACATATCTAAGGAGCTTGGCTGGTGAAAAGGAACTACAACAGACTTTAGTTTATGGCGCTTTAATGTATGGCTTAAAGCCAGACAAAATTGAAATAGATATAGCTACCAGGTTTACTAAAAAAAACTATCCTACACTAACTTTAGAAAATGTATTAGAAGCTTTTGAGCTTAACACTACAGGCAAAAACTGGACCTTAATAGAGCCTTATGGAAGTTTTAGCAATTTATTTATTGGAAAAGTATTAACTGCTTATGAGGTATGGCTCCGATCTAAAACATTAAGAGAAATAAAAGCTCTTCCTGAGCCTGTTAAAAATGATCTTATAAGTCATGAGGAGGCAAAGCCAATGCTAAAAGCTTTAGCTAAGGAGTTAAAAAAGATAGATTTAAAATTTAGAATTAATAACAAAAGACAGAAATAATAAAAATTTTAGTTAGATTTACAAAAAACAATTAAATGAGTGAATTAGTAATAAAAGATGTCTGCTATCCTAGAAAGTATACAGACAAAAATGGAGATGAAAAAACTAACTGGATTAAGATCGGGACTAGTTTTGAAAAGGAAGGAAGACAAAATATAGAGATTTATTCTCTGCCTGTAGGAGTTACAGAAAAATTAACTATTTGTGTATTTCCTAAAAAAGATTTTAATCAACCATTTTAAAGGATATGAAGACTCTTAACGCAATTGGACTCACTTTAATAATATGGAGCATAACTAACAGCTTAGCTATTAAAATTATTTCTATAATTTATTTAATAGTAGCTTTTATAGTAGAGCTTTATGTTTTAGGTGATAACTATGAAAAACAAGATTAAGCAACTGCAAAATTTATTTAGCTGGAAACAGTTTTACCAATTAAATGAAAATTTTATAATGGTCGAGAAAACTCAGCTCCAGATTTTAAAACTCCAAAAAATTATTAATGACAATAAAAGAAGTTAAGATCGGAGAAATAATTGAGTCTGAATACAATCCTAGAAAGATTAGCTCTGCAGAACTAAAAGAAATTAAAGACTCTTTAGAAGAGTTCGGAATGGTTAAGCCTCTTATTGTAAATAAAAATAAACACAGAAAAAATATATTAATAGGAGGACATCAAAGACTTAAAATATGGAAGTCTTTAAAATATAAAACAGTGCCTGTTGTTTTTGTTGATCTTGATCTTAAGAAAGAGCAAAAGCTAAATATTAAATTAAATAAAACTGGAGGAGATTGGGACTTTGATTTATTAAAAAAATACTTTGATAAAGAAAGATTAATTCAATGGGGTTTCCACCCTTACCAATTTGAAGATGTAACTTTTATTCAGACAGATGAAAATACAATTAACGTAGATCATAATCATAGCTCACCTAAAGAAAGCTCTGAGGCTGTTATGCTTGAAATTCCTATGTCTCCTAGTCAGAAAAAAGAGATAATGCTTACTATTAATCAATATAAAGAAAACATGTCTATTTCAAATGGGCAAGCACTTTATGAGATAGTTTCTAAAAATTTTACTTAATTTTATAATATGGCTAACCGGACAAAATCGGACATATTAAAAAAAGAGCTATTAGGAGCTTTAGAAAAAAGCTTAGGTATAGTTACAACTGCATGCAAAGCTTGCCAGGTTGCTAGGTCTACTTTTTATGATTGGTATAATAACGATCTTGATTTTAAAGCCTCTGTAGACGATGTAGGAGAAGTTTCTTTAGACTTTGCAGAGTCTAAACTATTAGAACAAATAAGCGCTAATAATTCTACTGCAACAATTTTTTATTTAAAGACTAAAGGTAAAAAAAGAGGCTATGTAGAAAGAAGCGAAGTAGTTAATAGAGTAGATATAGAGACAGAACTTCAGGAACTAACTGACGCTCAGCTTTATGAAAGACTTAATGAGTTAAGAAATGCTGTCAAAAATTGAGCTTCAGGAATACAGATTATTAAAGGAATTAAAAAGAAGAGCAACCGCTAAAAGCTTTAAAGAGTTTATAAGCTACACTAAAAACGACTACGATCTTCAATGGTTTCATGATGTTATTTGTAATAAAATAGAAGCTTTTGAAAGAAAAGAAATAAAAAAGCTTATGATCTTTGTACCTCCACAACATGGGAAGTCAGAGATAAGCACTCGGCGCTATCCAGCCTGGACACTTGGAAATGATCCTAATCAAAAAATAGGTGTTGTCAGTTATAATCAGACTATTGGCTCTAAGTTCGGAAAAGATATTCAGCGCATAATGTCAGACTATTCTTATAAAGATTTGTTTCCTAAAGTTGATATTAATATTGAAGGTAAAGACGGCTATTTAAAAAACAAATCAGAGTTTGAAATTCCTAATTATAAAGGATCAGTTGTCTCTATTGGTGTAGGAGGAGCTTTAACTTCTAGGCAAATAGATAAGCTAATTATTGATGATATTTACAAAGATAGTAAAGAAGCCTGGAGTCCTTTAATTAGAAATAATGTCTGGGACTGGTTTACTTCTGTAGCTGAGACAAGGCTTCACAATGAAAGCCAGGTCTTAATTGTTTTTACTCGTTGGCATGAAGACGATCTAGCAGGAAAGCTATTAGCTGAAGAGCCTGAAGCCTGGGAAGTAGTAAAGTTCCCGGCTATAAAAGAAGACGATCTTAACAAAGATGACATAAGAAAAAAAGGCGAAGCACTATGGGAGTCTAAGCACTCACTAGAAAAATTAAATAATATTAAACAGAAAAATCCTTTAGTATTTTCAAACTTATTCCAACAAAATCCGATCCCACAAATTGGACTATTATATAAAAACTTAAAGGAATATGACAAAATAAATGGAGAAGGAACAACTTACATTTATTGCGATGTAGCTGACACTGGAAAAGATTATTTATGCTCAGTAGCTTATAAAGTAGTAGACAACAAAGCTTATATTTTAGACGTAGTTTATAGTCAAGATACTGTAGAAATAACAGAAGACTTAGTAGCAAATCAAATAATTAAATTTGATATTGTCCAGGCTTTAATTGAAAGCAATAACGGAGGAAGAGCTTTTAGCCGTAATGTAGAAAGAATATTAAGTGAAAAAAGTTTTTTAAGATGTCAAGTCCTTCCATTTCACCAGTCAAAAAATAAAGAAGCCAGGATTTTAAGTCAGCAAAGTAATGTCCAGAATAATATTTTATTTCCTAAAAATTGGTCTGTTTTATTTCCTAATTTTTATAATCATGTTGCTAAATATCAAAAAATAGGGAGCAATGAATTTGATGACTCAGTTGATGTTTTAACAGGAATAGCAGAAGAATTAGAAAACTCTACAGCTCCTTTTATATACTAAGAGAAAAAATAAGTATATTTGAAGTTATGAATCGAATTGGAAAATTTTTTTTAAACATAGGAGCAGGAATAAATGGAGTCTCAGACGAATTAGCCTCTTCTGGATTTTTTCAATATATAAATAATGATAGATTTAATTTTGATTATTCTGATCTGCCTAATATTGTAAATGAAGCCTATGCACGTACTACTGATGTCTATTCAATCGTAAGCTATTTAGCTAGAAATGCAGCCTCGATCCGTTGGCACATTAAGGAATATTTCCCTGACGGAAGTCATGAAATTGTTTATGATAGTGTAGCTAATAAAGTGTTAACAGCTCCTAATAAAAATCAGACATGGGGTGAATTTATGGAAGAGCATTTTATTTATAGGCTCTTAACTGGAGACAGCTATATTCATGGAGTTAAGCCTGAAGGCTTTGAATATTTTGCAGAGTTAGAAAATTTAATGTCTCAATATGTAGAGATCAGGACTCCTAATATGAATCAGTATTCAAGAGAAGTTTTAGGCTATGATTATTTTCAAAGCTATAATTTAAAATATACTCCTGAAGAAATACTTCACACATTTTATCCTAATCCTTGTGACACTCAACCGGCTCTTTATGGATTAAGTCCTTTAGAAGCTACATTAAAAGTATGGAAAACAAGCTCTGAGCGCTGGAACGCTTCAGCTCATGTTTTAAAAAATAGAGGAGTTTCAGGAATATTAACCGACAACTCAGACAGACCTATGACTCCTGAGCAGGCTAAAGCTATGCAGGAGCAGGCTAATAAAAGACTAGGAGGCTCTGGAAAGTTTGGACAAGTAATGGTCTCTAATAAAAAGCTTGACTTTATAAAAATGGGATTAAGTCCTCAAGATATGGAGCTACTTGATCTAGGAGTTATAAGCTTACGAGCTTTATGTAATGCTTACCATGTAGACTCTAGCCTTTTTAATGATCCAGCTAATAAGACTTTTAACAATAGAAAAGAAGCACAAAAAGCACTATGGACAGACGCTATTTTACCTGAAATTTATAAGACAGAAGCTGCTTTAAATAATTGGTTTATGGCTCCTATTTCTAAATTAGAAAACAGAGACTTAAGAATATGTCCTATGTTAGATAATATAGAGCCTTTACAACAAGACTTAGAGCTATTAGCTGACAGACTTACTAAGCTTAGAACTGCTGGAATAATATCAGGAAATGACGCTAGAAGACAATTAGGACTTGATCCTATTGAAGACGAGTCTATGGACTCTGTTTATATTAGTCAAGGTCAGGTTGATATTACAGAAGAAATTAATAATGAAAATACTAAATAATAATTTTTTATATTTGTATATAATTAAACTTTATGCCGGAGCCAAATTATAATGAAAGTAGATCAGATTTTATAGATCGCTGTATGAGTGATGAGGAAGCTCAGACTGATTTTCCTAAGAATAATCAGAGACTAGCCTTCTGCTCTTCGGTATGGGAAAATAAAAAAAGTAAAAATGAAAAAATAGAAAGCAAAGAAACTTATAATGATTATCCTAAAGCTGCTACTAATAACGCTAGAAGAGCTAAAGATTGGCTAGAAAAAAATGATAATCCTAATAACTGCTTAACTGCCGTAGGTTTTAAAAGAATGAATCAGCTTGCTAACCGTGAGCCTTTATCAAGAGACGTAGTTTCTAGAATGGCTCAATTTAAAAGGCACCAAGAAAATAAAGATGTTCCATACGACGAAGGTTGTGGAGGCATAGCTTGGGACGCTTGGGGAGGCGACGCTGGTGTTAATTGGGCAATTAGAACAATGGACAAATTAAAAAAAATGAAAAAAGACTATAACTATAGAAACTTAAATAATACCATGTCAATTAAAGATGTTGACACTAAATCTAGAACTGTAGCAGGATATTTTTCAGCTTTTAATAATGTAGATAGTGACGGCGATCTTATAAAGCCTGGAGCCTTTACTAAGTCTATTAATGAAAGAGGTCCAGGGAGTTCGAGCAATAGACAAATTGCTCACTTAGCTCACCACGATATGCGCAGACCTATTGGAGTAATTCAAGTATTAAAGGAAGACAACAAAGGACTTTATTTTGAAAGTAAAATAGGCACTCACACAGACGGAGAAGACGCCTTAAAAATGTATGAGTCAGGTATTATAAAAGAGCACTCAATTGGCTTTCAATACATTGAATCTAAAACTAATTGGATTGATCTTGAAGAGGAAAAAAACTTAGAATATACAGCTGAAGGAGAAGGCTTTTTAAACAAGTACAATGGCTATAATGAAATTGGAGAAGTTAAATTGTGGGAAGGAAGCTATGTAACTTTTGGAGCTAACAGTTCAACTCCAAGCTTTGGAGTAGTTAAGTCTGCTTTAGATCATAAAAAATATATTGATGAGGTCAACGAAAGAATGACCTTAATAAGAAAAGAAATTAGCAACGGCACTTATTCAGATAGAGGCTTTAAGTCTTTACTACAAGAGCTTGCTTATATACAAGAACAATATAATTCACTTCTTAATATTGAGCCAGAAGTTTCTACTCAAGATAAAAAAGCCGATAACTTAAAATTGTTTTTACTAACTACACTTACCAAATAATTAAATTTAAAAAAACTAAAAAATGAGTTTTGTTGAAAAATCAAATGATGAGTTGTCTGAAATGACAGTTCACGAGTTAGCTGGTTACTATAACACTTTAAATGAAGTGAAGTCAGCTGAAATCGAAGACGCAATAAAAGCTAAGTCTTCTAAAGAGGAAGTAGCTAAATTGTATAATGAATACAAGTCCGAAACTGAAGGACAAATTGAAAAATTAAATACTGTTTTAATTGAGCAAGGATTAAAGATTAAAAAACTTTCTGAAGTTTCTGAAAATGAAACTGCTTTAGGAATAAAATCTAAGTCTATTAAAGCTGGATTAAGTAAAAACATTGATAAGCTTAAAGGTCTTAAAGGATCAATGTCTACTGCTAAAGATAATGAATTTAGCTTAGATATTAAAGCAGCTGGGACAATGAGCTATGCTAATAACAATGCAGAGTTAGGTGAGCTTCCTCAGTCTTTTAGAGAAGCTGGAGTTTATGACGAAAGAAGATCGATCTTAGGCTTCCTTCCTTATGTAGAGCAAGTAGGTATTTCTAGCAATGTTGTTTCTTATGTTACTAAACAAAATAGAGAAAACGGAGCTGCTCCTGTTGCTGAAGGATCAGCTAAGCCTCAGTCTGATTTTGACTTAGTAGTAGAGTCTAAATTTGTTGTTAAGTATGCAAACTATATAAAAGTTTCTACTGAAATGCTTGACGATATTTCTTTCTTAGAAGCTGAGATTAACAGAGAATTAATTGGAAATGTTCTTGAAGATGTAGACAAAGACTGCTTTGTTGGTAGTGGAACAGGTGGACAATTAGAAGGGATTTTAACTGCTGGAGATGCTTTCGGAGCTGGATCATTTGCTGGAACTGTAGCAAGTGCTAACTTAGTTGACTTGTTAACTATAGCTATGGCTCAAATGGAAGGTGATCTATTTTACAAAGCTTCTGCTATTTTCCTTAATCCAATTGACTTAGCTAAGTTAAGAGTTACTAAATCTACTCAGGCTGAATATGTTGACAGATTAATGGTTACTGCTGGAACAATGAGCTTAGACGGAGTTCCTATTCATACTTCAAGTAATATTGCAAAAGGTAAATATGCTATTTGTGATATGTCTCAAATAAGAATGTTTGTTAAAGAAGACATGTCTTTAGAGTTTGGAATGGACGGAGACGACTTTACTAAAAACTTAAGAACGATCCTAACTGAATGGAGAGGAGTCTTAAGAATAGTAAACTCTGGAGCTATTATTCAAGGTGATATATCTACAGATATAGCTTCTATTACTGCTTAATATAAAATTTATATTATAAGTTATGAGCCTAGTTTTCGGACTAGGCTTTTTTTATTTATATTTGTATAGATATGGCACTAATAACAAGAAGCGATTTTAAAGGAAATGTAAAAATTTCTCAGAATACTAAAGAGACTGACGATCTTACTTTATATATAGAAAGGAATCAGGACCAGCTCTTAAGAGATTTAATAGGAGACTATCAGCTTTCTTTATATAATACTAGTCCGAATAGCTCAACAACTAAATACGTAGCTTTAATTACTGGAACAGACGCTGCTGGAGATCAATTTTATTATTATGATAAAGAAGGAATTTACACTTCTTATTATGGAATTAAAGAAGCTTTAAAATATTTTACTTATTGGGACTATGTAAGGAACTTAAATGCTAAGGCTACTAGTGTAGGAATTAGATTTGCTGACGCTGAAAATTCTACTGGATCAACTCAGCTGCAGGTTAATTCAGTAATAGAACAGAGATACAATTTAGGAGTTGAAATATACCAAGCTGCTTGTAGCTTTTTACATATTATGTACGACTGTAAGCTTCACTATTTTGGAATTACTGAAGCAGCTCCAGGAGAATATCAAATGATAGTAAGAAATGATCCGGGGAAAAATAGTATTAATTTATGTAGCCTTTTAAATCAAGGAGACACTTTTGAGCTTGACGGAATAGATTATAGTGTTATTATTAATGATGTAGGAACTAATCCTGGACAGGTCTTAATTGATTTTGCAGGTGATCCAGGTCTTACATTTACAGATAAATTTATTTATATTAATCCTTATGTAGACTATATATGTAAGAAGAAAAATTTAAGTGTTCTTGATGGAATGTTATAGAGAAAAACTTATAAAAATAATTGAAAAATATGGACTTTATTTTTTTGCTATTTACCTATTAATAGTCCAGATTTTATTTAATAATTATGTCAAATAATTTAAGCCAGGATATTATAAAATTTTGCTCAGTCTTAGTAGATAAATTAAGAGCTGAATGGATCGTAACTAATATAGATATTACTAATGTTCAAGAGCCTAAAATAGATCATGAAATATTAGATGATTTTTCAATAAGTGAAGATGAAGTTGTTGAGCTTGGTTATTGGAATTTTGTCTCTGGGACGGGTTTTGAATGGATAGTTGTTTTAAGAAATAAAGCTTTAGAAGTTTCTTCTAATGTATTTAAAATTAAAAATGAATTAGAGGTTGATCTTAGCCAGGTTACTACAGTTAGAAATATAGTACCTTATTTTTATCATGGAACTTATATAGATGTAAACAAGGAGCTTGACACTAGCGAAGAGGTTTTAAGCACAGCTCTATATCCAGCTGTAATATTATGGGAAGTAATTAGACAAAATTTTGAAGCAGATCATACTTCTATTTTAGGAAATACTCCTAAGCTAACTCTAAGCTTTTTAGATACTACTAATAAATTAGACTGGACTAATGATGAGCAATATTCTAAAGTTGTTGATCCTATGGAAGCTTTAGCTGATAAGTTTATTAAGATATGTGACAAGCACCCGTATTTAGCTAAGCTAGAAAATTATACATATATTAAGCATACGAATTGGGGGAAAGTTGTCCAGGATAAAGGACACGTTAAATATTTATTAGATGAAAATTTAGCAGGTTTAAATTTAGAAATTGACCTTCCCATTAAGAAAGCTTGCTTAAATAAATTTGCTAAGCTATAAATAAGAAATTATTTTAGTATATTAGCATAATATTACTACTTAATACTAATAAAAAAAACTAAATAAAAATGGCAATAGATTGTAATTGTAATGCTACGCTACAAAACTTAGGAAGTCCTGACTGTCCTCCAGTAATGCAGATAGCTAGAAAATTTATTTTTGTTCCTAGATATGACGCTCAAGGGAATGAAAATAGACTAGACCTTGACCCGTCTAATATTAATAAGACGACTTTATTAACTAAAATTAATGCTTCTAATTCTTTAGATCGTTATTATCCTACTGCTCAAGTTGATAATACTGAAGACACAAGAGAAGACCCAGTAACTCAAGAATTTAACTCTGGTAAAATTATCACAGTTAGAGAAGGCGCTAGGACTAATACTTCTTTTATTCCTTTAGGATCAACTCAAGAGCTTGGACATTATAAGTCTTTTGGTTGCTCTGAGTTTGGAGCTTATGTAATTGACGCAGGAGGTAACTTTATTTATTACGATAAAGGAGACGGACACGCTTACCCAATAGCTGTAGATAATGAAACTTTCTACTGTTCTTTAATGAAAGCTACTGACGCAGAAGTTCAAATGTTAATGTTAAGATGGCAATGGAGACTAAGCCAAAAAGACCAAAATTTAAGATTTGCTGAAGCTGATACTTTAGACTTTGACATTGATGATCTTAATGGTCTTTATAATGTTACTGGAACTTACTCAGCTGCTTCTACTGCAGGATTTACTTTAACACTTAAAACAACTGATTATGCTACTCCTGTTACGGATATAGCTTTAGCTGACGTTAATATTAGTGTTAATGGCGCTGCTGCTGCTGCTCCTGCTTCTTGGACTGAATCAGCTACTGTTCCTGGTGAATATGCTTGTGTTTTTGCTTCTGCTCTTTCTGCTGGAGATAAATACAACACTATCATTTCTAAAGAAGGATTTGATTTTGCAAGTGTAACAGCTGACGAACAAACAGCTTAAATATGAAAAAAGTAGAAATTCTTAAACTAAAAGGAATTAGCTTTAATAAGGCTGTAGTTCTTAAAATGAAAAAGTCTCATTTCATGCAGGCTTATAATGACGAAGACCTATGGGACGAGATACAAAAATTAAAGCCTAAGCCTAAGCCTAAGAAAAAATCTGCTTAAGTATTAAGGTAATATTTTAAAAGGGAGTTATTAATTTAGCTTCCTTTTTTTTTATATTTATATATGGAAAATAAAAAAGGTCTTGGAGACGTAGTAGAAGACGTTATAAAAAAGGTAACTAACAACAGGATTAAAGCCTGCTCAGGCTGTCAAAAGAGAAAAGCGATCCTAAATAAGTTTAAGCTTCCCTATTCTAATTATAAGCCAAAAGAAAAAAACTAAAAAAAGTTTGTCAAAAGTTTGGTAGAAACAAAAATGTCTATTATATTTGTTTCATAATTATAAAAAAACAGACATGTATTTAATTACTAGAAAAACAGCTCACACATATACACATGGAAATAAAAAGGTGTATGATCTTTTAGAAACTTATATAAATACTAAAGGGGAAAAAACTTTTATTTATACAAAACATTATAATCTAATAGTTGGAATGAAAACAGTTTTTAAAAACGAAGTTCCAAACAAAATAAATAAATTATTCATATAAAAAAAACAGACAAATGAAAAATCTAAAAGTTATAGAACAATTAAAAGTTAAGGCTACAGACAAGGGACGTATGCCTTCACTAAAAAAAGTTTCTGATCTATTAAATGAGCTTAATATAAAGCATAGCTTAAGCGAATGGTCAGAAGAGAAATGGTCTAAGCCTTCTGGCTTTAGATACTTCACAAGCGGAGGAAGCAAGACTTATTTTGGTTATAGGTTATATATATATGAAATAGGACTTGAAATGGTCTCAACAGATAGCTATTATTCCTGGAATAATTATAGATATGCTAGACAAATATTAGAATTAATCACAGCTAAAAAACAGAATTAAAATGGACATACTATTTCAAGCACAGGGTTACGAAGGATTTTTAATATTAGTTAAAGACTATCCTATAGGACAACTAGGAAAAGAGACTAATCGCTTTATAGATCGGCTAGTTAGTTGGTTACATAAAGAAAGACCGGATATATATTGGGACATTGAATTCCACGAAGGAGGCACAGTTACAATAGACGAATCTGAAGACGATAAGGAAATTAGATTTAGAGGAGATAACGGAATTTTTACACTTACTGAAGTAGAAGTTAATTCTTTATAATATGGAAAATAAATTTAACTACAATTGGACCTTAGCAGACTCTAATTTTACTAAGGATAAAGGAAAAGTTTTTAGTTGTTTTGCATGCGGAGGAGGCTCAACAATGGGGTATAAGTTAGCCGGGTTTGATGTCTTAGGCTGTAATGAAATTGATCCAAAAATGATTGAAGCTTATAGAACTAATCACGATCCTAAATACTCTTTTTTAGAGCCTATTCAAACTTTTAAAGAAAGAAAAGATTTACCTAGTGAGCTTTATGATCTAGACATATTAGACGGAAGTCCGCCTTGCTCTAGCTTTTCAATGGCTGGGAATCGTGAAAAGGATTGGGGAAAAGAAAAGAAATTTAGGGAAGGACAGGCTGAGCAGGTCTTAGATAATTTATTCTTTGATTTTATAGATTTAGCTAAAGAGCTACAGCCTAAAGTTGTAGTAGCTGAAAATGTAAAAGGCTTAATGATGGGGAACGCTATTAAGTATGTTAGAGATATTTATTCAGAATTTGACAAAGCAGGTTATTATTGTCAGCACTGGCTTTTAGACGCCTCAACAATGGGAGTTCCTCAAAGACGTGAAAGAGTTTTTTTTGTATGTCTTAGAAAAGACTTAGCTAAAAAGTTTTTATACTATAAGGATATGTTTACAGAAGTTCCTAAGTTAGATTTAGTATTCAAAGAAAAGCCTATTACTTTTAAGGAGGTTGAAGACACTTCAAAAGGAAACGATCCTGAAGTTAGAGACTCTTATAAATTCCTTTGGCTTAAGTGTCAGCCTGGTCATAACTTTGGGACAGTACATGAAAAGGGACATTATTTTGGAGAAAATAAATTAAGCTTTGATAAAGTTCCCAATACTATTATAGCTAATAGTCATGGATCATTTCACTGGCACCCGTCAAAATTAAGATCATGCACTGACTTAGAATATTGTAGAATAGGAAGCTATCCTGTAGACTATAATTTTTTAGATAATAAGCCTAAGTATTTAATAGGAATGTCTGTCCCTCCTGTAATGGTTGCGCAGATAGCTAATAACATTTTTAATCAGTGGTTAAATGAGATATAGTAAAAGAGCTAATCTTGCTTTCTGGCTTAGTATATTTAATATAATATTAACTCTATTTTTATTTTTTGTACTTTTAAAGTATGGATAGTATAATAAGATATTTAGAAGGAATACAAAAAAAATTAACTGCTCAGACTTTAATGGTCCAGGTTGTAGGCAAAGATAGAAGCTTACTTAATTTAATAGTTACTTTAAATACTGAAGATCAGCTTTTCAAAAAAGGTGAAGACGCTTTAGGAAATGAAATTACTCCTGAATATACTCCTTTTACTGTTGAATTAAAACAAGCTAAAGGACAGCCGACAGATAGAGTTACTTTAAAAGATACAGGAGACTTTTATAAGAGCTTCTTAGCTCACGTAGATAACTCAGGAGACATTATTATTTCAGCCGATCCTATTAAGATTGATGAGCAGACTGGACTTGAAACTAATCTTACAATTAAATATGGAAGAGAAATAATAGGACTTAATCAACATAGCTTAGATATTTTAAATGAAAAAATTATTTTACCGGCTCAAAAATATATTAAAGAGAAAATCTTTAAAGTCTAAAAAAGATTTAATTCAGATAGAATATAAATATTTTAATGAGCTTGACGATCTTCCTTTATGGAATTGGATTAAGCTCTACGCTGAGAAAGACTATAAATATTTAATAAAAAGCTCTGATTATGCTATCTTAGCAATTAATGATAATATTAATGAGGAGCTGGATATTGTATGGAGAAAAATATTAGATGAGTATATTGATAATTTTGGATTTACAAAAAAATATAAAAGAGTCTTAGAGCTTGAAAGAAAGATCGCTATATTAAAATGTAATATGTATATTAATAATAATAACTTTTTAAAGAATGAAATAAGAATAAAAGAAAAGGAGCTACAAAAAGAAAACTCAAAAAATATTGTTGATAAAGATGGGAATGATTATAATAAGCAGGTGATCCTAATTGAAAAATGGTTAGGAAGTTCTTTAGACATTAAGACTTTATCAACTAAAAAGTATTTTACTTATCTTGAATTAATACAAGATGAATCAGAGAAAATAAAGATGAAAACTGCTAAACAAGATGGCTAAAATTAGAAAAGAAGACATATTTGACCCGCAATTATTTAAAGGAACAACCGAAGAGATCAGGACAATGATTGGAGTTGTTAAGGAACTTAAGACTCAAATGTTGGAGCTTATGAAAGCTTCTAAGGAGGCTTTAAAAGTAAAGCCTAATAATTCAGAAGGAATAAGAAAACAAGCAGAGGAAACTCAGAAAGTATCACAAGCAGAAAAAAACTTAATAGCCTTAGAAAAAGAAAGGGTTAGGTTACTTAATAAGTTAAATCAATCTGCTGAGAAACAAGCTAAGAATAATGCTAGACTTAAGGTCCAACAACAACAAAGAAATAAACAACTAAAAGATCAAGCTAGAGCTGAGTTAGGATTAGTTTCTGCCTATGATAGACAAGCTAAGACTTTAAACACTTTAAGAAAACGTTATAAAGATTTATTAATTGCAGGAAAAGGAAATACAAAAGAAGCTAAAAGACTAGCTGAGCAAGTAGGAAGGTTAGACAAGAAATTAAAAGCTGTTGATAAAAGCGCTGGACAATATCAAAGGAATGTAGGAAACTATGGAAGCGCTTTAAAAGCAGGCTTTGGAAATTTAATGAGTGCTGTTGGAGTTACTGCAGGAATTACTGGAGTTGTAAGAGGTCTAAGAAGTGCTATAAATGTAGTTACTGACTTTGACTCTTCTATTGCTAACTTAGGAGCTGTTTCTCAAGCTTCAGACGAAGACCTAGAAGCACTAAGGAAAAACGCTTTAGCACTTGGAGAAACAACTAAATTTACTGCTTCTGAAGTAGCTGATCTAAGCCTGGAACTTGCAAAGCTTGGATTTAAGCCTGATGAAATTATTAAATCAAGTAAAGCGATCTTAGATTTATCAGCAGCTACTGGACAAGACTTAGCTGAAAGTGCTAAGATAACCGGTCAAACATTAAGAGCTTTTAATTTAGATGTAGAGGAAAGCGGAAGAGTAGCTTCTGTCTTAGGAGTAGCAACAACTAAGTCAGCTTTAGACATGGAGTTTTTCAATACAGCTATGTCAAAGGTTGCTCCTGTTGCCGCTTCTTTAGGGTTTGAATTAGAAGACACTACAGCTCTTTTAGGTACTCTTGCAAATAGTGGATTTGATGCAAGTACAGCTGCAACTTCAACTAAAAATATTTTATTAAAATTAGCTGACTCTGGAGGTGAATTAGCTCAAGCTTTAGGCAGACCTGTTAAAAATTTAGACGATCTAATTCCGGCTTTAAAAGAATTAGCTGGACAAGGAATTGATTTGAGTGAAGCTTTAGAGCTTACAGACAAAAGATCAGTAGCAGCTTTTAATACCTTTCTTAAAGGAACAGACACACTTGAAGAACTAAGAGAAGGTATTACAGACGTTAATCAGGAATTAGCAGACATGGCTGAAAAGCAATTAGACACAGTTAATGGACAACTAGCCTTATTAAATTCTAAGTGGCAGGCTATGATCTTAGGAACTTCTGACAGTGCAGGAGCTGTTAATGGTCTTAAGTCAGCTATAGCTTTTTTAACTAGAAATCTAGACACAATTTTAAAGGTTTTAAAGTTTGTTGTTATAGCTTTTGTGTCATATAAGACTGCTGTTATAGCTCAAAATGTAGCTTTGACTGCATATAATTTAATTACTAAAGGCGCTAGAATAGCAACTCTTCTTTTTTCTGGAGCTACTAAAAGAGCTGCTGTAGGTATGAGAGGACTAAACACAGCTATAAAGTCTAATCCTTTAGGGTTACTTATATCACTTTTAACAACAGCTATAGCTTTATTATGGGACTATGGAGATGCTGCTGATGAACAAGTTGAGTCTATAGATCGGTTGTCTGACGCTTACGAAAGATTAAAACAAGAACAAAGCGCTTATTTTAAAGAAATAGAATTTACACAAAGTAAAGCAATAGCTTTAATTGATCTAGAAATTGCAAAGGCTAAAGAAAGGGGAGCTTCAGACGCTGAACTTCATAAGCTAAAATTAAAAAGAATAGATGAGGAGTTAAAAGCTAACTTATACAAAGACGGAAGAGCCTATGATAAACTTTTAGAATTTGTTAAATTAAGAGATGAAGCTCAGGAGACTTTTAATAAAGATAGCGCTAGTCTAACTTTTTACAATAAATTACTTAATTCAGAAACTTCCACTTATAACACAAGAAAACAAGCTAAAGAGCAAATAAAATTCTTTAGTCAAAGACTTAAAAACTCTAAATTGACTTTAGATAATGCTCAAAAAAATGTTGATGAACAACAAGCTCTTTTAGACGGATTATCAGAAGAGGCTGAGCTTTTAAAAATTAATTCTAAAATTAAAATTTCAAATCTTAACACTACTAAAAAAGGAAATAAAGCTAGAAAAGTAACAAATAAATTTGCGGCTGATTTATTAGAATTAAAAAAAGAAGAGTTATCACTTGAGCGAAATATTGAAAAAGCTGTAAGAGATAAATTAATTTTAAATAAAGAAAACAACATTAAAGACTTAACTCAAGCAGGAATTGAAAGAGCTTCTGATCCTGAAGTTGTAGACTTTGACCAAGACGGAGAAATTGATTTAGACTTTTATGACGATAGAGTTTTTACTGACTTAAAAGAAGGTTTTACTCAATTATATTTTCAAAGAAAATTTCAACTTGATGAGGCTTTAGCTTATGAAAATAAAGTAGAAGAAAGAAACACTCAAGCTCTTAAAAATAAATATAAAAGTCAGCTTGATAATAGACAATTAACTAAAAAGCAATATGACGCTTTAATTATAAAAGCAGATGATAATTTAACTGAAGCTCTAAAATTAAATCAAATAAATTATGATGCTAAAATAAAAAAAGTTAATGAAGATAGAGTTACAGGATATGAAAAAGCAGAAAAAGAAATAATAGACGCAGCTCAAACTACTGCTGACAAACAGCTTCAGATTGCTGAAAATACTGAAGCCGAAAAGCTCGCAAGACTTTCAGACACGATCCAAGCTACTAATGCTTTATTAGACTTTTTTCAAAGACAGAATGACGCTAGAGCACAGAGACAAATTGACAACATAAATAAGGAAATAGAAGCTAGTAAAAATAGATACAATGAATTAAAACAGTTGTCTATTAACGGAAATGTAGACGCGGAAAAATCAGCTCTAGCTGAGGAACGAATCCAACAAGAACAAGAACTTAAACGTCAAAAAGTTCAAAGAAATCAACAATTATTTAATGCTGGGATAGCTGCTTTTAAAGTATTCGCTGCTAAGGTTGAAAGCGGAGATAAAGCTCCATTAAGCTCAACAATTAAAGACATAACTTCTCTAACTGCTTTTATTCAAACTCTACCCACATTTTATGAAGGTACTGAGGACGTGGGATCAAGCTTAGGGAAGCCTGATCTAGCTGGTCGTGATGGACATATTGTTAGGGTTGATAGTGCAGAAAGAATAGTTGACCCAAGTAATAATGCAAAAATGGCAGGTTTAACTAATTCAGAACTAGGAGACTTAGCTCTAGATTATAAAAATAAATCTTTAAATGGTATTAAATACAATAAGCTAAGTCCTTCGACTTTTGAAAGTGTAGCTAATAGCTTAGCTGTAAATTATCACTTAAGCTCTAAACTTGATGAGATTAATAGAAGTAACAATAAGATCATCAGCGCTATAGAGCATATTCCTCATGAGTCTTGGGACTATGATAAAATGTCAGACGCTGTTATTCAAAAAATTAAAACACAAAAAAAGACTGAAATTATACACTATAATAATAAGTCCCTATTTTAAAAAGTTATGGTTAATGCTATTTTTAAATTAAACGGAAATGTTGTTAATCCTGTTAAAGATTGGGAGTCTATTCAGGTTTTAGGAACTTGGTCTGAGAATGGAAATCAAGCTAATATAAGCTTAGAGGAGTTTACTTTTGTTAATGAAAATGCTCAGACTATTAGACAATATATTCAAGACGGATTAACAGGAGGCTTAGGAATTTTTGAAGGATTGCCTTTTAGCATAGAGCTTCAGAACGGATCAACCTTAGATATATTTGAAGGAATACTAGACTTAAATCAGTTTGAGGAAGTTTCTCCTGTAGAGGTTAAGTGTAAAATAAAAAAACTAGACGGACTTAATCAGCTTTCAGATCGTGCTTCTGGAATAACAATGCTTTCTTTATTTGAAGACGGAATTATTACGCCTAGTGATTTTGTTAAAATACCTTATATAAAAGAACAGCCTTTGAAAGAATCAGCTACAGAATTAGCTTTACTTTCAGTAACTATTTTCTTATTTATAAAAGAGCTTAATGATCTTTCAGAAGACTTATTAAAAGAGCTTGGAGTTAATGCTCCTGCTCATACTGCAGGGGGAATATCAGGACCAGCAGCTGGAGCTTATTATGTAGGAGCAACTATAGCTATTAATATTATATATGCGGCTCTTCTTTTAGTTCAACTAATTAACTTAATAACAGACCTTATAGAGATTTTATTTCCTCCAATAAGATGTTATATGGGGACAAGATTAAAAACTCTATTACAAAAGGGATTAGGTTATATGGGTTACTCATATTATACTACTATAGACGTCTTAGATAATCTTTATATTTTACCGTCTAAAAATGACGAAGGCAAGCTTTTTATAGCTTCTCAGAGTGGACTTGTTGGCTATCCTGACTCTGTTGATTATGGCTACACAATGCAGGAATTAATTACTCTAGTAAATAATATGTTTGAAGCGAGAATTAGCATAACTGGAAACACAGTTAATCAAGTTCCTTTAATAGACGATAATTTTTGGGTTGGTCAGACTCAATTTGTTTTACCTGATGTCCTTAATGAAAAAAAGCTTTATAATACTAATGATCTTGTAGCTAGAAAACTAATAAGATATGAAACTGATCTAGCTGACTATTGGACTATAATTAGGTATAAAGGGACAGGATATGAAATATTGACAACTCCTCAAACTGTTGGAGATACTAAAAGAGTATTAGTAAAAGGATTTAATGAGACTGTTATTCCTTTTGCTTTAGGTGATAAAAAAGAAGGATTAAATCCGATTGAAGGATTTGTTAAGCTTCTAGCTATAGCTATGGACGCTATTATAAATGCTCTAGGAGGCAATGGAAATAATGTAGCTAAAATAACTCAAAGAACAGAGATGCTCCACTTAACAGGAGACTCACTTACTAGAGCTAAATTATTATATTTAACTGAAGACTCTACTACAGGAAAATTATTAATGTATGATAACAGACATTTAATAGAAGCTGACACTTTATATAATAATTATCATGTCGAAAACAGCTTTGTAAAAAATAATTATAGAGGACAAAAAACAATTTTTAAAGAGCTTAAAATTCCTTTTGGTTTTACTAACTTTATAAGTCTTTTAAACAATTCTTATTGTACTAATCAGGCTGGAAAAGTTATAAAAATAGAGGAGCTTAAATGGTCCTTTGACTCTGATTATGCTTTAGTTTCAGGCTGGAGCCGTGAGCCTTATACAAAAAATTTAAAAGAGACTACTCATTTTGGTCTTGAAGATCAAGTTTAAAAATTAAATTATGGATTTAAACAATATACAAAAAACACTTTTAGGGACTATAAAAGAATATAAAAAAGTCTATGACAATAGCTTAAAATTAGCTTATGAACAAATGAAAGACTTGCCTAAAAAGGACAAAGAAAAGATAACAGAAACTTTATCTGAAATAAAAAAAGCTACTAAAAATAACGACGTAAAAGAATTAAAGTCTATTTTATCTAAAGTAAAGAATAATCTTTAAATTTGTAAAATGGGACTCGAAGCTTTTTTAACTGAACAAAAATTTTATAGTCAGACTAGGAATGGACAAAACTTTTCAGGTTCTCTTACTGATTTTACTGTTGCTCTACAAGGAAATGTAGGAGACAAGGTTAAGGCTGTTTCTACAATTCAGCTTCGTTGGTTTTCTATAGCCTCTGAATTTAATACTGTTCAAGTAATTGCTCCAGCTGCTGGAAGTACCTTAGCACAATTAAATTTTAATAATGGAGATTTTATTCTTGATGGCTGGACTGTTGGAGATAGTGTTAATTTAGCAATGATTAATTCAACTCCTCAAAGTGTAGTTTTTACTGGAGATGTAACTTTTGTTTCAAGTGGGACTATGTTTGTAGATGTAGCAACTGGAACAGCTACTTCTGGGACTTATGACACTGGAAGCATGGTAGGAAGTAATGCTTTAGACTCAGCAATTTTAAAATATAATCTTGTTGAGAATAATGCTAATGCTCAATATACAAGTGTTTTAAATCAAGAAGAGCAAGTCTATTTTGCTAGTCAGATAGCTTCAGGACAACAAACTATGCAGGTCTTAACTAATGGATCAGCTATAACCTGGCAAAATGGAATTGTTAAAATTGAAAATATAGGACAAAATGCTAATGCTTATCAAGTCTTTGAAATAGAGCATGAGTTTATTATTTTACCTTATTACTTAACTAACTACTCTGTCTTTTATAACAACGGAACTATTCCTCCTGATCTTAACGGAACTAACTCCTTAAAGTATATTCTTAATGTTGATTTACGTCCAGGACTTGGAAATGTTAATAGTCAAAAAATATTAGAAAGCTCTGATCTCTTAGGGAATGTTGGCTGGTTTAATGAAAATTTTAATGGATTTACTAATAATTTTAGTGTAACATCTTTTACTTTTAGCGGGACTAATAATGCTATTAAATCTGGAGGAGTTACTAATTGTCAAGTAGTAATAAATTCAGCTACTACTTTCCAGGCTGGACAGACTTTTAATATAGGATTTTCAAGAGCTGTGGACGAAGCTAATTTTATTCCTAATACAAATTTTGAAAATACTTTTTTATATGATAATGCTTTCTGTAATGTTCAAAGCATAATAGGAGACTCAACTATTATAAAAAATATTTCTACTTCTACAGCTGGAACTAATAGCTTAACTATAGACTTTGATGTTGATCTTACTCCTGCTCAGTCAGCAATTATTAATAATGGTGAAAGCTATATTGTCTGGATTAGTATTGGGAGCTTTGGAATAACTAACCAACAAGACGACAGAGTTAGTTTACTAGTTGATTATGCTCCTTTTGAATCAACTTCAGATGTTCCTGGTCTTGTTGAGATTGAAGATAAAGAGCCTAGAAATATTAAAATTTATAACCATAATAATTTTTTAACCGATCCTACAGCTGACACTTATGACAGCTTCAATGGAATGGTTGAGGACGGTTATCTGTGCGAGTTTCACTTAAACTCTAGGGCAGACTATGGAGCTATAATAAATAAAATGTCTTTTAATATTGTAGCTTATAATAATATTACAAATGAAGAGTTTGTTATTTATCCTTTTGACATAGACTTAAGCTCTTCTATTAATACCGCTATAACTGGACAGACATACACTCAACAAAGTATTAACTTAAACTCTACTAGAGGCTTTAATTTAGAAGCAGGAGATCAATTTAATTTAGCTAATTTTGAAACTCTTTCAACTGCTGGAGGTGTTACTCAGTATAAAGCTCAAATAGGATTTAAAATAAATTGGGAAGAGTGGCTTGCTAATCCTAATGTTAATTCTATTTTTTATGATAATACTAAGACTAATAACAACTTAAACCTTAACACTTCTAATTATTCAGTCTTTGAAAATTTTAATATTTATCCTAGACTAGACTTAAATGTTAGCAACTCTAATTTTGTTGACGCTAACGGATTTAATGTAGACGCTAGTTCAACTAATTATAGTCTTTATTTTCCTGAGTCTATAGCTAGAAATTATGGAAATGACAATACTCCTAAAACTAATTTAACTCCTATTCACCAGGTTGATTTTACTACTACTCAACTAAGTACAGGAAATGACACAAGCGGAAGCTTATTAACAAATGAAGACTGCATTATTAAGGCTAGATTTACTAGGGTTGACGGAGCTGTTTTAGGCTTTACTAACTACACAGGAGTAATAAGAATAGATACTGCTCAAGGTGGTTTGTTTTCAATTCAAGAATTGAGTACCTTAGCAAATAACGATCCTTTAACAATTAACAACTTATTGAAGCCAATTGCTGGGGAGACAAGAACAAAAATTGAGATTGATCCGGCTGGGTATTATGTAGACTTAATCTGTCAGAGTAATTCTGCTAATATGACTGAAGGAAGCTCTTACACAATTAGCTCTAGGCTTTGGAGTAGTGATGTTGAGCCTCCAGTTGTTGGAGATAAAAAAATGGAAAATAATACACAGAAATTGAAGGAAGACGGGACCGACAAAATATTAGAATAAAAATTAAAAATTATGCCTGGAAAAATATCAGAATATAGTAATAATGGAAATATAAACAACTGGGATTTATTAGACTATTCTCATGAAAATGAACAAGGCTCAGGAAATTGGGAAACAAGATCAATAACTTTAGCTCAACTTCAAACAGCTTTAGGAGGCGGAGGAAGTGGAAATAATTTAGCTGTTCAAGATCAGACTTTAAATGCACCTAGGACAATTTCAGGAAACACAGCTAATAAATTAGTAGTTGAACAAGTCCCAAGCTTTGAAGTTAAGCCTAATATTAACGGCTCTGATTTTTCTGATTTTGCTATTGAGCAAACCTTTGCGCAGACTTCAGTTAATAGCTCAACAGCAGCTGGTAAATTCAAAGTAGAAGACGACAATACTCTTACTCAAGCTAGTGACGGATTGCAGACTATTAAAGAAACTGTAGACTTAAATGACGGGCACGTTATAGAGTTTATAAATGATGAGCCTAATTCTGAAATTGATAGGATCGTTGAGTCAACTAATAAAACCTATGGAATTTTTGTAAATAAAACTTTACAGAAATATGTTGGGAATAGTGGAACAACTTTTAACGTAGATGTAGTAGAAGCATGGGAAGACGACGACAGAGTTTTATTACTTCCTAGAATACCTAAAACAGAAGTAACAGGTTTAATTAATCAAGCTGGGAAATTCTTTTATGAAATAGATACAGGAGAGCTTTCTTATTTTGACGGAGCCTATCAATGTAGAGTTCAACATTATGGTCAAAAAGATAATACAATTTTAACTGATACAGCCGGGACTTATGTCTGGAATGTTAAGACTAGTTTTTCAGCTACTATCTTAAATCCTACAACAGCAGCATGCACTTTAGAAATAACTCAGGCTAGTGATGGAGATTATGGAAATCTTATTTTTGATGATAGCTCAGGAGCTACATTTTCAACTTTAGCACTTCCTACAAATGCTGGAAATACTTCAATTGTAGCTAATGCTGGAGCTGGAACTATAGCTTTTCCTCCAGGAAAAATAAGTACAGCTTCATGGACTTTTAGAAATCAAAAATTTTATTGGGTTTTTGCTTTAGATTATACTTAAAATTAAAAAAATATGAGTGGCGCTTTAAAATCTTTTTTTAATACTTCTGGAATTATGTCAGGAGCTTCTAATCCGACTTTAGATATTATACAGATCGGGACTCCTAGCTCTTTGACAACTGATCTTATTCCTATGTACCAATATTATGAATATGGTTGGACAGCTTGGATCATAGACCAAGCTAGTATTGCTAAAGCTGGAGATATTCAAGCTATTGAGTTTGCTTTAGACGGTCCAAGTCAGACAACTAATAGCTTACAAAAGCAAAGAATTTACATGGGTCATACCACTATGTCAGCTTTTCCAAGTTCTGGAGTTCAAGAAGACTTAGTTACTACTTACGGAGTTACAAATTATCAAAGAGTTTTTGGTCCAGGAACTGGAAGCACAATAACCTATTCAGTAGCTAAAGCTCAACCTGCTTGGAATTTAGTCAACTTAGGAGCTGGGACAGGGGTCAGTCAGTTTACTTATAATAATACTGACAATTTGATTATACAATATTTTAATGACCAATATCCTAATTATATTTCTGTTGGAGATACTCAAGACTTTTATTATAATACTAACACTAATGCAAGCGCCTATTTATATTGGTATAGCTCACAGCCAAGCTCTGCGACTAGAAGCTCGCTTAATCCAGTTATTAAATTACATGTATTCGGTTAATTATGAATGATCTAGAACTATTAAGGGAAAATTTATTAACTATAGCTTCACAGCTTTTTGATGTAGATATGTCTAGAGGTGAGTTAGCTGTTTTTATAGGTGGAATAGATGAAACAGAACTTCCTAAAATAGAGGAGTTTATTTCTATATATTGGGGCAAAGCTTGGAAGTTTTGTTATTATGAGTTTGCTAATGGAAATTTTAAAAGTAACTCTGAAATTGTTGAATAATGGGAATTAATATCTTTTATACCGGAACTAATCCTGAGCCTTTTGCTATACAAAATGGAATTTTAAACAGCTCTGTAGCTTCTATTCCTGCTAAAATAGAGGAACAATGCGCTTGTGTAGCTCAAGACTGTGAAAGAAATTTAACTGTCTACGGAAGCTTAACAAGTAATGAAGATCGGGACAATGACAAGACTAGTTTTTTATATAGAGTAATGAGCTTAAATGACACAGCTCAATTAAAGCTTTATAAATCAGGAGTTGAAACTGCTACTCTAGACAACAATAATTATGGTACTTTCTACAATTTAGGAACTTTAGGAACTGGCGAACAATTGCTTTATATAGGCTATTTAATAGAATGGAAAGAAGTCTTAGCTCAGCACGGGGTTGGGGTTTATACTATTAAGGCTGATCTTACACAATTTGGAAATGCTGTAACTATTGAAAGTCCTAACTATCTACTTAAAAATTATTCAGCTGACGACGCTGACGGATCAGTTAAAATAGTTACATATCAAAATGGAAATATTGAAAGAAGCGCCTTTGATTATACCGATCTTAATTGGTATCAACAAATAAGAATTAACGGCATATTGTGGAATAAGCAAGCTGAATATATTACAGATACTTATCAGACTTCTAGCCGATCTATAACACAAATTCAAGACTCAATTGAATATACTTACGATCTACAAGTTGAATTCGTGCAGGACTCAGTTAGTCAATTTATAATTGAAAATAATATCTTAGCTAATGAGATTTATATTAGCGATTATAACTTAACAAATACAAGTTTTTATAATGAAATACCTTTAGCTGTTAAAGAAATTTCTCAAACTACAGAGCTATATTATTATAATGGCAGAAGCCACGTAATTCAATTTACAGACAGAGTTCAAAATATAATTAAAAGAAATTACAAATAATGGACTCAATAGACATAAAAGACTTAGTTTATTTTGGAGGAGTATTAGCAGGATTAGTAGCCTGGTTTTTCCGTGATAAAATAAAAAACGCAGAACAAGAGCTTAAAATCAGTAACTTAGTAGAAAAAATTAATGATGTTCAGAGTAATAAATTAATTATTAAAAATGAAATTACTAAGAATATTGAAGACAATATGAAAATAACTAATCAGAGAATAGATCGCTTTAAAGATGAATTTAATACCTATAAAGACGGTATTAATGACACTTTAAAAACTTTTCAAGACTTACACTCTGAACTAGATAAAAAAGTCGATGTCGGCTTTGCTACAATATTAAGTGAAATAAAATCTTTAAAAAAATGAAAAATAGGTTAATTGGAAACTATGTTACTACAATTCTAGGAGTTTTAATTCTAGGATTTTGCGCTAGTGTTATTTACTTAGAAAAACAAACAGCTCAAGACATGTCAGGTTGGTTAGCTGTAGGACTTTTATTTTTACGATCTAAAGACTCTTTAATTGCTATCCCAGAAAAAAAATGAGTAAATTCAATTGGATTTTAGACGCTGGGCATGGAGGTATTATAAACGGAGAATATATAACTCCAGGAAAACGGTCTCCTATTTGGTCTGACGGATCGCAATATTTTGAAGGTGTGGGGAATAGAAATATTGTAAAAAAATTAATCCAAAAATTAGACGAAAAAAGTATTGATAATGTAGACCTTTTAGAAGGTACTCAAGCAGACATACCTCTTCACGATAGAGCATACAGAGCCAATAAAATTTATCACTCTGACAATAAATCTGTTTTAGTCTCTATTCACTCTAATGGATTTACTTCTGAAAGCGCTAACGGTTTTTCTGTTTATACTTCTAGAGGAGAAACTAAAAGCGATCTTATAGCTACTATGTTTATTAAAAATATGGAGCTTTATTTCCCTAAACATAAGTCTAGAAAAGACTATACCGATGGCGATCCAGACAAAGAAGCTAATTTTTATATTTTAAAAAAGACTTCCTGTCCCGCAATACTTATTGAAAATTTCTTTATGACTAATTTTAGGGAGTCTAAATTATTAATGTCTACAGAGTTTCAAGATCGTATTGTTGAATGTCATCTTCAGACAATTCTTGAAATAGAAAACTCTGAAGCGTTTATTTTTTGACATAGAAACTAGTCCTTTAGTTGTTTATACATGGAGAATAGGCTACAGAATTAACCTGCCTCATAGTAATATTATACAACAAAATAAGATTATATGTATTAGCTTTAAATGGGAGCATGAAAAAAAAGTTAGAAGCTTGACCTGGGACGAGGATCAGGAGGACAAAACTATGCTTGAAAGCTTTATGAGAATAGTTGAAAAGGCTGACGAATGCGTTGCTCATAATGGTGATAGATACGACATAAAATGGCTAAGGACTAGATGTGCTTTTCATAATATCTATTGTCCAGATAAAATAGACTCTTACGATACACTTAAAAAGGCTAGAAAACAATTTAATTTTAATTCTAATAAGCTGGACTATATAGCTAAATTTTTTGGATTAGGAGCTAAATTAGAGACAGGAGGCTTTCAGCTTTGGGTTGATGTATTAAATAAAAAGCCTGAAGCCTTAGCTAAAATGGTTGAATATTGCGAGCAAGATGTTGTTGTTTTAGAGAAGGTTTTTAAAAAGGTTTATAAGTATAGCGAAGTTAATACTCATACGGGTGTTGCTTATGGAGATCATAAATGGACCTGTCCAAAATGCGGGAGTCAAAAAATTAGAAGTAATGGAGATAGGACTTTAAAAAGTGGAACTGTTAGAAAAAGAATGAGATGTCAGACATGTGGAGGAGGCTGGACTATTTCTTTAAACTTATATAAAAATTATTTAATTTGGCAATATGAAAAAAATAAAAATAATCCTTCTTAGCTTAATTATTTTCTATAGCTGCTCACCTCAACAAAGATTAAATAGAATATTAAAAAATAATCCTACACTTATAGGAGTTTCTACAGATACTGTCCAGGTTAAAGACACGATCTTAATTGAAAGCCTGGTCTTTGACACTACTAAGCTTATTGAATACCACGACACAACAGTTATTATCAACACGGAAAGAGTATTAGCTAAATATATTTTTGATACTATAACTAAGGAAATATATCATGAGATCACCTGCAAAGGAGACACAGTTTATTATTATAAAGAAGTTCCTTTTCAAGTAGAAAAAATTAAATATGTTAAAGAGAATAGACCTTATAAAAACTACTTAAATATTGGGATCGTTATTGTCTTTCTACTTATAGCTTTAGCTCTAATGAAAAATATAAGAGAAATCTTTTTTTAAAAAAAATTGCTAAAAGCTTTGGAAAAACAAAAAAAGCTTTTATATTTGTCTAGAATTTAAAAAAACAGACAATGCAAAATTTAACTACTTTACCAAAAATTGAAAGCTTAGACTTAAAATTTTTACCGACTTATGACTCTGCTGAAAGCGAATATTTTAGCGATACAGAAATTGAATTTCCAGGATCAGAGACTCTTTCTTTAATATTTGATTTAAACATTTTAAATTATCAAACTTACGACGCAGGAGATTATTTTACTGCTCCTTCAGTAGACGGAGAATTAAAATTAGAGTTAGAGGATTTACATATTTATAACTATGATGACTTTGGAAATCCTATTAAAGTAGAAGACGAAAATTATACTGCAGAGCTTAAGAAAGCTTTAGAATCACATTACGGAATTTAATAAAAACAGACATGGAAAATAATAAATATACTGAAAAACTTTTTACTTATACAGCTGAGCAAAAGCTTGAACTAGCTGAAGATTTAATGTCTCAATTTGGAAGACGAATTGCAAGCATAGACGGAAAATTAAAATCTTATTTAGATATGCAATGGAATAAAATTGAAGGCGATAATCTTAATGTTAAGATTAATATAAGCACTTTACAAGAAGTTACTAAAGAGCTTGATTTTTTAAAAGACTTGCGATCTATATACATACAGGAACTATTAAAAAAATAATTATATTTGTCTTATGTACAGTCCAGAAAACTTAGTAAATAAAGGAAATCCTGTAAGTCATGATCTTATAAATATTATGTATTTAAAGGACTCTAAAAGCGGAAGGATTAAAAAGGGAGCTATGTCTCAGGTTAGTAAGGCTAATGCTAATTATCTTGTAAAGCATGGAATAGCTAAAATTATATAATAATAAAAAAGAAAGGTTGTCTGTTTATCCGATCTTTTATAGGGGAGCTAATTTAGTTCCTCTTTTTTTTTGTTTTTTTTTATGAAATAGTTTGCAGAAACAAAAATAAGTTTTATATTTGTCTAAGAATTAAGTTAATAATTAAAAACAGACAAAATGCCAAACTTAAAAAAATACAATCAAAATCTAAGAATTGAAGGAAATAAAGTTATTTCTTATACTACACACGTAGCAACAATTAACGGCTCTAACCTAGAACAATTAGGCTGGTGGTCAATGACAACTCAGAAACATATTAACTATGTAGCTTCTGAATTAAATCTTAATCTAATTAAATAAAAACAGACAATGAATTACTTTGAAACTTTAGAAAAAAAATATACTCCTGAGACCAGGTTAAGCTATTCGAGTTTAAAACATTTTTATAAATCACCTTTAGACTTTTTAAAATATATTAATAAAGACTTTTCCTGGACTGATCCTATGATCTTAGGGAGTTTAACAGACTGCTTATTATTAGAGCCTCAAAAATTTGACGAAAAATTTATTAATATTCCTAACATAGATAGACGAACTAAAGCAGGGAAAGAAGCCTGGGCAGAGCTTCAAAAAAATATAGGAGATAAAATTCCAGTTAAAAAAGATTTATTAGACAAAGCTAATTTTATGAAAGAAGCTTTAGAACAAAATCCAATGTCTAAAATGCTTCTTAATAATACTACAGAAGTACAGAAGCACATTGAATTTAAGTACAAAGGATTGACTATAAGAGGAATATTAGACGGCTTTGGGGAGTTTGACGGGAAGCCTTTTATTTTTGATTTAAAAACAACTTCTGAAAGCGATCCTAAAAGCTGGTATAGAAGTATAATAAAATACATGTATCACCTACAGGCTGCTATTTATCAAGCAGGGATATTTAATGAAGGCTTTATAATGCCTGATTTTTATCATATAATTGTAGAGACTGCAGCTCCTTATAAAGTTTCGGTTGTTAAGTTTTGTCCTGAGACATTAAAAGCAGGTAAAAAAATTCTAAAGAAAATAGTTAGCGATTTTAATTATTGTATTGACAATGATCTTTGGAGTGAAGGCTACGAATTTAACGATCCTAATATTAATGAAGTTTCACTTCCTGAATGGTACTTAAATATATTAAATAATGAATAGAATAAACTACAAAGAAGCAGACGAAAAGCTTAAAGCTCTATGGGAAATAAAAGTCTATAAAAGAGCTTTAAGTCTCTGCAAGTGGTGGCAATATCACAGAAAGAAAAAATATAAAACTCTAATTGACGTAACTAAATATCTTAACAATGTCTGATCTTGATCCTAAAGAATTAGAAATAAGAATAAGTAGAGTTATAGATCGAGCTAACTATATATTAAATAACGGGAGCTTTAGACAGAAACAATTTGCTTTTGGTATGCTTGAAGCTATTAATATTATAAAAAATAAAAAAGAGTGAATACTTCTACGATCCAGAAAAAAGTAATAAATCAAGCTATTTATTTTGGACATAATTTAGTAGTCAAAAACTTTTATTTATATGAAGGCTGGGAGTGTGATGTCTTAAGTGTTGATAGAAGCGATCTAGTTATTGAGTATGAAGTTAAGAGGTCTAGAGCTGATTTTTTTGCAGATTTTAAAAAGAAAGATAAGCACTTTTCAACCTCTAACGGCTATGGAGCTAACTACTTTTTTTATGCTTGTCCTATGGGACTTATTAAAGCTGATGAGCTTCCTGAGTATGCTGGTCTTATATACTGCTCAACTAAAGGAAGCAGAATTGTAAAGCGTGCTCCTATGTTACATGGTGAAAAGCTTACTTATTCTCAATTAAAAAAAATAGCTATAAAAATTATGTCTTCTAAGTATGTCTAAGAGCAAAGATTACATAGGATTTTTTAAAGTTGATGAGCGCCGAGTTACAATCTGGAAAAATAAAAAACAAATTGAAGATTTTATTAATAGCCTTGATCCTGGAAAATATTTTATAAAAATTTCTGAATATAACGAAGAGCGGACTATAAGTCAAAATAAATTTTATTGGAAATTAATTGAAATTATTGCTAGAGAAATAGGCTATGAGGTCCAGGAAATGCACGAAGTTTTTAAATATAAATTTCTTAAAAAAACTTTTGAAGACGCTAACGGAAATCTAGTGAAAGGCTTTGCCTCTTCTGCTGATCTAGACAAAAAAGATTTTAGCGACTATATAGAAAAAATTAAAAGATATG
>Ga0315315_10000609_pt1 | contig 30587 bp, 19 predicted proteins | sample M140m3416metaG_FD_203699 | JGI IMG/M metagenome (GOLD analysis project Ga0315315, IMG submission 203699) | Ammonia-oxidizing marine archaeal communities from Monterey Bay, California, United States - M1 40m 3416 | ecosystem: Environmental > Aquatic > Marine > Intertidal zone | place: USA... | reverse complement strand
GGCAAGAGTTTGTGCTTGCTCAGCACCGAAGATTCAGCGATAATGCTCGCGGCATACAAGATTCCGACGTCGACGTTGAGGGCATCGATGTGCATGTCTCTATGCGCCTGTATTTCTTTTGAGTCGACAGCAAGATTGCCTCGAACACGAGAGCGCGAATTTCTCAATGAGCGCGCTGCGTGCTCGTTGCGCTTCAGCGCGAGCTTCAGAGACTGCGCGACGCGCGAACGGCCGACGCGCGTCGCCGCGTCGTCTGCGTCAAGCAACGGTCCGGAGTCTGGCAACATTGCTTGTAAATGAATTGAGTGTTCCAGAGTGCAAGCCTGTGAGCAAAAGCGCTTTGTCGCGCATTCGTATGTCGAGTTCGTGCCATTTACACTAAAGAGCCGCTGCCAGTAAATGCTTTCGTCATCTTCAGCGTCGTCGTCATCAACTGATGCATGCCACCGTTCGTGAAATTCTCCGGTGTAAAAGACGCGATTACAATTGCAGTTCGCACACTGCACAAAGAGCCTGGCGTTCTTGACGCGCCGCACGCCCTGGCAAACTGCTCTACAACGCGCAATCAGAACACACACCGGCCCTGGGATGCTGTTGTGAAGATCGCCGCGACTCTCCTTACACAGCTGCATTTTGCGACTGTCGATTTTCTTCATTCGTTCGAGCTTGCTCATTGTGCTAAGTCTGTCGCCGATTATGTCTTTATACTTAAGCTTTGCAAGCTGGCTGTCGACCAGCTTTTGTGCCATGTGCGTACTTCCCGAGAAGAGCTGGACCGATTGTGGCAATCCGTCGAGAAAATAATGCGGCGACGAAAACCCCAAATGAATTCGCTCGTAAAATAGTACGTATTCGAATGCCGCGTGTTGGTGTGCGATCCGATGGAAAGACCAACAGGTCATTGGCAAGACGTTCAGAATACGCACAAAGGCTCGGCGGAGTCTGAACGTTGGGTGTTCCACTTCGCCGTGTTCGATCATGTCGCAAATTTGTGCCGTTGCGAACTCAATTACACTACACAAAGCTTCATCGTGCAACATCTGTGTAGTCTTTTGCTTCTCACTTCCTAGGAAGTGACACGCTGGCTAGCGGCGTTTACGCGAGCTTCTTTCGGCTTTTGCGATCCGTAGCGTTAGGCGAAAAAGTTCGAGGTCACGGACATCACGGCGCCGACTGCATCGGCGCCTCGAACATCGGCGCCGCGAACATCGGCGCCGCGAATATCGGCGCCGCAAGGTCAACGTGCACGGCCATCATATTAAAGAGCATACAAACGAATCAGTACAACATCTGCTAGTGCAACAGGAGATGGACAACAGCGAGAACCGCGATGGCATGTGTGTGGTTTCGGCGCCGAACATTTTTCTTCCGTCGGATTGTAGCGAGCTTCCTGCCCTGGTACCGCTTCGACGTCCGCATGCAGCACAAGTAGAATTCCACCAACAAATGAAGAGAGTTCCTATCAACTTGCCGATCATGAAGCTGCGCAATTCAAAACGACTGTACACTATGAAGCCTGCCGACAAGAGCTCGGCGTACTTTGCGCAAGCGTTTGACGGATTTGTGTCCGGTCGCCGGTGCGTCGGCTGCGAGAGCCGAGATCAGGCAGTGGCGCTGGTCGCCTCGGAGACTGCGGAGCTGGCGGCATATGCGAGCGGCACGGCGTCGCTCGACGGCAGCATGCTGCCGCGGGCAATCGGTGTGTCGCTTGTGATACCGCTTTCATCCGTGTGCGACTCCAGTGCAATCGAGTACATCGATGCGATGGCACTTTACTCTGATGGCAAGATCAACCAAGACGGCGTGCCAATCACATCCCTCTGTAGGTTCACGATCTACGGCGGCGACAACGCAATTCCTATGATCGACACGGTGCGTCGCGACGCCTTCGGAGACCGAGAAATCCAGGGCATTTCGCTCGTGTTGCGCTGGGCAGAAAAGAAGATGGACAGCGAAGAAGGCTTGCGCGCGCGCGCCGAGATCATTAGACTGACGAGCATTGGTGGCGAGAGCGACGTCGGCAATTCGGCAAAGAAGATCCAAGACTTGCTCAACAAGCTCGCGGGTACGTATGGTGTCAAGATGCCGCCTCCGATGTACGCCGCCATCGCAACCCCCGTTTGCACAGAAGGAGGATACTATGAGCATCAGATCATTAAAGCTTCGGAGCACTTCCAGTCTCTGATCGTCAAAGAGCACACTTTTGTGGCAACTCATGACATGAAAAGCTGCAACTGTACTCGCTTGCAACTCGTTCCCAACACATTCGTACGCCTCGTGGGCAAGGAGGCCGGATATGAGGCGGCCCTTGCCGACACGGCGATGCATGCGCAGCTGCTCTGTGCGGACGGGCGCGTCAATGACGCCAGCGAATTTGTTCGTCAGTACCGCACGGGACTGCCGAGTGAAGAGAGCACTGCTTACGAGGGGATGGCACTTCACACGTGTGGTGTGAGCGTGGAGCTTACGCAACTCGGCGGTATGGTGTCACTTTACGCACACAGTGGACGAAGCGGACAGCCGATTTCCGAGCCACATACAACCTTGTATGTGTGCAATGCCGCCATCGTACCTCTCAGCACCATTCAGGAGCAGTGGATTGCGTACAGCTGTTCGCCGCAGAGCATTCTTCCCGCTCTCGGTGATCTTGGCCCCAGCTCGATTGCTCACTTCCAGCGCGGCCTCGACTTGTTCCACCGCACGTTCAGCGACGAGCGGTTGGTTCTTCGGGATCCACACACAAACGACCGAAAGTTTATTCCTTGCAAGCGCAGCGACGAGGCAGTTTCAGAAGAGGATCGCTTCTTCGTCGTGGCAATGGGCATTGATCTTCGCTCTAAGAGGATATGCCTTGGCGACGCAATTTCTCATCTGATGCTAGGAGGAGCGCCGCAAACGCTCATCGATTTGATGGTTCGTATGGGACTTCATGTTGGCTTATCTGCGTCGCTTCAAGAAACATTTGCTCGGTGTTTGGTTAGCATAGACCGCGAGGAAAATGGCAACCGGGAGCACAAGGACGAGGTGCAACGCCTCAAGAGAGTGGCAGATGCTGCGCTGCTAATAGGGTGTGGGAAAAGAGCACGTGCGGCCGATGGTGCTCCCCACACGAGCATGAAGAAGGTGCGCGACGTCCTAAAGCTGCACAATCTACAGGCTGGAAAATCAAAGCTGAAACTGACAGATGTGTCTGTGTGCCCTCGCGACTGCGTCACGTCGCGAAGTTTGGCGACTTCGATTTACGAGTGCTACGCGCGCAGCACGCTGTCCTCATCGCAACCCCACTTTGACAATGTGGTCACGGTCGCCGAGGCGCACGGCGACATTCTGACTGCTGTATGCAAAGGCATGTGTGTGTGTATGGTCGCACCCGGCGAATTGATCGACGCGTTTGTGATTGTCCATGGTCATGAGATTGATGGCATCCATGTGTACCAGGTTGTTACGGCGGGTATGTCGACGTGTGGTACTGGGAACCGCGGTTGTTGGGTTGCATGTGGAACCGGCCGCATATTTGAGGCAGACCACCCCGCCGTTATGTTGATCAAATGGATGCCAGGCGATGTCTGCCTCGTCACGCCGTTGGTTGTGACGTTGAATTAGAGTAGGTACCGGTCAGTTTTCATCGCTAGACTTCCTACTGTAGGTGTGGCGTGTCATCTAAGCTCCACTGTAATAAACTAAAAATTGCAGTTTGGCATTTGCTGACAAATGTCGTCGTTTGAAGTGCGTAACCCCTTCGACAAGGGATTTGCTGCATTGACCATCGACATCGGTACGTTCGTTGTCGCAAGCTTGTTTTTAGACGAAATCCGCAGGAGAATAAAACACTTTGTTTCTCACACTCTTTACATTAACGCTGTGCTTGCGTGTGGCAATGGAGTTTCAATGGCACTTTTACTTTTGCTCAGCGTTGCGCAGTTTGCGTCGTGCATGATCCTGGTGTTGCCCTCGCTGTACCGCCACATGGGCACGGCAATTCCGTCCCTGGCACTCGGATCAACCGCGCTCGTCGAGCTGATGCTTTACCATGGATTTCGAGACTGGGAAATCTTCTTCAAGGTCTGTGTACTGGAGGTGTGTCTCTTCATGGTTGCACTGCTCCGACGCGACGCCAAAGCGAGGTCAGAAGCAATAGGCGTTCCCGTCACAGGCATGGCCCTTGGCATCGAAGCGTACATACGCAAACAGTGCACACTCGTCCACACCGCACTAGTGTGTCCCCCGTTGGCGATTGTGGTCTTAATCTGGGCTCTTGTCTTCTACCGCTTTTGGAAAGATTCGGGTACGACGTTTGAAATGCAACGCACGAGCTTCACGCTGTGCATGGCGGAGTGTGGTCTCTTGGCGTTCCTTGCAGGACAAGATCGTTCACAGAATTACGACGTCCGGGGTCGCGCATACCAGGTTTTAAGGAACTCCTACCGCGCTCTACACCAGTGCGTACATGGGAAACCACCTCGTGGCTTTAAAAAGAGCATCTAAGGAGGAGAAGCACCCGTTGCTACAGCGTTATCATTTTGGCAAACGCAGCACGTGCCGACGCGTCCCTCTGACGATCTTCCGCTGTATCTTTACGAGCGGGTATGTCGGATTTATTGGTGACTCGAGTTTGGCGTCGCCCATCATCCGGAGCTTGGTTGACTGTATCCGGAGGCTGGTTGTTGGGTTCCATTGGTTCGGGCATTGCTTGGGGCATTGCTTGGGGCCTTGGTTTTGGCTTCTGTCTCATGCTCTTTTCCCACTCGGGCTCCTCGTAGTCGTACTTTTGTTTGATGTCGTCCTCCACGTTGCCCACGCTCGACGTCTTCCGGGAAAACGGACGTCGTGTTCTTTTCGTTCCTTGATTAGTAAAGTCTTGGTTCCCAGCATTTATGTAGAAGTAGTGAGCAGTTACCTTCGCCATAACGGCTTTGTCAAAACCTACCCATTCGGTTTCCAGCTCGCCCAAATCTCCGGTGTTCATTTTGTACAGCCTGTTCTTAACCAAGTCTTTCATATCATCAATATCATGATCAAAAGCAACGGAAAGTCTGTTGTCGTCTACGATCTGAAGGTCGTTGTTTGTGACAATGCCTTTCTCATTCCATGGAGGCGCGTACTTGTTGCCGTCTTTTCCGGCGACTCGCCTTCCTGGTTTTCTGCTTTCAGGAATATGTGCAAGCCCTTCGGAGTCTTTTTCCACGGAAACGAACAAGGCAAACTCTTCGGCAAGGTTTGCCATAGCACCAGCTTGTGCCTTGAAAACCTCGTAAATATACTTGAGCCTAGGCTTGTTTTCTTTTACATCAGTATATTCAACCATGTTTTTCTTGTCGAGTTCGTAGCCCGCGTACGAATTCTTGTTCTGAGGGTCGGCTGGCTTCAGACGCTCGTCGACCCGTAACGCAAGTTCAACTGCACTCTCCAACCAAATCCATGCACCGTCCAAAAAGAACTGGTCTGCCGGCAAAATCGACGTCGGGTCAAAGCCGTCAACTTCAATACCTTGCTCCTCTAGAATTTTGCGCTTGAACACATTCACCAGTTGTGAAGCACTGTAGTCGCGAATTACAGCGCGGTAAGTGAATCGCCGAGACAATCCAGGATTTGCCGGTAGAAAGTAACGCGACATCTCCTTCTGGTATCCCGCGGCCATCAGACAATACAGGCCTTTATACTTTGTCATGAACTCAACGATTGCGGATGCGGCTTCTTGGCCGTATCCGTCGCATTGCCCGTCCTTCCATGTGGTGATCGAGTAGGCTTCGTCGATGAAGATGACGCCACGGTCGAGGCTATTCTTCAGAAAGTTCATTGTACGACCGACTGTCTGGCCTTCGTATGGTGCTATGAACTCACCACGCCCCGCTTCGCGCACCGTGTCGAACACGAACAATCCAGCAGAAACAAAAACCTTAGAAATTTGACGGACGAGTGTGGTCTTGCCAGTTCCAGCTGCGCCAAGAAAGAGAAAGTTCATGAAACGGTCTCGTACGGTGAACGGGTTGTTCAAGAACATCAACACGACTTCACCAATTGTATCGAGAACATCAGCCTGTTGGTTGTAGACGGTCAGCTCTTCGAGGTTTGCTCTCAGTTTGTCGCATTTGTCAAGAATGTGCCTATCCTTGACAGGATCAAGGCCGTCTGTATCAAGCGCGCCGTTTTCTTCTTTTAGCAGTCCAATGGCAGCGTTTTCAAGTTCTCGAAATACCTCAACTTCCCTTTGCAAGTCCGAAAGGCCCCCACTCACCTTTTCGTAGGCCTCCCATGCGGCCTGAGCCTTAGTCGCACCAGATTCCGCAATTAAGCGGCGCTGTTGCTCTTTTACCATTGACGACATGTCGTTTGCCTGTTTGTCGGCATCCTTTCTAAGACCTCGGTACTTTAGCACCTTGTAGCGCATATTTGTCCGCATTGCCCTTTTGTAGAGCAGTTTGCCGTGTAATGTTCCCAAAATGGTGTATAGTTTGTAGAGGATTGGCGTGAAGTTCGTACCAGAGACTAACTCAATACGCGGAGGAAGCTGATCTTTTAAAGACCACCGAAATTGCGCGTCAGAAAAACTCGTGGACACGGTGACGTTTTCCGCCATGTTCGCAAGCGGGGTTTGTTGCGCAACAAGAGGTGTTTGTGAAGGAGCCGGCCCTGACGGCACCACAGACGTGGTGTTCTCATTAGCATCATCATTTGCTCCTTCAGCGGCCGTGCGCTTTTTCTTATTTGGTCCAACAAGGCTGCTCAAGAAGGCATCTCCCTGCAAGTCATCTCTCTTCAAATCAATTTCCATGTCATCGGCGTCCATGCTGACATCTGCCAACCGCCGCAGAAGCGGAGCGTACTTGGTCGTTGTGATACTCAAACCTTGGAACCGCCGCTCCATCCCACGCACACACAAAACCCTAACCCTAACTCTATTGTTCAACACACCTTTTATCTAGTTCCGTAATCCTTAAACAGACCCGCTCTTGCGCGACCGCTTCTGTGCTTGTTTGGCCGCTCTGGCTCCTTCTCCTTCGTCTGAGTCGTCTGAGTCGCTGCGGTAAGCGCCCGCGGTGTTCTGCTGTATCGAGTCGTCTACAGCGTCTATCTCCTCAACGACACTGGCAGCTGCGTCTGCGTCAAACGCGCGGGTTCGTCGAATCAGCAACGCAACACACCAGAAGAAGGCAACCACAACAGCCGACAACACCACGCCGATGGAGACGCCGATGGCGACCGTGGCGACCGTGGCAAAACGGATCGGCCTCACTTGCTGCGTCAACTCGGTTACAAGATCCATGCTGCTTGTTGAGTTGACACATATCTACGTAACAAACAAGAACCACCACAATTAGCGAGCTATGCCTTATTCCGCTTTCTCGCACTCTTCTCCTGTGCGCGCTGCCTAACAGTGGCAGACACTTTCTTCGTGGACACGATTTCAAACGGAGGCGAGTAAGAAACCAGCTTCTGTTGGTAGATCGAACTCTCCTGCTTTGTTATGTTTGGCATTGTCGTCGCCACGCCCGTGACGCGAATCTTGAATTTGCGGCTAGTATGGTGACTGCCGCTCAATGCGTCGATGTAAACATCAACACGCGCAGGATACGGGACGCCACGCAACGACGTGTATGTGCTGCATGGAGCATTTGGCTTGCGCATGCTTTTCGACAAAACTATTGCCGACGAGCTTGTGGTCGACGGTACGGCCTCGAGACTGTCCGCGAACACCAGATCGTATGTGCAGTGGATAGGGGATTGGAAGAACGTTTCGTGTCCGAGCCGTCTGCGGAAGCGGTTCGGGTCGACGACTTCGTCCCGAAAGCAAAGCCGCGCCGCGCTATTTTCGTCGTCTCTCTTCTGGCGCATGCGTTCTTCGCGTGTTACAAAGCCGACGTTTGCACTGCCGGCTTGCTCTGTTGGCGTTGTTTGAAGGCGCACGGACTCTGAATCGGTGCGCTTGGCCCCTTTGATGACAAAGTCCGTGTAAAGATGAACCAAGGTTTTTCGTGCAATGTATCCACATTCTCCGGATTCTGTCGAAGCAGCGATCACGTGCGGGAATACACCAGGAATCCATCGCACGGAAAGATGCGGCAGCAGACTCTTCAGCTGTGATATGTTATTCATCTCCTTGCATGTCTGCAAACACGCCGAAGCCGAACGAAAATCGACAAACTCAATGATGTGCACGAGAATGTCAATGCCGATCGCATCGACAGACACCCAACACAACGAGGATTTCTGCCGCGAGTGCACATGTTCTTCGATGCGAGCACGCAGACTTGCCAACATGGGGCCTGTCTTAGTGATCAATTCGTGTCTTGCCATCATGTACTCGACCACACGCGACCGAACGTTAGGAGGAAAAGTCGTCGTCTTATGTTGCAACACTCCTCGCAACCTCCCTATCCCTTCCGCGATTGTCTTGCACGTCGGCAGCAACGCTGTCTGCTCGGCAGACGCAGAAAACGACGTGGCATGTGTCATGATCTTGTACGACCTCATGATATGGAAAAGGACATGCGTCATGCGTCCGATCTTGGCATACGCCGCGATCAGCATATTAGCATCGCGCTCTATATTGTGGCGGACGCCGTAGCAAAAGGCGTAGGCGTTTGTGGCAATGCCCACAGAGTGCAGGACCATTCCGAAAGCGTCGTTACCGTTGTACATGTTCGCGATTAATGCGGCGTGCTCGTAGCTGCAGACCTTCGCTTCTTCCAATAAGTAAGCGTGCTTAACGACAGCGCTTTCGGTGGATGGAGATGCTCTGAATGCAAGCTCACACCTGCCCACCATCGTCTGTACTTCCTTTTTCATCTCCTTGACAGACGGCGTCGCCACGGAATCCAGGAACTCCTGTGTGAAGAGAGTGCCGCTGATCTTAGACCTGTCGGTCTCGATGCAAACACCATTCATTTGATAAATGTCTAACCCAGCTGCAAGCGCATCCTGCACCAAGCCCTTCGCCGCCGCAGACACAAAGTTCTTCTTGACGTCCGCCGATGCATCATTTGGCAAACACAAGACATCTCGGCGCCGATCCATGCTGTATCACGCCAGAACACCTCCTCTCTTATACCTGCTCTGCTTTCCGCCCTCTCTTAGCGCGGGTTGGTCTGCCTCCACAAACTATAGCCACGCGGAAGATGTTTTGTTATTCTCGGCGCCGGTCATTATCGGCGCCGAGAGTCAACGGTCGAGATTGCAATCTGGCTGCTGTGAATTCACAGAGGCAGTGACGAACCGCGTCACTTCGGACATGAAGTCCGGAAGTCGTCCACTTCCCCCACTCCAGGCGGACGATTTCCGGACTTCGAAAATGGCAATGTCCGGAAACCGTCCGCAAACCGTCCGCCCACCGGACGACTTCCGGACGGTTTCCGGACATTAGATTCCCTCAGTTTTTTTCTTGGGTAGACGGTCGGCGCCGATGGCATGTCGGCGCCGACAGACGGTCGGCGCCGCGTATATGCAGCCGAAGTTCTGGTTTGCAAACAGAACGAGCTTTAAGATCACAAAACAAACAAACCGTCCCAACCGTTTCAACCGTCCCTAGTTCGGCGCCGATATGTCAGACGCGTTTTCTGATGATGATTTTGACGGGGATGGTGATGCTGACGTTGAGAATGAGAATATTGAGGCCGAAGAGGACATCGACGAGCTTGTGGCCGCAAACACTCCACAATCGGGTAAGGACGACGACGACGAGTATGAGAACCCGGACCAAGACAGCGACGATGACGACGATGGCGACGATGAAGATGATGGTGCAATTGGCGACGACGATGGTGAGAAAATGCCGGACAAAGAACCCGTGTCTAACTCGATTAAGCAGGAGGAGGAGGAGGAGGAGGAAGAGGAGGATGAAGAGATCGAAGAGGATGAAAGCAAACGCGCGTATCTCCTTCACAATCGTGGCTCATACTACGTGCCTCCATCACCGGACGGCGTCCGGGCTGGCCGCGTCAGAGATCATAACATTCCGATCGAAGTTGAGGACGCAACGACTCTCGGACACATGGGACAGGCCAAGTTCTGGCCGAAGGCCGACCAGCTGCCGCCTCTTGCGATCGTAGTTGTCAAGGGCACGTTTGACGAGGACACCAAATTGGTTCCGGGTAAAACGACAGGGCCGTTCCTTTGGTACGCTCGCTTGGTGATTAAAGGCAAGCCAAATGGTTCCGACAGAAAATTTCTTCGCCTAATCCCGAAGGCCGTGTGTCAAGACTTCGTGCGCACTATGGCCAAACTCGACGGCATGAAGAAATCGTCGCTTATCACACTCTACCAGCCCGACTTCGAAAACGCCAAAGGTTTTCCGGTTCTCGCCAATCGCTTCAAAAAGGTCAGTGGCATTAAAACTGAGGCTATTCCAAAGCAGCGCGCTGAGAAGCTTAAGCAGAAACCCAAAGAGCCAGAGCACGTTAAGCAGGCCGAAGAGGCTTCGTCTTCTTCCGTGAAGCCGGCTATGTCTTCCTTGTCCAAGAAGTCGGCCAAGCCCGCACCGGCGATGGTGTCTGCATCTTCCACCTCGGGAAACAAGCGATCCGCCCCTTCGCAGGCACCCGCGCCGGGGGCCAAAAAGGCAAAGCCTACTACCGACAAGCCAGACATGCCGACAAAGCCCGAAAAGAAGAAGCCGACGACGCCGGTGGCCCCTGCTGCGCCTGCTGCCGCCTCCAAGGGACTGTCAATGCCGCAGCCATCCGCGAAGAACAACTCTATTCTAAACTTCACCAACAAGGCGAAGCCTTCCGCTTCCGCTCCGGCTCCCGCTCCGGCTCCCGCTCCGGCTCCCGCTCCGGCTCCCGCTCCGGCTCCCGCTTCGGCTCCAGTTGGGGAGTCGGTGGTCGAATCCGAGATCGCCAGTGCAATCGCGCCGACCAAGCGAGCGGGCCCCGCCCCCGTTGCGCGTTCGTCCGACGAGATGATCGTTGGCCCGCAGGAGTTGAATGGCGTGTTCAAGAAGGTGGATCGCATCGATTGTGACTCGCGCGACAAAACAACCGTCTTCTGGGTCGGCAACTCTGTCTTTATTGGCCAGTTCTAACGCGATCGGCGGTGATTGCAACATCTTTCTCAAGCAGTTAAAATGCTCTCCTGTTTAAGGACGGCAACACGGGCCTGCTCTAGCCCACCTTTTGGAGTCTTTTGGACACACAAACTCGTGTGCAGCAAGACGCGCGGTATGGTGGGTGGTATGGGTGCGGTATGGTGTGCCGGTGTGTGCAGCAAGACGCGCGGTATGGTGGGTGGTAGGGGGTGTTGGCACAATCGTGCGCTGTCTGACATTTGTAGACAGTTCCCGTGTTCAAACAGTGTGGTGTAGTAATGCAACTTTACAAATACGCGCCAGCTGAACTTACCAAACGCGAAAAGAGCGTTCGTCTTGATGGCTGGACTGAGTGGCCTCTCGCTACATGGCTGTTCGTCTTATCTTTTATGTCGTACGTTTGCGTTGGATTTGCATGCGCGCTTTTTCCACCGACTCCGCGAGCTTTTGCCGGCAACAGAGAAATACCTTCGGACTCTACATGCCTTCGAGTGACGCGCCACGCTGATTACATCACCGCGGACTTGGGTGTAGGCACACCTACGAAGCAAATTTCTCTGTTGTTACGACTCGACAGAGTGTTGTCAAAGAACGACCTCGAGCCGGCGATGCGCCTATTCGCACAAGATACAGTAGAAAGTGCCACAATTTCATGCGAAAAGGATGGCCAATGTCAAGATGTTGTGGTCGTCCAGACCGGCCCTGCCGGTGAGCAGGTGCGAAAGGTCGCGCGTTTCAACTACAGACATGTGTCATTAGAACGTTCTTCTGCTTCCCGGCTCGCGGGAGTAGGAGGAGAGCTTACGCTGCGGCGCGGTACGAGTTATTGGATTAGTTCAACTCATGTGTGCTACGCTGATGCCCCGCTGACGACTCCTTCGGACGGCATGGTGGCTGTGAGCGTTCAGGACGATTTTTTAGTAACAGACAGTATGTCGCTGCGTTCTAGCACAGAGACCAGAACATCACCGGTGGCCGACACTTCGTGCTCCTTGGGAGATGTCAACCTATTCCCAGTTGAAGCGGGTTTGGAAACGTCGTGGCTGTCGATACTCGACACTGCGCTGTACAACAGCGAGCCGGAGAGCGTCAATGTGCGCCGTCAAATTGCAGAGCTCGGCGTGCCGTGTGCAAATAATTCGGCTGCCTTGGAGAGAGACATGGTTCTATACCATCTCGACTGCAACCCTTACAGCACTTGCAAATCGACACCCAGTTTGCCGATGCGCCGAGTTGCCACGTCGAGTATTGCAATCAATGTTGATGTCAATGGGAACGTGGGACTTTGGACTGAATACGACCCAACTCTTTCTGGACTTCCACGCCTTGCAAACTCCACGGACGCATTTGCACTCAGTATTGTCAAGCTCTTCATGATTGTGCTCGCCGCTGCGGTTGTCTATGTGAGGGCGAAGCGGTCGACTGCCAGCTCGTCGTGGCTCTTCAAGCGATGTATCGATTCTACCGCAAGCAGCAATGAAGATGTGGCCAAGCAGGACGTCTCCTTCTCAACGAGCGAAGACCGCCTCATCGGAGCCCTTGCATTCACGTCGCGCGCCGTCATGATACTCTACAGGTTTCGATCCTTGTACGTCGACGACCAGGCGCGCGTGTGCGTGAGTGAGATTGTCGCAACCGCTCTTTCAATTTTGCACTGGATTTTACGCTACTTTTGCATATCTGCAGACGGCGAACCGCCGGTCTCGCGAATGGGCGGCAGTACTGCGGTTGTCGACTCCACTTGCGCGGTTATGCTAGCCTTTGCAGAAGCTCCGATTTTAGTCGTGTCGATAGGCAAATTCGACCCAACAGCGCGACTGCTAACAGGTCTTCTAATTTCGCTCATTGCAACAACTCGATGCGCATTTTCAGCATCCTGTTGTGGCGTGTTGTGGAAAAGCGAAACAAATCGCGTTTACAAAGGCGTTTTAATATACAGCGGCATCATGTGGGCGTTGCAAAGTGTCGCACTCGGAATCATTATTGTCGACCTTCTTGTAACTCCCGCCTCCTACAGCATGAGCCGAAACGTCGTAGGCACAGTGCTCCCTGCGCGGATTTTGCTCTTGTTCACGCTTGTGTGCGTCGGCTTGCCACGTCTTATGTCTACACTTCGGCACATCCTTTCCGGCAAAAACCACGTAGATTAAAAAACTGAATGTCACAAAATTTTTTTTGAATGACAGCGCGGAAACCGTCAGTTGCTCGCGCTATTTCCAGGTATGCGGATAGGACCGCGCAACACGCCGCTGCCTCTGAGCGCAGCGGCGGCTTGTAAGAACTCCGCAATCGAGCCTACAGAATTGAGAGCTTCCACGACATGTCGGACGTTCGGATCGGCAGCCGCAAGGACGAGGCTTCGCTCGATTACGTCGTCGCGAGCGGCGGGATTCTCAAACAAAACGGATGCTTGCGTCAAGGTAAACGTCTCCACGGGAACTGTGGAGAAAAACACAGTGCCGCGTTCTTCTGCGCGCGCGGCCATTGCGCGCGCGCGCGCAATACCGTTTGCGTCATTTGCCAGCAAGCGCTTTGAACCTTCCGTGCGTTCAGCACGACAGCAGGGACATTTGTCGTCAGCTCTGACGTACAGTTGCGCGTCACACTTGTCGCAGATGACATGCGAGCAATTGAAGGAGCGAACCGGGCTTCTTGTGTTAGATACAGTACTTTCAAAACAGATCGGACACTCGACCTCTGCAGCACTTCGCAATGCGCGAACACGCGTTGACTTCCGAATCCCCTTGCTCATTTTCGCAGATGTCAACACAACAATTGCGCGGTCAATTCCCTGCTCATTCTCTGAAGAAGACAAGATATCATATTTAGCGATTGCCTGGAGGACTTGCGCTGAGAGCGTCAATACGTACACGGTGGTTTCTCTGGGACTTCAGGCGTTCGCGGCAAACACAGCGTTTGACTAACAACGCAAACAGTAGTATATACCGCCTTTAAAACGGACACACCCACTGTACATACATCTATGAATAAGCATCCTTTAATATGAAAAAGGTGTGGGCAAACTGTCCAACTTGTCAACCTTACTCATGGCATCCATACCCTTCTTGCCGGTTGGCACCGCCATCGACCCGGTTGGCAATTCCAAACTCAACCGACTCGGCCCGCAGTCGACGCGACCGCTGCCGCGCTGGTACTGGTGGTCGAACGCCCAGAACCGCTGGAGGCGGTTTGACAATGTCGGCACGGGCACGGGTCGCAACTCAACCCTTGAACAGCTTTCGGAGCAAAAAAAAGGCGGACTCAAGTCTGGCATGCATGTCAAGTGGCCGGGTAATGGTGGCATCACCATCGTGAAGTGGGACCACGCCAACCGTAAAGGCATCTTTGCGTGGAATGCCGGTGGCAACCCGACCCAGATTGAGCGAAAGTCGCAGCTCGAGGCGGCGGAGATTCAGGCCAACAACTTTGTCTACGACCATAGTGGTAAGGACCAGCCAACGGATCGCATGCTCAAAGACAATGCGCACGTCGTACCCATGTTCCGGGACATGCTCAATCGCGAGCTTGGCTATGCAAAGACACACGTCTTTATGTACCACTCGTACCACAACGTCTCGCTCATCTACGACCTGAGCGCGTGCCTGATGCGCGTGGCATTTCCTGACGAGACCACCTCCAACAATCGCGATGCGCTTGTGCTGCGCACGGACCGCTCGACCTTCAACACACGATCGCCGGCGGCGGTGCAGAAGAACTTTGGCAATTGGTACAATGGCACAGACGTCGGACGGGACAACCCACCCACTCGTCAGTTTCCGTGGATTGGCGTGAGCACCGTGCTCAACTGCTTCAAGACCAACCCGGAGTCGACCGTTGTGCACGACTTCAAAACAGGCTATAATCCAGGAGACAGTCCGAACCTCAACCCGGTCCTCGACGAGTTGCTCAAGCTCTTCAACATCGCGAAGCTGAAGAACAAGTTGTTACAACTCACGATTGAGGCTGATGTGGACGTCACGTCGTTCCTGGGAGACGAGGCGCACTTCTTCTTTCGCGACGACCCAACAAAGCCGTGGGAGGTGCCCCCCGTGGCCGACGCACTCGAAACCGAGTTCAAAGACTTCATGGAGCACGACAACGAGCTCGGTCCGCTGAAAAAGCCGGCCTACGGTTACTGGGTCGAGCTGCGGCGCGACGGGCCGGGCATGCAGGCCTACGGCACCGCCTGGTCGCCAGGATGGTGGCCCAGGAAGCACGAGGTGATCACCGTCACGAAAAACCCAGGGCGGTACCTTCAAATCGGGATACCGCTCGAGTTAGTTGACAAGCTTGCGTACGCCGCGGTGCCGTTTGGGTTGCCCGACACGGACACGGACCATGCGCTCGACAAGATGGACACGCGCAATGACCTTTCGGACGGTGGCCAAGCGCGTCTGATCGCGCGCCCCGACCTGCTGTGGCACCCCGATGTGATACAAAAGGTCTACCAGTTCTCGCGAGGAGCAGCGAGCAAGCGTCTGGAATATCTGGACTCGATACAGGCTCTGTTGACCAACACGCTCGGCCCCAAGGGATTGACGCGCATTGCACGGAAGCTGCGCCCACCGCCCATTGTCGTTCGGTCGCACAATGTGAAGCACAACAACAAAGAAATGTCCAAGGTTGTGGAGCGCCTGTCGTCGGCGGCCACGTACGACTTTGCCTGCCTGCAAGAGACCACAGACGAAATGCTGAGCGAACTCCAAGATGAGCTGCCTGCATCGCACGCTCTGCTCTATGCCCATGCGTGCGACGCAAAAAAGGTGTACGCTGCCATGGCCTACAGAGTTGACCGCTTCGAGTTGCTGGGAGATCCCTTTTACGGCTGCTTCAAGTTGAAGAGCAAAACGAAACAAGGTGGACGACCCGTGGTAGGCGCGGTCTTCCACGACAAGTGGGTGGGGCGCCGCACTCTGGTGCTCTCGATCCACGCCCCGCACAACTCTCAGGAGCCGTACTCGCTCATGCCCAATCTGCAGTACTTTGTGCAAAAAACAATTGCGGCTGCCAAAGTTCAGTGGGCGGGCGTACTGGAACAGGGCGAATCAGACGAGTTTGACTCCGGCGAAGAAGATTACAACTCGGGGGTGGCACACGTGATCATCGGCGGTGACTTCAACCGCGATGACTGGCAGAAGGCGCGCGTGCTACAGGCGCCCTACGACCTGAAACTTCGCAGCGCGCAGGGGCTGAGCAAGAAGCCGGTCTACCCGACCATCAGCGGCAAAGCGTTTGACAACATTCTCTTCAGTTCACGCAGGTTCCGCTACATGCTGGAGCTCAACTCCTTTTACGCGGAGACCGACAAACGCGGATCGGACCACAAGGCGGTAGTAGCACAGTTCTTGTGTTGATTTACGTCGTCAACTGCAACGAGGACAGTAGCATTAGACCAATCTTGCACATAAAAACGTTACACAAAACACAGCGACTTCAAAGGGTGAAAGTGGGTACGGCCAAGCCCCGCCCAGTCTCACCTCGAGTATCCAGTACACAAGCAGCGCGGTTAGCAAAGCACCGACGCACACAAGCGTGCCGTTTAAGGTGTACGCAATGCCGTAAACACTTAAGCCTACTGCTGTGTGCGCAAAAAAAGAAAATGCATAAATTGTCCGCGGGAACAATGCTGGCATTCTTGCGGCCACAATTGCCGTCATCAAATTCCCGGCCACAAGTATGACCTCACAAACTGGCCGCGTCCAGTCGAGCAGTTCGTCGTGCGCCAAAAGTCGCACGACAACATTGAAGACAAGAAGTGGACCCCCGACCAACAAAGAAAATGTGTTTTCTACGTACACATCGTCTCTTAAGTAATGAAACCAAAATGCCCATACTTTCGACATTTTAAACGATATCAACAACACATTGATTCGTTTGACTTATACATTTTTGTCAAACGCTGGGTAAAAAGTCGCTTCTTCTTTGAATTGCTTGCCGATGGCGAGACAGCTTCAACGCCTTTGAAAAATTCGGCAAACAATTGTGTTTTGCTTTTGCCCTTATCCTTTGAAACGGCTTTTAGAAACAGACGCTTTCGGCATTTTGCTTTCTTTTTTCCTTGGCGGATTGCATAACCGCGCTCGGAACGTTTCAACGGTTTCATCTTTCGACCGGTTTTGTTGTTCTCTTGAAGACCTTTACATATTCAGTCTATTTCTTCTTCTTTCCTTTTGAAGAAGATTCGGTTGGTTTGCGTGGACTGTCGCACTTGCCTTCTTCTCCACACCGTTTGCAGGTACTTTTTGTGATGCCAAGCGCTTTTTGTGCACAGTCGTAGCAGCGCCGACGATTGCAACGCTTGCACTCGCCAACTCCGGAGTTCAAGAGAACGCCTTGTAGTGGCGTGACGACGTTCTCACAATCGGCACATGTGTTGCTTAGGCCTTCTCCAACAAGGTATGTCTCGAGGCCGAACTGGTGAACAACAAAGGCACCGTGTAGCATTGCGATCGAAGTTGCTCCAGCGGCGCTCTCCACTGCATCGAGGCATAGTTTGTGATCGAGCAGCTCGTCTGCGTCGTCCGATTCGTCTGCTGTGTCGCTGCTGTTGTTGTCACAGAAATCGGCCGACTTTGTGCAGTCGCGCACTTGTTTCCCAAGCATAACATTGTCTGCAAAATCAGCAGGAATTCCAAACGGTAGACCCGCCACGTCAGAGGCGGTCTTCTTCTGCTTCTTGTTGTCTGCAGACACGTTGACGTTGCTCTTGCTGATCTGAACTTCTCCGTACATTCCGGTTCTGAGCCAGATCTCTACGCAGTCGTGCATCCGCACCAGTGTTGCACGCAGGTCTGCTTTTGGTGCAAGCGTGATTTTATTAATAGGAGCCTCATAGATCGGCTGTGCCACGTCTACTTTGGCCAACAGCGTGTACTTGGCGTCGGAAATCGCGTCTTCGACTAAATCTGCTCGGCCAAAGCGCGTGTTCAAATTCGAGTTGTCATCTGACCTATTGGACGCGGCAACGACCTTGGTCACGACGCGCTGCCCGACTCGTTGCCAGAACAGCATGTTGTCTTCTAGGCAATTCGCCAAGCCGGCGTCTTGCTTAACGCGCTCGTGTGCATTCTTAAGGCCGCTGCTGATCACTACGTCGATTGCTAGCATACCGGTGTTGGCAACCGGAAGCCAGCGCGAGTTTACCATGCTGCACATTTCGTCGTTGGCGTACGCGTCCTGTGGAGTGGCGACTTTCTTAAGGCCAAACTTATCAGGATAGCACGCAATGCGCGTGGCCATAATGATGATCAACGGCATTCCCAGAGGCGAATGAATCATGTCCGGAAGGACTCCTTCGAAGAAAGAGTTGCAAAGCATCCCAAGTATACCTTCTGCGCCAAGCAAGTCGGTGATTGTCAGTGCCGATGAAATTGACGACGTCGCTTTCTGTTCTCCCGAATGAGCGCAAATACGACTGGTGATGCTGTGTATTCCGCGAACGTGTTCTTCATTCAACATGGACTGCGACGAACGGGTAATCGGATCTGGATGATCCAGGCCTGTCATGTGCGCTGCCATTACCAGGTATGAATTTCCGGGGCAGATTGAGAAAGAAATCTCGCCCTTGGTGCCGCGCCTGTTCGATTTGATGGTTTTGGTGGTGGCAATGCACGATGGCCTTACGGAATGGAAGCCGTCGAGGTCTAGCCCAGCGTGTGCTTTCGAAGTGTCTCGGCGTGCGTCATGTTTGTTAAAGAGAGACGGAAGCAGCAGGTGAACTCCTCGACATCCCGTAGTCCTTGCACTGGAGAGTGGAAGACTATCCTCGCCGGTAATGCAAGCTCTGGGCTGAAACACAATCGCGACAAAGACGCGCGTGCATTGGCTCGGCCCGGTGAGGCGGACGGCGATCATGCGGGATTCCTGGCCGACTTCTTTGCCAATGAAACCGCGTGGGCTTTGACGAACTTGTATATGTTCTCCTGTCAATAGGCGAAGACCACGGCCCCAGTAGCCATCCGAAGGGTCGGAAAGTGAGCAATGTCCACCAATGATTACACCAACGACCCCTTTTAGAGGCTTGATCAATACATCGTCGAGCGATTTAATGCAATTCAAACTTTCGATTGGAAAATTGTCCAACGTGTCATACACTTCGTCGGCGCCCGGAGTGGGTAAATTCGTGCGATATTGCCCGTCGTGATCCTTGTAGATTCCGCGGCATATGGCTTCCGCGGCCATGCGCGCTTTACTCTCATCGCAAACGTCTGAGACATCCAATGTTACCAAACCTTCCGGTAAGTGAACCTTTATTTCTGGCATAACAGTCTACGCGAGTACTTACTCTAGATCAAAAGACGACTTTTGTCTGGCTGTCAGCTTCATGGCCACGCACGCCCAACGATTATCGGCGCCGACACCACTCTTTTCCTTTCCGCGATTCTCGGCGCCGCAAACCCAAACCCTACCGAGTTTCGGCATTTTCAGCAGTTCACGCACTCTCAGCTGCCTCTTCCTTCTTTTTGGGCGGAGCAGGCTTGAGAGCCGCGGCAATGCCAGACAGCTTGTCACCCGTGTAAACTGCAATACCACCACAGAGCTTGGCAAGCTCAGCATCCCCACGAATGCTGAGAATAATGTCTTCCGGCGTGACGCGCTTGCGCTTGGCGGTCTGAGTGTGCTGGCCGGCCACCTCCAGGATTTCAGCCGTCACGTACTCCAAGACAGCGGTCATGTACACTGGAGCACTTCCACCAATTCGCTTAAGGCCACTCGAGGCCTTCATGCTCTTGTTAATGCGACTGACCGGAAATGTAAGGCCAGCCTTTGCCTGCTTGCTGACAGACTTTTTCTTCTCTTTCTGCTCATTTGCCATTGTGATCTAGTATGTCAGAGGCGGCTTCAGATATACTCGAAGTGAATAGCTTTCACACACTTCAACTTAGCGATCTGTATTTTTTTCCTCGGTTAGGTTGACCCCTACGTCAATGGCCACTGACGTTGTACGGATTTCCGGCGCCGCGTTGAAAACATTGAGGTTGTTGAATCACACGAATGCACCGGTTAACCACGCTGTCAAAGCGGCTGTTGCGGCAAAAGACGATGGCACCATCTCAACCATGGCCGTCGCCGGTGCAACACTGCCCATAGAATACAAAACACTAACGTAAACAACCGCAATGAGCGGAATCGAGAGACAATAAGCGACCGCTCGCTTGTATGAGCTAATGAGTTGCACTTCACACCTACACGCGTACAACGGCACCCATGCAAAGAATGGCACAAAGTGATCCAAGATGAACGCGATCATCGTTCGTTTTCCAGAATTGTCTCTGAGCACTTCATCGTCGTCTGGCAATGCACCATTCGTTCCAGCGATCAGCAAGGCGGACGCCAGGTACAGGCCACACGTCAGCGAAGTCCCAAACGTGGCTACAACCGCGAGAACCATGTTGATGATGGAACTGTCGCGCATGACGTAGTAAACCTGTAGCAATTCTTTCACCGCAGAGACAACCACGTGCAAGGCCATGAACACGAGTGTCACTGTGAGTGTCACATGGGTAAGCTGGTTGTACACTCGGCCAACTCCGTAAATCTCAACGACCTTGTATTCTTCATACACCATACAAATTATGTAAATAAACGACCCAGTGAGTGTGTTGCCAAACATTGACACGAAGACTCCGATGAGACTTAGCACAAACACAATGTCGGTATGAGCCTGCGGCCCTTCGCTGCTTGAGTACGAAATCGCACCCGTGATGGCTACGATTACGGTGAGAAGTCCAATGGCAAACCCTTGTTTTTTCCACAGCCGCTCGGCTCGAGTCAATTCCGTTCCCAGAAGCCGCCTTTCGACGGCAAAACTAAAGACTGTAGCAGCAAGTGCGGCCACCCAAAGCGGCATAGCCGACGTGTTGACTAACGCGAATCTCCGCGCTCGCCACGCTTCATTACAACTATCTGCGTCTCCTCTGCAAGCTCCAATGCCGTACAATGATCCAAGAGCGTCAAACTGTTCAGAACCACCGAGCATCGCCCACATCGCGGCGACCGCCATCGCAGTTCCGCATGCGCCGACTTCAAACGCGACAGCAGATGACCCAGTTACATGCGCCTCTTTATGTAGGCCAACAATGAACGCAACACCGATGGCAACGCCGTATCCAAAACCGAGCGGAATCGTGCACGACGGAGCAGAATGAGCATATCCTGGCGTGGTCAGCACCTCATCGTTAACTCGATATTGTAATTTGTACAGTCGCGCCTCCTCGGCACTCGACCAAGCAGCACGCAATCCGCGCAAACCTGCGTACAAAAATAAGCCAGAGCACAAACCCGAAACTGTCTGTCTTCGATGTGGCGCACTGGCATTTTCCGCGCTGTCTGGACGCAACTCGTCCGATTCAATGCCGCCTGCGTTGAAGACTTGGACCGTGAGTAGCATTGTGAGACTTGTGTACGCAACGTCGCCTGTGCGCGTGTGCAATCCGGCGTATTGCTCGCCGGCAAAAGAAAGCGCCGTGAGCACGGTGGCAAGCACAAAGCGCTGGTTTATTATGTTCACGCCTTTCAGCGCTGGGGATGCGTACACCAAAACAGCGACTAGACTTGAAACGCGCAAAGAAGATGGAGCATCTGCTCCTCCGACTGGGGGGTCGAGTGCCACCAAACTTTCGCAAAGCAGCGCAAACACCAATATGCAAGCTGAGCATACAGTATGAGCTTCAACAGAGTGCGATAGTGTCTTTCCGACTTGGTTCCGCAATCCGGGCTCTGGAAGCATGTGTTTTTCGCCTCCAAGAGCTGAATTGTCAGCCTCCTCAACTACTACGCCGTTTACTATTGTCAAGTCCGTCATGTTATTTCGAGCTCTTGTTATGAACACTAGCCACTACACATATCACCCAACACGCAACCAACCGCATGACTTCCACCAGACAACCAACCAGCAACACGTGCGGACTTTGTGGAGATTTTATGCCGAAGCAGCAGCAGTGCTGTTAGCCAATTCCTTTACAGTTTCCCTTTGCCATAGATTGCAAATGCCCATCAAGAACTGGCCCATTTCATCAAGGGCCAAGCCGACGTCTTCACATTGTTTTATGTCTCCGTCAATTATGAGCTTGTTAACCCTAACCTGTATAAACCTGTGGTGTCCGGTGGGGTCTTCATTGGTCAGGAGCGCAAGCGAATTGTATATGAGAGAGTAGGCCCTAGGGTTGTCCGACATTTTGTCCAAACAGTGAGTGCGCAACATGCTGCGAAGTCTATTCATCATCTTCTCTTCGTTCTCTTCTTCCCATGTGCTCATTTTCGACTTAGGTTCAATTTTCCAACCCACCTCAAAATATTAAATGTGTTTGACTACAAAATAAATTGTCAACTATTTATCGGCGCCGAACCCGTCGGCGCCGAATGAAATGCGACTCGCAGGCGCTTATGACTCGACTCGCAGGCGGCCCATCCGTGCTGGAAGCTAACCTTGGCGATGCACTCCGGGACGCCGACGGTCAGCTCTTCACGGTGCTCCGCCCACGCCGCCTCGAAGCGCGCGTTGTCTCCTGCCTGGACGCGGCGCTGCAGCTTCTTGGCGAAGAGGACGACGTAGAAGCGGATGGTGAGCACCGTCCACCGCTTTTGATTGAGTGTCCGGGCTTTGAGCCATACAAAAAAGGGGTCTTTCTTCAGCTTAGCCGAAGCGTACCGCAGCGCTCTGCCATTTTGCGCCACCGCTTCAAGAACAAACTCCCGGTCGGCCCGCAGCTCGGCCGAAACGTAGTACAGCGCGGAGAGAATGTCTGCCATCGCCGCCATCACCACTCCCCGGTCGGCTCGCATCTCGGCTGAAGCGTATTGAAGCGCGAGTCCATCTTCCTTCACCGCCGCCATCACCACCTCCCGGTCGTTTTTCAGATCGTCCGAAGCGAACTGCAGCGCGCCGCCATCGTATTTCATCACCGCAAGAACAAACTCGCGGTCGGCCTGCAACTCAGCCGATGCGCAGTCCAGTGCACAGCCATTTTTTGCCACCGCCGCCATCACCACCCCCCGGTCGTTCCGCATCTCGGCCGAAGCGCACTCCAGCGCGAAGCCGCTTTGCTTCACCGCCGCCATCACGACCTCCCGGTCGTTCTGCAGCTCGTCTGACGCCCAGTCCAGCGCGTAGCCCTGGTATTTCACCACCTCAAGAACAAACTCGCGGTCGGCCCGCAGCTCGACCGAAGCGAACTTCAGCGCGTGGCTATCTTGCTTCACCGCCACCATGACCACACCCCGGTCGGCTCGCATCTCGGCTGAAGCGTATTGAAGCGCACAGCCATATTGCTTCACCGCCGCCATCACCACCTCCCGGTCGTTTTGCAGATCGTCCAATGCCCACTCCAGCGCGTAGCCCCTTTGCGCCACCGCCGCAAGGACCACTTCCCTGTCGCCCCGTAGCTCGTCCGAAGCGTACTCGAGCGCTTCGCCATTTTGTGCCACCGCCGCAAGCACAAAGTCACGATTGGTCCAATCATCACTTGAGGCCACAGCATTCATTGCAACGTGCGCGGCACCGACGGCGGAGTGCGGCGCCGACAATAAAATGTATGTAAGGTCGCGGCAAAACACACTCGTGTGAAAATCACAACCTATGGAGGTTTTTGTTGTGATGCTCAAAATATTAAATGTGTTTGACTACAAAATAAATTGTCAACTATTTATCGGCGCCGATCCCGTCGGCGCCGAATGAAATGCGACCCAAGCGGTCGATTGAAGAGCTCTTCCCCAACGGTGAGCTCACATATGCAGATATGTGAGGCTTCAGATGGCAGTGTGTTGAAATAAGGCTATGCGACCGGGAGTTCACTATAATAGTGTGGGTGGGTGGCAGTGTGTGCATCAACAAGAATGCAACAACAGGTGAAGGGCAGGAAGTGGACGTTCTCCTCGATCTCCCGTACGTCGGAAGCACCGATCGATGAGGAACGCGTTGGACCGAGCCAAGTTGACAAGTGTGTATTAGCTTTGGTAGTGTCAGTAGTCACCATCGCCGCCGTCGCCATCGGCGTCGTGATGTCGGGCGGGACGTCCACCGCCGCCACGGGTCGCTTTTCGATCCGGCCCGCCGATCAGGTGTCGGCTACCGGTCGGCGGCTGTCCGAAGATGATTCAACAACCGAGTTTGTCTGCGACGTGAGTGGAAGGCTTGGGCCGGATCGCATACAGTTTTCAATTTTGGGCATGACGGAGGCGGTCGGCCCGATGCATACGACTCCTTATATTATGTGGGATTATGACATCAACGACAACGTGGCACGGTGGAATAGTCCAATGGTTTGGGGAGAGCTAGCACCGGCGAACGAGACCACCATTTTTGACACCACCCCCTTTGCCAGCATGGACGAATATTTTAGCACGTTACGATTTGCTGGACGAGTACAGCAAGACGATGCCACACAGCTGTTTCAGGCGTGCACTGTTTACGATTACACAGCGCACGAGAGCTACACGTGCGGACCGGCATTTTTTTTGGTGCAGTACTCGTCGCGCATGGTCAACGGCACCGAGTCGTGCGAAGAGATGCCCGTGTTCAACCTTGTCCCGTCGCTCAAACGCTTTGTGCTTGGCAACTCTTCAGCCGGGCTTGTTACCGCCACCGCGACGATTCCTTCCCGTTTATTAAGCGCCGAGTTGCAGGGGGAGACGTGCCATGCAATCGTTCGGCTGCGTATCTCGCAAAGCATCGATGTCGAATATCAAAACGACACCCTGTTTGAAGAAACGGTGCTTGCCGAAGCGTCTTCGGACATGGACCAGATTATGGCCGGAAATCTTGACCTGTTTGGGCACCGTGACCGGTGGGAGCTGGATCGACGATTTCCAGAAGGCCAATGGACGTTCAACGCACGCGGCGACAACGCTTGGGAATCCCCTGTATTGGTCCACCGAGCTGACGCAATGATGCAACCAGACGAAAACGTCAATATCCCAGAAAAAGGCATTCGACGCACAATGGGGCCAAACGTGAGTGCTGCACTCACGGCACGTCTCAGTGCACTGGATACCAACATCACCGATCCAACTTTAGGGGATAACGCTCCGAGTTTCGCTTGGAACCTCTGGTGTGTCGGTGAAATAGCAACCCTCGTGCCCCACTACTTCTACACCATGATACGCGGACAGCTGATGGAAGATCCAAATGCACCACGACCGCTCACCGTCAACGAGAGTATTTGGAATCGGGCAGCTGCGAGTATGGCACACGAAGACGGAACTGGGCCCGTATGGCTGGCCACGCGTTGTGGGGCGTGAGCAGCGACGTCGCGCGTGCGAGCGGGAAAAGGGGGTGGTGGTTGGTGTAAAGGTGTAAAGGTGTAGTATGATGGTTGACTTTAGGTGAGCATAGCAATAGACTTGTCCTTTACAAAAGAATGAGCACGCGCAAATGTCACGACGATCGCCTCTAAGACAGCCCACGCCCGGTGAGAGATTCAGATGGCAGTGTGTTGAAATAAGGCTATGCGACCGGGAGTTCACTATAATAGTGTGGGTGGGTGGCAGTGTGTGCATCAACAAGAATGCAACAACAGGTGAAGGGCAGGAAGTGGACGTTCTCCTCGATCTCCCGTACGTCGGAAGCACCGATCGATGAGGAACGCGTTGGACCGAGCCAAGTTGACAAGTGTGTATTAGCTTTGGTAGTGTCAGTAGTCACCATCGCCGCCGTCGCCATCGGCGTCGTGATGTCGGGCCGGAATGAAGAAACGACCGATGTGAATAGCTTTGCACTGCGGCCGATAGACCACAAGTCGACCAACGACCGGCGGCTGTCCGAGTACGACGAGCTGCCGTGGAGCGAATTTGTGTGTAGCGAGAGCGGACGACTTTCGACCAGTCAGATCCAGTTCTCGGCACAGCTGGTAACCGAAGGGCATAAGTATGCCGGTGCTGGCATCACGGAAATTGCGCCGCGCTTGATTTGGGATTTCAACATTACCACTGGCGATGCGCAATGGAACGACCCGTCCATTGATTCAACTTTTCGCGCGGCAAATCAAACTTCCGTCTTCGACACGACCGATTTCAGTTCGATGCAGGAGTATTTTGACACATTGCGTTTTGACTCGACGGCGACGGACGCATCTGAACAATGGCCCGCGTGCAACCGCAACGATTATATTGCGCGTGACAGCTACACGTGTGGTCCGGCATTCGTCTTTGTCTACTACGAATCAAAGATGGTTCCAAACACCACTTCGTGTACCGGAGCGGTTACGGGCAATATTGTTCCGTCGATGAAAAGGTTTATGTTGGGCAACTTTTCGCGCGGCGTCATTACAGTGTCTGCTCCCATCCCCCATCGTCTCTTGGCTGCTGAACTGCGAACTGAAACGTGCACCGCCAACCTTCGACTGAGCGTTGGACGTACCGTGTCGCCGGAGTATCGAAACGATACATTGTTTGAGTCCGTGCTAAACGAATCAGCTAACGTGACGGAGAGCACATCTTTAACATACTGGAACTTGCAAGATCCACAACTGTGGTCAAACCCAGAAGGCTGGGAACTCGATCGCCGATTCCCCGATGGTGAGTGGACGTTTAATGCCACCGGAGGAGATGGTGGTGGTATGTGGACCAGCGCCTCGTGGATCAATCCAGATGATGCGCTTTACGACGTCACCACACAAGTGGGCTACGATGATTTGCCGCCTAGAATCAACCGCATACTGTCCAGGCGCGTTAAACCCGCGATACTCGATCGTCTTGGTTCACTGTCCAACAACGATCGGAGTGTAATAGCCAGCTACTCCTCGTCGAGCATCCAAACTGCCCTGTGGTATTTTAACGTTTACGCCGAAGTGTACAACGCTAACCAGAACTTTTTGTACCACCGTCTCTTTAATCTTCGGATGCGCGACCAAACAGTCACCCGACCTCCCTTGATTAACGAGACCATCTGGAACATGTCGACGCCGACCCAAGCGGAGCTGGATGGTGGGCATCAAAGTGATATGTGCCGGGTGTAATCGACACGCAAAAAAGAGAGAGACAGAGAAATGGTGTTGTAAGTTTTTCCTCACAACCATTTACAACAACCGGATCCTTGCGGTTGGTCGCGCTTGGACATTCCCACTCCCACCAGACAACCCACAAGTCTTCTGTGCACTCTACAACAGAGGGCCTATCCAGTGTGCGTTCGGTCACTGCTCATGCAGTCTTGTCAACCGGTGCCGAAGAAGAACGACTCAAGCCACGATGGCATAGACGATCGCGTCGTGGAGAAGGAACTCTTTTGCGTCGCCGTCTTCGCGCACAGACGCGACGATGTCGGCAATGTGAGACTCGCCAGCGTCGACGGAGGTGGTGAGCGACGAATTCGAAACCACATTAGCCGAACAACCGCTGTAAACAACGTAGTAGGTCTTGCACTGACCCGCCTTCGGCACCTTGAGGTTCTTCAAAGAGAAGCTCCCTTCGGTGAGCGCTTGGTAGCCAGCGTTTTTGAGAATCGGGCTTGGGCCGCATTTGTCAGCCGGCTCGACGACGGCAACGTTGTCTAGCTTGTCGTAAATGAAGACACCGGTTCCGTCGAGAAGCGTTTTGTCGAGCCAAGCTTCCGAAACCTGAATGCCGACTTTCTTAATTCCATCGGTCATGTCGATACCCGCAGTGGACGCGAAATGGCCGGAGATCTGGACGTCGTCTGCGCCGCGAGGGAAAACAGAAGCATACATTGCCTGGTTGGCAAACGGCAGCACCTCCTTGACGACCGTCTCGATTTTCGAGTCCACCAGAGAGCCTACGAGTTCAGGACCGACTGAGCGCTTGGTGAGCTTCACGCACACCGCCGCATTCGTGGAGTGGAGGACCGGGTTGGTTTCGTCGTCGATGGCCGCGATTGCTGCAGTCTTGTCAAAGACGAAGAAGAGGCGGTAATCGAGTTGAATGAGACTGCCCTTGAATTCGATGTCCTTGACTTGCGCTTCCACGAAGGAGTTGGGAACGCGGTCGCGCGTCGCGGGGTCGAAGAGGGACTTTCCAAAGTCGGGGTTCTTGTTGTTGGGAGAGATGTTGAACTGAACGATCGGTGCGCGGTAAGCAGTGATGCAGTCCTTGTCCAGGTCCGACAGAAAGATTGGCGCACCACCGGCAGCCTCATCTGCCGTCATGCTCTTGATGCGCGATGCGTGTGCGTTAAGCGATGCAACCACATCAGCCTGGGTGTCGTCGGTTCCGAGTGTGAGTGCAAGAGATTCGCACTTTGCACCGGCACCGCCAACGAGCTGCTCCCACTTAACCTTGCATGCGTCGGCCTGCTTCTGAAGGCCTGGTTCGTTGTAGTTGAGGCCGAAAAAACCGTTCATCGTCATGGACAACAAAAATGCCGCGGATGCTTGTGCGCTGGCCGACCGGGCCTCGGTAATAATGCCCTTCGCCGCTTCGCCTGGGCCCACATCCGAAAGCAGCGGCAGCATCTTCTTTGCGTTCACAAAAAGCTTTCCGTCGACGCCGCTCTTCCCATAAGTCGAGGCTAATCCAGTGATGAGCACCTTCGTGCCAGCAACACACTCTTCCACAGCAGGAACGGGCACGCCCTTGATCTCCTTCTTGTCCTCCATGTAAAACGAGGTGGAGACCACACCGAGGAAGTTGGCGCGGCTGTTGCCGCCTTCGATGTCAAGCACAGCAGGACCCTTGGCGTGGTTGTTCTTGGCTTTTTCCTCAGGCGACGCCTCGAGGTACTTTACTGGAAGGCTAAATGCCACACCGTCGACGCCGGTGGTGACAATGTCTTTGCAGCCACTTGCCATCACCTTTGTGATGGCCACGTCGACCTGCCACTTGTCGGCGGAGCCTTGCTTGGTTTTAACACCACGCAGGACAACGCCCTCGACGGAGCAAGTGTTTCCTCCGCCGCCGGAGTGCTTTGCGGTAGGGCAATGTTCCTGGACGCTTGCCTCAAACATGGCGAGGCCGCGGTTGAGAAGCTTCGGTGCCGGTGGCGGCGTCTCGTCGTCGGATGATGGCAAAAGCTCCGGCGCCGAAGTCTCCGCTTGCTTGCGCTTTGGTGCGGCTTTCTTTGACGACATTGTGTTTAAGTACTTGCTGCTTTCTTCATGTGTATGACATGCGTGTTGTTTGGCAACCAAATGTATAGGCATGCATCGGCCGGCGCCGACCAACAAGTTCAACTTCCGGCGCCGACACGTGGTATGAACACCATCGGCGCCGCAACAATCTCGACCACAAACAACAATAGCAAACGAAACAGAGCTTACACAGAAGATATCATCTTTACTGTGATGCTTTCCCAGTCAAAAGACGACGCTAACCACACACTCGTGTCCGGCGCCGACGGGTTCTGTGACCAGTCGTCGGCGCTGCTGCGAGCGATTCCGCAGCCCTTGTCGCCCCAACCTGTTGTCATGCTTTCCACCGCGACGAGCAAGAAGCGCGCGACGCCCAATACCGACGGCGACGAGGATAACAAACGCCTTTGCAGCGCCATCGAAGATAGCCTGGAGGAGTTGGTCTGTTCGATCACGTACGAGCTGCCGCTGGAGCCGGTCACCGCGGAGGACGGCAAGATCTACGAGCGCGCGGCGATCGAGGACTGGCTAAAGAATCACGACAAGTCGCCTTGCACCAACGTGTCGATGGGCAAAAAGCTAATGCCGGCCCTGCAGGTGAAGAACATGATTGAGAAGCTCGTGCAGAGCGGAGCAATCAAAGGTGACAAGGCGGACGCGTGGAAGACGAAGATCAAGGACCAGGAAGAGGTCGCAGCTTATTGTCGACGGGCAGAGGATGGCGATGCATTGGCCATACGAGTCGTGTCGGGATGCTACGTCTCTGGTAAGCGTGGCTTTCCAAAGGACTTGGCGAAGACCTATTATTGGAGCAAGCGCGGTGCCGATGCTGGTGACCCCGCATCCATGATGCTGCTAGCCGACGCGCATGTCCGGTGCTGGGGCGGTGCGGTGAAGAATCTTGGAATGGCAGTGCACTGGATGACCGTCGCAGCAGCGGAATGCAAGTATTCCTCTGCTGCTGCCGTGCTTGGCTTTGCGTTCGCTCCCGCAAATACGCGACAGGGGCTGTATTACAATTCGCTGGCGAGGACAGGAGCGCACCTCGCACTCCCCGAGAATGTTCAACGGGCGACGATGTGGTTTCGCAAGGCTCTCGAATTCGGAAAGGGTTTGCTTTTGACCACGAGGAAGGAGAATTTGCAAGATGTCCGCACTTGGTTGCAAAGGCACGCGGTCGACTGAACATGCGTTACAGTAGGTACTCTTGTCTTAGAAAACAGCCTTTGAAAACTCAGCGCCATTAATGAGTGCGGCAATTTGCTGCACTTGCCAATGTCCGGAAACCGTCCGGAAGTCGTCCGGTGGGTGGACGGTTTCCGGACGGTTTCCGGACATTGCCATTTTCGAAGTCCGGAAATCGTCCGCCTGGGGTGGGGGAAGTGGACGACTTCCGGACTTCATGTCCGAAGTGACGCGGTTCGTCACTGCCTCTGTGAATTCACACCAGCCAGATTTCAATCTCGTATGTTCGGCGCCGGAAGTTTGATTGCATGCAGATTGAAATCTGGCTCATATGAGCTACTGTGAATTCACAGAGGCAGTGA
>Ga0315315_10000605_pt1 | contig 30659 bp, 37 predicted proteins | sample M140m3416metaG_FD_203699 | JGI IMG/M metagenome (GOLD analysis project Ga0315315, IMG submission 203699) | Ammonia-oxidizing marine archaeal communities from Monterey Bay, California, United States - M1 40m 3416 | ecosystem: Environmental > Aquatic > Marine > Intertidal zone | place: USA... | reverse complement strand
AAGAACAGCATTAGAAAACGCTGCATCAGTTGCAGGTATGATTTTAACTACTGAATGTATGGTTGTTAATAAACCAGAAGAAAAACCACAATTTCCAATAATGCCAATGCAACCAATGGCCTAATGAAATCAAAGTTTAAACTTATAACAAAAGCTGGTATCTATGAAACTGATACTTTCTTTCAATTAGTATTGGAAGTACTTAAACATAGATTTTGGCATTTACGAACTCATGGAAAGTGGATGGATTAATGATAAAAGAATTAGAAAAATATACAAAGAGTAATAATCCTAACTGTGATTACTTTCTAATTGAAAAAGAAGATTGGGAAAACATTAAAGGTAAATACGACCAAGATGCGGTAAAAGAATCTCTTGCTGAAGTTGCTGCAACTTGGCCTTTACCTTATGCTACTGATAAATATGATTGGAATGATATCGTAAAAGATTATGGTAAGTTAAAAGGAATTCGTTGGAATGAGATGATAAAAGAAGGTGAATGGTTCATGAGACAGGCAACTGAGACAGAATACCCACTTACATTTGATGGAACTCCATTATACTTTAAAAGATACAATGTAGGAAATCTTTCTTCTAATAAACACCAAGAGGCCAATAGATGGTCAATTTGTTCAAGTGGTTATCCAGGTCCAAAAAGAACCTGGGAAACACCTGCATTTATGAAAACTCTAATGGGTGCTGCTTATTCTTTAAAATTAGAACAGATAGGTAAATCAGAATTACGATTGATGATTTCACTTCGTAAATATATTGCCTCTCAACACAAACCAAATGTTACAAAATCTATAACAGAATATTTTGGTTCTAAAAAAATGTTAGATTTTTCAATGGGCTGGGGAGATAGGTTATCAGGTGCCTTCGCTTCGGAAACTATTGAACATTATGTAGGTTTAGACCCTCGTAAAGAGAATCATCCTATCTACAAACAACAAAGAGATTTTTATACTAAACACACTTCATTCTTTGAGAATCCAACTAAAACAAACTTTTATGAATCACCAGCAGAGGATTTTGATTATTCAGAATACAATGATTATTTTGATTTAGTATTTACATCACCTCCTTATTTCAATGTTGAAAGATATTCACACGATGATACTCAAAGTTGGATAAGATATAAAGATATAGGTGATTGGAATGAACAATTTCTACATAAAGCATTAGATAAAATAATTCCAACAGTTAAAAAAGGTGGATTAATTGCAATTAACATATCAGATGTTTACACCGCTGGTAAAGGTGGAAAAACTTGGAAAGAGATTACCAATCCTATGAATGATTTCTTAACTTCTAAAGGATTAAAATATAGAGGTGCCATTGGAATGGAAATGGCCAAGAGACCTAATAGTGGAGGTGCAGGAACTGTTAAGAGTACTGAATCCAATGAAAAACAATATTCTGAAGAGGTTTTAAAACTGTCTCAAGAGACAAAAGATAAAACTTTTGCAGAACCAATTTGGATTTTTGAAAAATAATTCAAAAATGCCTTGGAGCTTTAATATATTTTTTGTATATTAGCTTTAATATTGACCAAGTGGTCATTAAATAACCGTCCAAGAGGACATTAAATTTTTATAATATGATTAAATTAAATTTACAAACTAGACCTAAGTTTAAAAAAGAGGTCATCACATTAAGGAAGTTCCTTAATGAAAGAATTGGTGATATAGATTGTCAACCAGTAGGACAAAGATTAGATACCACACCAGGTCCTGAAAAAAGAGAGGGTATCATAGGTGCCATCATAGATGGTATTAATATTGGTGAGATTACAATATGTGAATCACCAGATAATCCACAAGGATTTGACAATGAATCCATTGATGGAGGACATAGAAAAAGATATTCCTTTGATTATGTTAAATCAAAAGGAATCAAAAGATTTAAAGTAAGAGGAAAATATTTCTCAGAACTTTCACAAAAAGAACAAAATCAAATATTAGATTACGAAATAACTTTAGTAACATATGATGTATTAGATACATGGACTAAGGGTTATATATTCAGAACATTGAATGAAACAACTGATGTTAATGACCAAGAGACAAGAAATTCTTTTGGTGATATTGATGTTGCAAATGTAATTAGAAACTCAGTAAGAGTTGTTGAGGGAGTATGGAACGATTTTCATCCCATGTTTGAAAAAACATCACAAGGAAACTTCAGATGGTTAATGTTTGATAATAAAAGATTAAAAACTGAAGAGTACATTGCTAGGTTGGTGTTTAGATTAACACAAGAGAAATACTTAGGTGAATCATCTCAAACACAATTAGATGATATGTACAAGGATAATGATACTCTTGATATAGATAAAATTAAAAAAGAACTAAAAGAAATTTTAGATTTCTTATTTAAATTTTCTAAGGTACACTACCACAGGTTTCAAAGAGGATTATCTCAACAAGATTTTAAAATGTTATCATTCTTATGGATGTATATGAAAGATACATACAAGACATGGAAAATTGAAGATGATTTAACATTCTTATTAGAATACAAAAAAGCTTTCCATACTATGATAGATAAAGATGGTAAGTATGGAAAGATTTTGAATGAAGTTGATTTCGATGATAAAGGTAGAACTATTGCTGAAGCATTTAAAGGTTATTTAGGTGCACCTCATCACTACAAGAAAGTTAAACAAACTGTTATTTGGTTACTTGGTGAGTTTAATATCGATGATTGTATCATCGTAAAGGATACAAAAAGAACATACACTTATTTTGAAAAAGAAAGAAAACTTCTTGACCAAAATATGAAATGTTATATAACTGGTATCGATGCACCCATGAAAGACATGGAAGCTGCACATATAGTTCCACATAGTGGTGGAGGAAAAAGTACCTATGATAACTTTGTTATGGTTTTAAAAGAACATAACAGAAAAATGGGTTCTATGAACTTACACGATTATATGAATAGTTTACAATTTTTAATACAACACTAATTTGTACCAAAACATTTACTACCAAAGAGAAAAGAATCTCATACACTTATGGGATGATAAACTAGGATACCGAACTTTCCCCTATACAAGATATGCATATGAAAAAGCTGATAGGGGAGAGTTTCTTTCCATTTATGGAGATAGGTTAACTAAGATTTACAAATTTAAATCTGATGACCCTAATTTATTTGAATCCGATGTTGCTGAAACTACAAGAGTATTAGTTGATACTTACTCTGAATCAGATGATATATCAGTAGGCCATGTTACTCTTACCTATGATATTGAGGTAGAGATGGAAAGTGGATTACCAGATACTCAGAAATCAGAAAATGAAATAACATCAATTGCACTTCACGATTCTGCAACAAATCAATATTGGGTATTGGTTATGGATAAGAAGGGTGAGATGGTTGAAAAGAATACCAAAAAAGCAATTGTTCTTCCATTCAGAGATGAAAGAGATTTATTACAAAAATATTTAGAATTATATGAAATGATTAATCCTTCAATCGTAACTGGTTGGAACATTGATTATTTCGATACACCTTACCTTTACAATAGAATCAAAAGATTATTGGGTGAAAGACAAGCAAATAGATTATCACCAATAGGACAATGTTTCTGGTCTCCTTATAGACAAAGATTCTTTATGGCTGGTGTATCTTATTTAGATTATATTGCACTTTATAAAAACTACAACTATGGTGAACTACCAAATTATCGATTAGATACAGTTGGTACTATGGAGGTAAATAGAGGTAAGATTGAATATCAAGGTAATCTTGACCAATTATTCAGAGATGATATTGAAAAGTTTATTGAATATAACTTAGTAGATGTTGAGATTGTTGTAGAATTAGATAAAAAACTTCAGTTCATTGATTTATGTAGAGGTATCTGTCACGCAGGTCATGTACCATATGAAGATTTCGTATATTCATCAAAGTATCTTGAAGGTGCATTATTATGTTATCTAAGAAGAAAGAATTTAGTTGCACCAAACAAACCTTCAGATAGAAGGGAAAGAATGGAGGCATTAAAAGAAAGGGGTGATGATAAATTTATTGGGGCATATGTAAAAGCACCAATAGTTGGTAAGTATGATTGGGTATATGATTTAGATTTAACTTCACTATATCCTTCAATTATTATGACTCTTAATATTTCACCTGAAACTAAAGTTGCTAAAATTAATAATTGGGATGCTAATAAATTTATAAAAGGTGATGAAGATACTTACACAATTGGTGATGATATAATAACAAGCGATAATCTAAGAAAATATTTAGATGAAAGTAAATTTTCAGTATCATCAAATGGTGTACTATATCGTACTGATTCAGTAGGATGTATTCCTGGTATTCTTGATTTGTGGTTTGCACAAAGAGTTGAATACAAAAATCAAATGAAAAAATATGGAAAAGCGGGTAATAAAGCAAAATATGCATTCTTCCACAAAAGACAGGTGGTTCAAAAGATTTTACTTAACTCTCTTTATGGTGTTCTTGGCCTTCCTGCCTTTCGGTTTTATGATATTGATAACGCAGAGGCAGTTACGACAACGGGCCAAACAGTTATTAAATCAACTGCCGATATGGGGAACATCAAGTACAACAAAGAATTAGGAGAAAAAGATTTAGATTCTAACATATACATCGATACTGATTCTGTATTCTTCTCAGCAGTTCCTTTAATGGATAAAAGATATCCTAATTGGAAAGATGAAGAACAAGATACGATTGCTGGATATGTAAATCTAATTGCAGAGGAGATGCAAGATTATTTAAATGATTTCTATGATATATTATCAAAAAAAGTTTTAAATGTTGATAAAGATAAACATAGATTAGAAATTAAAAAAGAATATGTTGCAAAGGCTGGATTGTGGATTGCAAAGAAAAGATATGCACAATGGATTATATCAGATAATGGTGTACCTTGTGATAAATTAGATGTAAAGGGATTAGATGTTAAACGAAGTAGTTTCCCTAAGGCATTCCAAGAAATCATGTCAGATGTTCTTATATCGATTCTACGAGGACAAACAGAAACAGAAATAACAGATAAGGTATTGTCATTTAAAAAATCAATGACCAGTTTAGATATCAAAAATATTGCAAAAAATTCTGCAGTAAAGAACTTAACAAAATATATGCCTAAAAAGGGTAAGAGACAATTATTTTCTATTATGAAAGGAACTCCTGCTCATGTTAAGGCAGCAATTATGTATAATGATTGTTTAAGACATTTTAATGCCCCATTTAAATTTGAACCCATGAGAGATGGAGATAAAATTAAGTGGGTTTATTTAAAAAATAATCCATTAGGATTAGATGGTATAGGTTTTACAGGTTATTCAGACCCACCTGAAATAAATAACTTTATAAAAACCTATATAGACCATAATAGAATCTTTGAAAGAGAACTACATAGGAAACTTCAAGATTTTTATGATGCAATAGGGTGGGGAGAAGTAATCTCAGAACAAAAAACAGCGGAAAAATTCTTTTCGTTTTAACGAATTGTATATATTTATATATGATAAAACTTTAATAATAAACTTTAATAATTATGGAAAAAACAAGAATCAATCGCTTCATTTCGAAGTACAACTTGGCAGGTTTAGTAGAATCTGTAAAATGGGAATCAAAAGAAGGTTCACTTTCTACTAATTTCATCTCAGATGATAAATCAGTTCTTGGAACTGTAACACTTTCAGAATTTGATTTTGAAGATTCAACATTTGGTGTATATGATACAACCAAACTAACAAAAATGTTATCAGTTCTTTCTGATGATGTTGATTTTGATATCACAAAAACAGAGGACAAAGCAATTTCACTTAAATTTAAAGATGGTTCAACTTCAGTAAACTATATGTTAGCTGATTTATCGGTTATACCTAATGTACCAGATTTAAAACAATTACCTGATTTTAATATTACTATTAAATTGGATGATACATTCATTAATAGATTCATTAGAGCAAAATCAGCATTACCAGATGAGAACAACTTTACATTTACTTGTAAAAATAACAAAGGAAGTATCATCTTAGGATATTCAAACATTAATACAAATAGAATTAAAATTGATGTTGATTGTACTTGTGATAGTAATATAGAACCAATCTCTTTTTCAGCAAACTTCTTGAAAGAAATTTTAGTTGCTAACAAAGAGGCAAAAGATGCAACATTAAAAATATCTTCTGATGGATTAGCACACATTTCATTCGAAGTAGATGAATATAAATCAGATTACTATTTAGTTCAAATTCAATCATAATGCACTTTTACGAAAGGAGTAAGTTTTCAGAGTTCAAATCTAATACTACTTATCATGAATTGTTATCAAAAACTGATGAACAATTTGCTGAGTGGGCAAGATTACTTCGTCAAGAAGTAACTGAACAATGGGATGAAAGAGGAACTCCACCTGTCATTGGTAAAAATGAGAAAGGTATCGTAAAATCATTTAAGAAACTAAAATCAAATCCAGCAGAGTATTGGGTTAAGGATAAGACAGGAGATGAAGAATCATTAGGAATTATCCAAAACTTTAATAAAGATGCATCAGTTGTAAATCAGTTTTTTCCAACAATGTTAAAAACAAAAATATCATCTGGTAAATCTGCAGAGGGAGGGTTATCTATATATGACCATTTTTCTCAATTAGATATGGAAGATAAGTTTGTTAGGATTATGAAACGAGCAGTTAAGAGAGATTCAATGTACTCTTGGTCTCGTTCAATAGTTGATAAAAAAGATGAGAATCCTTTTTGGAATGGACAGGATGGAGTACAGTTTATAAAGGATGTTCACGATGGAAAGGTATTCAAAGGAGAATATAAAGATTTAGGTATCGTACTTGCAAAAGCTAAAACATCTACATTGGAAAACTATGGTACTTTTAATGAAGAGTATGTTGGGTTTGGTAATTTATATCTAAATTCAGAAGAAGTAAATGGATTAGTTGCAACAGGTTATTTAAATAAAACTCAAATATCTAATCTTGGAGAAATAGTAGATTCAATAACATCTGAGAAAGGTACTGTTACTAAGTACAAATATCTCATTCGTTGGTATGATAAAACTGATGGTATATTCCCTAAGATACTACAGGTATTCAGATTAAGTTGTGGACAACCTGCAGTAAACTTTCCTGCACTAACTGCAAAGTGGATTTACGAAAACTATACTAAACACATCGATACAGATGAACCATTACATATTTATGATTCATCAAGTGGTTGGGGTGGTAGAATAATTGGAGCAATGAGTAGTAGAAAGAAAACTCATTACATCGGTACAGACCCTAATCCAGATAATTTCTTAGATGATTTAGGTATTTCTCGATATGAATATGTTGCTAAGTTCTACAATGATAAATGTGTAGATGATTATTCAGATAAACTTACATCATTCTTTGATGTAAAACCTCAAGGAAATACATATGAGTTATTCCAAGATGGTTCAGAGTTAATCTCAAATAATCCTAAGTTTCAAAAGTATAAAGGTAAATTAGATATTTCATTTACTTCACCACCATACTTTAATAGAGAACAATATTCACAAGATGAGAACCAATCTTTTAAAGCTTATAGTGAGTATGAGGATTGGAGAGATAACTTCTTAAAGCCTACTCTAACAACGATTTATGAGTATCTCAAGAATGATAGATATATTCTTTGGAATATTGCCGATATCAAAATTGGTAAATCAATTTACTATCCATTAGAACAAGATTCTATTGATATCTTAAAAGAACTTGGATGTGAGTATAAAGGTAAATTAAAAATGTTGATGACACGAATGGTTGGATTAGACCCATCAAAAAGTGGAATCAAGAATGCAGTAAAACATAATGGTAAATCTTACAAATATGAACCAATATTTGTATTTCATAAAAAATAAATCATGAGTAAAACAAAAGAAATATTATCGACATTAAAAACTGTAAGGGAAGATTTTGAAATGTTAAAAAGTGGAGAATGGGATTTAAACTATTCAGATGGCACTGAAATTCAATCATCTTTAGATAATGTAGATAAGATAATTAAATTAGTAAAACAATTAAAGGAATCCAAAACCACTAGAAATCAATATGTATGGACAGAGGGATGGACAACAAACACTACAGCGTAAATGGGATTTTTTCAAGACACAACAAATAAAGAAGTAAATAATTCTCTTTGGGTAGAGAAGTATAGACCTCAAAAATTAGAAGAGTATGTAGGTAATAAACACCTTAAACAAAAGGTAAGTGATTATCTTCAGAGTGGGGATATTCCTCATTTGTTATTCTTTGGTAAAGCGGGTACTGGTAAAACAACTTTAGCAAAACTTATTGTAAATTCAATAGATTGTGATTACATAATCATAAATGCATCTGATGAAAACAATGTAGATACAGTTAGGAACAAAGTAAAAGGATTTGCATCAACAGTTGGTTTTAAAGATTTGAAAGTAATCATACTTGATGAGTTTGATTATATGACTCCTAATGCACAGGCAATCCTAAGAAATCTAATGGAAACATTCTCAAAACATTGTAGATTTATTCTAACTTGTAATTATGTTGAGAAAGTTATTTCACCTATTAGAAGTAGAACACAAGAGTTTCAGATTGTACCACCAACAAGAAAAGATGTTGCAGTACAGATATCACAAATTTTAGGTAAAGAACAAATTAAATTTGAACCGAAAGACCTCGTACCTATTATTGACAGTTCATATCCTGATATTAGAAAGATTATTAACACTTGTCAGTTAGGAACACATAAAGGAGAATTAAAGATTGATACAAAGAGTGTTATTGAGGGAGATTTAAAATCTAAATTAATTGAAATATTTGTATCTAAGGATGAGATGAGAAACAAGTTTATGAAAATCAGAAAAACTGTTGCAGATTCTCGTACACAAGATTTCACAGATTTATACTCACACTTCTATGAAAAAGTAGAAGAGTATGCTAAAGGAAATACTGCAAATGTAATACTTGCACTTTCAGATAGACAATATAAAGATGCATTAGTTGTAGATAAAGAGATACAATTTATGGCATTGATGATAGAACTACTAAACCTTTTAAAATAATGGCAAAGATAATAGGAATGGGAGATAAAACTCCAAAACAACCACCACAACAACCTAAGATAGATTTAAAAAAATCTAAACCAATGGTTTGTAATCATTGTGGGTATGATGTATTCTTACCTGCAGTAAAATTTAGAACAATTTCCAAAATAATTACAGGTACTCCACAAGATGTGATGATACCAGTAGATGTATATTGTTGTGGAGAATGTGGTGCAGTTAAAGAAGAATTAATTCCAATAGAAATTCGTAATTTAGATAAATAATGAATTACAAAAAATACATAGGAAGTATTTCTAATTTCCCAATAGAAGGTATTACTTATAGAGATATTCAACCACTACTTGCTAATGATATAATATTTCATTCAGCAATTAAAGATATGGGTAAACTGATTAAAGAAGTACCTGATTATTGGATAGCATTAGAATCAAGAGGATTCTTATTTGCATCTGCACTAAGTATTGAATTAGGTGGTGGAATTAGATTGATTAGGAAAAAAGGTAAGTTAGGTAATAATCAAGTAATGAGAGCTGATTATGGATTAGAATATGGTGAGGATTCATTTGAGATGGCATATTTACCTGAATTTGATTTAGGTAAGGTTGTTATAGTAGATGATGTATATGCAACAGGTGGTACGATGCAAGCAGCACAAGGATTATGTGAAAAACTTGGTTACGAAGTTTCAGATAAATTATGTTTAATGGATATTGGTATTGTAAAAGACCATGATGTAAAATGTTTAATATCATATGAATAAATACTTGTTTTTATCTGCGACTGATTTAGAACATAACGAAATAGAAATATTTGGTAGTGATATACATATCATTGGTGTGGGTAAAATAAATGCTGCTATGAACACAACAAGGTTAATTGAAAAATATCAACCTGATGTAGTAATCAACTTTGGTTCTTGTGGTAATTTAAAAGATTATAAAATAGGAGATGTACTTAAAGTTGGTGAAGTATTTAATAATATAGATGTAAGACCCTTTGCAGAATATGGATATACTCCATTTCATGGGTTGGGTTCTATAAAGTTACAAGGTAAATCAGATATTAAATGCTTTTCAACAGACCAATTTTATGATAAACATAGAAAAGATTATGCTGAAAAGTATTTAGAAATGGTTAAAACTTGTGATATTGTAGATATGGAATTATATTCTATTGCTCAAGTTTGTTCTCATTATAACAAATTGTTATATTCATTTAAGTGGGTAAGTGATGATGGTGATTCATCAAAATGGGAAGAAAACGCTAAAAAAGGATTTGAAAATTTTAAGTTAACAATAAAAGAATTATTTACAGATGGCAAAAACCTTATTTGACCACATAAAGGCTATTACTCAATCTCAAGACCCTAACTATTTTGATAAGTTAGAAGAAGGGGATTTAAAGACATGGAGTAATTACATGATTCATAGATTTCTATCAATGAATGCTGATTGGATTACAACCATAGCAGATTTACAACCTTATACAGAAAGATTAAAACCAGAACAATTATATCTAACTCTGATTGGTATAATTCCAAAAGGTAGACATTATTTAAAGTATATAAAAGGTAAAAAAACTGATAAATATGAATCTTGGTTAGTAGATTTAGTAAAAGAAGATTTTCAATGTTCAAGTAAAGAGGCAGAAGAATATTGTGAAATACTCTATGCAACAAGAGAAGGAAGAGAAAACATAAAATATATTTGTGAGAAGTATGGTATTGATAAAAAACAAATAACCAAACTTAAACTCAAAATATAGGAGGATGAACCGATGTCAGATAAAAGTAAAAAAACACATTGTATTTTACCTTACATGCATTTATATGCTGAACCAACTGGTTTAGTAAAACCTTGTTGTATAGGTGGTGAGTTTGAAGATAAACTCAGTTTAAGAGATTTGAGTGTAGAAGAAGCAATAAATTCACCTCAAATGAAACAACTCAGAAAAGATATGAGTGAAGGAATTCGTAACTCTGTCTGTATGGTTTGTTACGAGAGAGAAGATAGAGGAGAAACTTCACCAAGAGAAAATTTTAACAAAAATACTTTATGGAAAATGCCAAAGGTAGGAAAAGATTTTTCTGTACCTAAAGATGCATTACAACATATCGATATTAGATTTTCTAATTTATGTAACTTTAAATGTAGGATGTGTAATCACACATTCTCTTCAGAGTGGTATAAAGAAATACCTTTAGTAGAGAATCCACATGATGATGAAATAAGAACAAAAGAATATTACGATTATTGGAAACAAAATAATCCTAAAAAAGTTATCAAGGCTAAAGAAGGTATTGTAGAGGAACTAAAACCATTTCTTCCCAGCGTTAAGAGTTGGTATTTTGCAGGTGGTGAACCACTTATAACACCAGAACATTCTGAATTATTAAATTACTTACACGAAACAAAACCAACAATAGATATTTGGGGTAGGCAAAAGAAAGATGTATCTATTCACTACAATACAAACTTATCAATACTAAGATTTGAAAAATATAACTTTTTAGATATTTGGTTTGATTTCAATAAAGTATTCTTATCAATATCTTGTGATGGAATAGGGGAGATTGGTGAATATCAAAGGACAGGGTTCAAAACAGATGTATTTATTAAAAACCTCAAAGAGATAAAGAAATATTTCCAACCAGCAGATAGTGAAACACAAGAGGTTGGATATGGATATAATTTTCAATACACTACAACAATATATAATGTTTTTCATATATGGGATTTTTACAAATTTATGTTAGATGAAGGATATATTGAACACGAAAGAAACATAGATTTTTATTATGCATGGGCACCAAGAAGGTCAGCGTTAAAATATTTACCTGAAGCTGATAAACCAAGAGTTGTTGAATATCTTACTGATTTACTTACTAAGTTCAAAGAACCTACTACAATAAATAAAATTGAATCAATGATTGCCTTTACAAAAGAACAACCAGATGAACATTTCTTAAGATATGAAAGAGACCAACTTATTAAAGAAAATGCAAGGTTAGATGAACTTAGAGGTGGAAAACAGATGAAAGATATAAATGGTATGGATTGGATGAAAACTTATAAGGCACCAATTGGTTCACCGATTTGGAAAAAACAACAAGAACTAAAAGGATTTAAAAACTTTGGTGATAAGAAGGATAATGATGGTAATCCTATCTATAAACCACCAATTGGTTCAGATGGTTGGAAAGACGAAAAAGACGAAAAAAAGTTGTTTTAAATTTGGTAATCTCAAATATTTTTCGTATATTAGCTATATATAAAAATCATTAAATGGGTAGAGTATCTTTTTCTCAATATAATATGTGGAATTCTTGTCCACAACAATACAAACTAAATTATATAGATAAGTTAGGTGAAAGTTCAGGTAACATTCACACAATCTTTGGTACGGCAATGCACGAAACCATTCAACACTTTTTGGATGTAATGTATAATGTAACAAAGAAACAGGCCATGTCAATCGATTTGGATTTGTTACTGAAGGATAAACTTATAGAGGCATTTAACAAAGAAAAGAAAAAACAAGGTGATAGATTACCTACTACACAAAAAGAATTAGAAGAGTTCTTTGGTGATGGTAGACAGATTCTAAAGTTCTTCAAATCCAAATTAGCCAAATGGTACTCTAAGAAGAATCAAAAGTTAGAGGCTATTGAGTTGATGTTAAATTCTGAGATTAAACCAAATGTACATTTTATTGGTTATGTTGATATTGTACTTAGAGATACCTATGACAATTCAATTATCATTATTGATTTAAAAACATCAACTAGAGGTTGGAACAAATATCAGAAGGCTGATAAGATAAAAACTTCTCAGATACTTCTATACAAAAAAATATATTCAGATAAGTATGGAGTACCTATGGATAAAATTAAGGTAGAATTTCAAATACTTAAAAGAAAAATAAATGAGGATTATGAATTTCCTATTCCTCGTATATCATCATTTGTACCAGCAAATGGTAAACCTTCCATCAACAAAGCTTGGGGTGGGTTTATGAATTTTATCGAATCAGTTTTCGATGAAGATGGTAAACATATATTAGATGGTAATTACTTTACTAATAAAGGTAAACCATGTGATTGGTGTGAATTTAAACAAAGGGGACTTTGTTCTGCATGGAATTAATACCTGTTTTATATTTATTTATATATTTATATATGAACATAAAATAGGAGAGTTATGGCAAACACAAAACTTACAACAGTAAAAATATTGACAGATGTATATTCTAAATTTAAAAAAATATCATTTGATTCAAATATTACTTTACAAAAATTAGTAAATCGTTCTTTAAACAAATATGTTGAGAACGAAGATTTCAGAGATGAAATCAATAATTATGGAGAACTACAAATTAGTGGTTCACAATTTTAAATAAAGGTTAATTTAAATAAAGGTTAATGGCAAAAAAGAAAATTCTACTGTTATCAGATGACTTAAGAATGACATCTGGTATCGCAACAGTATCCAAAGAATTTGTTAGTGGTACAATGGATAGGTTTCATTGGATTCAATTGGGAGCTGCAATAAAACATCCAGACCAAGGAAAAGAAATTGATTTGGGTGAGGATATGAGGAGGTTAACAGGCATCGATGATGCATCATTAAAAATCGTGCCTTGGACAGGGTATGGAGATGCAAATATTCTGAGACAGTTAATAATGAGGCATCAACCAGATGCAATTTTACACTTTACAGACCCAAGATATTGGAGATGGTTATACGAAATAGAGGCGGAAGTTAGAGAAAATATTCCGATTCTATTTTATCACATTTGGGATGATTTACCAGACCCAGAGTATAATAGAGATTACTACGAAAGTTGTGATTGGTTAGGATGTATCTCAAGACAAACATATGGTATTGTCAGTAGAGTTGGTAAACTAGATACTGGTACTAATATTCCACTAGAAGATTGGCAAGTAGATTATGTACCACATGGTATCAATTCAAATATCTACAAACCAGTTGAAGTTCCAAAAGAGTTTAAAGATAGATTAACTTTAGAAGAAGATTTTGAATACATTGCATTTTGGATGAATAGAAACATTAGAAGAAAACAACCATCTGATGTAATTTGGGCATTCGAAAAGTTTAGACAAAAATTACCTAAAGAGAAACAAGATAAGGTTTGTTTAATAATGCACACAAATCCAGTTGACCAGAATGGTACAGATTTAACAAAGGTACAGCAAAAGATTGCACCTGATGCTAAAATTATATTTTCAACTGAACGAGTTGACCAAACAAAATTAAATTGGATTTATAATGTTGCTGATGTTACAATTAACATTGCAGGTAATGAAGGATTTGGATTAACAACTGCTGAATCAATTATGGCTGGAACACCAGCAATAATAAATGTAACAGGTGGATTACAAGACCAACTTGGACTCAAGTGGAATGTTGCTCCATCAAACATGAATGAACAATGGGAATATCTAACTGCAGAAGATTATAAAGAAATCGGTTCACTTCACAATTGGAGAAAGTGGGAAGATAAAGTAACTCATGGTGAGTGGGTAAAACCTGTATGGCCAAGAGTTCAAACTATGACTGGTTCAGTTCCTACTCCATATATTATTGATGATAAGGTGGATGTAGAAGAAGTTGCTGATGCATTTAAGTATTGGTACGATAAAACACCAAAACAAAGAAAAGAGGCTGGATTAAAAGGTAGAGAGGCATTTCTAGGTGACCTAGGATTAAATTCTAAGAATCAAAACAAGTGTATGGCAGATGGTATTGAAAAAGCAATCAAAAATTTCAAACCAAAACCAAGATATAAACTACATAAATTAAGATAATGAGTAAACCATTTTTATTATTTCAAGGACCCGTTGCCACAAGAAGTGGTTATGGAGACCACTCAAGAGATTTACTTGCATCTCTTTTTAAAATGGACAAGTACGATATTAAGGTTATACCTACTCGATGGGGTAATACACCACAAAATCAATTAAACCCACAAACTGAACTTGGTAAAAAGATAATTCAGAATGTTGTTACACAAGTAACTAAACAACCTGATGTATATGTTCAAGTTACAGTTGCAAATGAATTTAGACCAGTAGGTAAATATAATATTGGTATTACTGCTGGTGTAGAAACTACTATTGCACCCAAATCTTTTATAGATGGATGTAATAGAATGGATTTGATAGTTGTTCCAAGTAGATTTACAAAAACTACTTTAGAGAATACATCTTATGATGAAAAAAACAAACAGACACAACAGTTAATTGCACAACATAAAATTACAAAACCAATTGAAGTTTTACATGAAGGGGTTGAATTAGAAAAGTGGCAAGTACCTAAAAAGATAGAGAACTTTTTAGAAAATATTGAAACTGATTTCAACTATTTAGTAGTTGGTCATTGGTTACAAGGTGATATAGGACAAGATAGAAAGGATATCGGAATGACAATAAAAACATTCTGTACAGTTTTCAAAGATGTACCAAAGAAAGACCAACCAGGTTTAATTCTAAAAACATCAACTGCAGGATTTTCAGTTATGGATAGAGAAAATATATCTAAAAAAATTAAAGATATAACCAAAGAGTTTGGTGATAAATGTCCTTCGATTTATTTATTGTTTGGTGATTTAAGTGAAAATGAATTAGCAAACTTATATCATCATCCAAAGGTAAAATCAATGTTATCTTTCACTAAAGGTGAAGGATATGGGAGACCACTATGTGAGTTCACACTTACAGGAAAACCTATTATAGTTTCAAAATGGAGTGGACATACAGATTTCTTACCAGAAAATAATACAAAATATATAGATGGAACACTTACAGAGGTTCATCCAACTGCTGCAAATGACTTCTTATTAAAAGAAGCAAAATGGTTCTCAGTAAACTACTCAGTTGCTGCAGGTAAGATTTTTGAAGTATGGAAAAACTACAAATCTGAATTGATTAAATCTGCTAACTTAAAAATTAATACAAGAAAATTCTTTTCTCTTAAAAGAATGGATGAATTATTCTTAGGAATTATGGAAAAGTATGTAAAAGTTGCTAAAAAAGTAGAATTAAAATTACCAACTATTAATAAACTTTAATGGGAGATATAAACTATTTTTTACAGTATAGGAAAATAATTGAAAATGAAAATCGTGTTGGTAAATCCAATATTAGATTAAGAAACTTATATAAAATTTCTCAATACAGATATGCAGATGGAAAAAGTAAAAATTTATCAGGTGGAAAAGCTGCATTAGTTTTTCTATTTGGTAAGGTTGGAACTACAATGCATGGTGTTAAGATAAATTCAGTTAGACCAGCAGATTTTATATCATTTTTAAGTAAACTAAAAAAGAAAGGTAAAAGTATATCTGAATCAACACATTTAGATGAGGTATTAAAAAACTTTGGAGGTACACGAGATGATGATGGTAATGCTGTTTATAAGATATTAAAAGGTTCACCAAGAGTTTATAGTGGAAATTATAGGACATATGATTTAAATTCAATCACTTACATATCGGAAGTATTTTTAGATAGACCTTTTTTAACTCAATACTTTGAACCAGGTCAATCAAGACAAGAAAAGAAACAAGTTATAAACGAAGAAATAAGAGAAGATGATATCGATTAGTTATGGAATTACAGTATGTAACGAGTTAGAAGAAATTACTAAACTCATTGATGTATTGAAAAACAATATAAAGGAAACTGATGAAATAGTTATTCAGTACGATGAAGTAGGAGTAACTGATTCAGTTATGGATTATCTGAAAATAGTTGACCACATGCACGATAATGTAAAGATAATTGGATTTCCTTTAAATAAAGATTTCTCTACATTTAAAAATAATCTAAAAAAACATTGTACAAAAGATTATATATTCCAAATAGATGCTGATGAAATTCCTAATGATTTCTTACTACAAAACTTATCTGATATATTAACATCAAATGAAGTAGATTTAATTCATATACCAAGAGTAAATACAGTAGAAGGATTAACAGATGAACATATTCAAAAATGGAGATGGAATGTTGATGAAAAAGGATGGGTTAATTGGCCAGATTATCAAACTCGTATCTATAAAAACACCAATGATATAACTTGGATGAATAAGGTACATGAAAGAATAACAGGTTATGATACTTTTTCTAATTTTCCCGCAGAGGAAAACTACTGTTTATATCATCCTAAAAAAATAGATAGACAAGAAAAACAAAATGAATTTTACGATACAATATGATTGGAATTATAGGACAAGGATTTGTTGGTAACGCAGTTTATCAGAAATTCAAAAAATATTATGAGGTACACACATATGATATTGATACAGGTAAAGCAAATTCTACTAAAGATTGGGTAATATCTCAACCTTATATATTTTTATGTTTACCAACTCCTATGAATAAAGATGGTAGTTGTAATACAGATATTATAGAAAAAGAATTACAAAATATTGATTTGATTGCTGATAATCATGAAACTGTAAAAACTATTGTTGTAAAATCTACCATTCCACCTGGCACAACTCAAAGATGGAATGAAAAATATGATTCATTAAACATAATATTTAATCCAGAGTTTTTAACAGAAGCAAATGCTGTATCTGATTATGAAAACCAAGATAGAATTATACTAGGTGGACCAAGACCAGGTTCTACTGAATTAAAAAGATTATTCTCAAAAGTATTTCCCAATGCAAGAATTATTAAAACTAATTCAACTTATGCTGAAATGGTGAAATATACAACAAATGCTTTCTTATCAACGAAAGTATCTTTTGCGAACGAAATATATCAAATATGTGATGCGGTAGGTGCAGATTATGATAAGGTTATGGAATACGCAGTATTAGATAAAAGATTAGGAACATCTCACTGGCAAGTTCCAGGTCACGATGGTGATTTTGGATTCGGTGGACATTGCTTCCCAAAAGATTTATCTGCACTACTCCACATTACTGAAAAGTTTGATACAAAAAATAATGTTTTAAAGGCAACCCAAAAAACTAATGATGAAGTTAGAAGAAATAGAGATTGGGAAAAAATGAAAGGAAGAGCTGTAGTATGAAAATAACCTTTGTATATGCATACGAACAAGAAGAGTGGTCAACACCACTATCTTTAGCCAAAGAGTTTGAATCTCAAGGTTGGGAGGTTGAGTTTGTGTCAATAGGTTCTAATAGATTACAGAATTGGAATGATGAGGAATTAAAAAAATGGATTGATTCTAAACCACAAACAGATATTGTTTTGTTTATGGATTGGGGTAGATTTACTTCAACTTATTTAGATAAAAAATTAGTAGATGCATTTTGGGTACAAGAAAGTGGAGATGACCCACAAAACTTTGATAGAAACTTTCCAAAATCAGAAAGATTTCATTTAACTCTTTCACCTGATTTAGATTCAGTTAATGAATATAAAAAGAGAGGTATAGATGCACATTGGTGGACACATTTTGCTGATACTAGAGTTCAGTTTCCAATAGAATTAAAACCAGAATTTGTTGCAGTAACAACAAGAGGTAAGGGAAGTTCAGCATTTTTAGACCAACTTACTTTTCACGCAGATGGTTCAGTTGGTAATCAAAATGGATTCGGACCTAAAGAACATACAGAGTTTTTAAATAAAGGTAAGATAGTAATTCAAAATTCAAGATTTGGTGAGATAACTCGTAGAATTTTTGAAGGTATGGCTTGTGGTAAAATGATTTTATGTGATAAGTTAGATAAAAGTAAAGGATTAGAAGAACTATTTGAAGATGAAGTTGATATAGTATATTATGATGATATTGTTGATTGCATTTACAAGATGAATCATTACAATAATAATGATGAAGAAAGAGAAACTATAGCAAAGAATGGATATAATAAGGTTTTAGAAAATCATACTCAGAAACAAAGAGCAGAATTTATAATTAATAAATACAAAGAATACAAGAATGAGAAGATTTGATATCATTAATAGATTAATAGATAAACACAATTATAAATCTTATTTAGAAATAGGTACACAAAATCCTGCATCAAATTTTAATAATGTAACTTGTGATAGTAAATTTTGTGTAGAACCAAATCCAAAACAATTTGGTGATGGATATGATTGGACTGAACAAATTGATTTTATAGGTACATCCGATGAATATTATAAATCAATAGAAGATAAAGATATTAAATATGATATTATCTTTATTGATGGGTTACATCACAACGAACAAGTTCTAAAAGATGTTGAGAACTCATTAAAACACTTATCAGAGGGTGGTAGTATTGTTTGTCATGATTGTTTACCATCAGAACAAAAACATTCTATAAGAATTGATGAAAATAATGGTAAAATACCAAATGGAATATGGAATGGTGATGTTTGGAAAGCAATAGCAGAATTAAGAATCAATAGAAGTGATTTAAAGATATGGACAATAGATGATGATTTTGGCTGTGGTATTATACAACGAGGAGAATCAGATGCATATGTTCCAAAAGGAGATTGGAATTTATGGGAATATTATAATGAACACAAATATGTAATGTTAAATGTAGTGGGTACAGACCATCAAGTTATAAAAGTATGATAAAGATAGGAAACCCAAATAAACATAAATATACAGCAGTAGTTCCTACTATGTTAAAATCTCCAAGATTTCAAAAACTTGTTGAAGATTTACAAAACGAACCATTTTGCGATGAGGTTATCATTATAGATAACTCTGGTAATCTTGAACCAAGTATTCCATATCATCCAAAACAAAGATATATTTGTGAAGGAAGAAATATAGGTTGTAATCCTGCATGGAATAAAGGAGTTCAATTGGCAAAAAATAAATTAATTGTTATCTGTAATGATGACATAAATTTTGATACAAAAATATTAGAGTATATTAATCCAACAACATTAACTAATTCAGGTATTATAGGATTAGGAGGTGAATCATTTACAATAAACGAATCATTACAGTATCCTAAAATACAAAGATGGCAATCTGGTATGGATGAGAGTGGTTGGGGATGTTTACTTTTTACTCTAAAATCTCATTGGATACAAATACCAGATGATTTAATTGTTTGGTATGGTGATAATTTCATAAAAGATGTTAATCCAATTCAGAAATCTATATTAAGAGGTTGGAAAGTTGAAACAGAAATGAGTACAACTACTGATTTACCTGAGTTGGATGAGATAAAAAAACAAGATTTAAAAAATTGGATAACACATTTTAATAATAGAGGAAGATGGAAAGTTTAAATTTAAGCGTAGGAATATTATCTTGGAGAAGTGGACAAACTCTTGTTAACACTTTACAAACTTATTTTGATAATAATTTTTTACATAGAGTAAATGATGTTTGTGTTTTATTTCAAGAGTTCTCAGATGTTGATAAACAAATTGCTGAACACTTTAATTTATCATACATAGGACTTGCAGATAATGTTGGTATCGGTAAAGGATTTATAGAACTAACAGAACAAGCAAAAACTGATAATGTTTTAATATTAGAACATGATTGGAAGTTAATTGAAGATGAAAAAACTACAATTGAAAGATTAAAAAGTGGAATAAAGTTATTAGATAATGGATATTCTGCAGTAAGATATAGACACAGAGAAAATCCTGGTCATCCACATTTTTCATTTAAGTATAAAGGAAGAGAATTAGATTATTACGATGAAGAAATTGAATGTACTTCACCTCATCTTTTAGATTCAGTTCATTGGTGTAATCCATCTGAACAGTTTTCAGAACATATAGGAAAAGAAGGTGAGTACTTTACTACAACATCGCGTTATGGTAATTGGACAAACAATCCTACTTTGTATAAGAAGGATTTTTATTTAAAGACGGTTGAACCATTCGCCGGAGGTGGAATTGCCTTAGAAGGTAACATCTCAAAGTGGTGGGCAAAACAAAACTATAAAGTTGCTCATGGTGAGGGACTATTTAATCATTTAGACGAAGGTAAACATGGCAAATAAATTTAAACCATTAGGAGATAGAGTTTTAGTAAAACCAGAATCTCTTGGAGAAAAAAAATCTCAAGGAGGTATTATTTTAACAGATAGTGCACAAAGAGGACAAAAAGTATTAGGAAAAGTTGTTGAAGTTGGAACAGGTATATTCTCTCAAAGTGGAGAAGTAATTCCAGTAACAGTTAAAGTTGGAAGTCAAGTTATGTATTCAAAAGATATGACAGGTGACCCAATAACTATTGATGGAGAAAAATATTTTTTAATAAGAGAACATGAGTTGTTAGGATTTTATGAGTAAAATAAAACTAATCATATTTGATTTAGATGGTGTTCTTGTAGAAGCAAAGAATATACATTTTGATGCACTTAACGAAGCATTAGGAAACGAATATGCAATTAGTTGGAATGAACATCTATCAACATATGATGGATTGAAAACAACTCAGAAATTAGATATGTTATCTGAGAAAAAAGGTTTACCAAAAGAAAATCATAAAACTATTTGGGAACGCAAACAAGAACTTACATTAGAAAAGTTAAGAGCATTAGAACCAAGTATGGATTTAATCAAAACAATGAATTTCTTAGTAAGTGAAGGATACAAAATTGCAGTATGTTCTAACTCAATCAGAAAAACTTGTTTAACAGTTTTATCTAAGTTGGGTATTATGGAGTTTATGGATTTAGTAGTATCTAATGAAGATGTTAAGAATGGAAAACCACATCCAGAGATGTATTGGAAAGCAATATCAATGATGAGTTGTTTACCTGAGGAAACTTTGATAATTGAAGATTCACCATATGGATTACTTGCAGCATCTCGTTCCAAATCACATATACTCAGAGTAAAAAATACTAAAGAAACAAATTATAGTAATATAGATAATAAACTAAACGAAATAAAAATGGGAGAAAAACAATCACCACCTGCTTGGAGAGATAAAAATCTAACTGTTTTAATACCGATGGCTGGTGCAGGAAGTAGATTCCAACAAGCTGGATATACTTTTCCAAAACCACTTATCGATGTAAAAGGTAAACCTATGATTCAAACAGTAGTTGATAATCTAAACATAAAGGCAAACTATGTTTATGTTGTACAAAAAGAACATAGAGAAAAATATAATTTAGATACTTTATTAAATCTTATCACACCAAAATGTAAAATTGTAGAGGTAGATAAAATTACAGAAGGAGCTGCATGTACTGCATTACTTGCTAAAGAATACATTGATAAAGATACTCCATTATTCTTTGCCAACTCAGACCAATTTGTTGAGTGGGATTCTAATGAATTTTTATATAAAATGAACGAAACAGATGCAGATGGAGGAATTGTAACCTTTAGAGCAACACATCCTAAATGGAGTTTTGCTAAAATAGATGAACAAGGATTAGTAACTGAAGTTGCAGAAAAGAATCCAATATCAGATATTGCAACAGTTGGATATTACTATTGGAAGAAAGGTTCTGATTTTGTAAAGTATGCAGAAGATATGATTGAGAAAGATATCAGAGTAAACAATGAGTTTTATGTTTGTCCTGTTTTCAATCAAGCAGTTGAAGATGGAAAAGAAATTCGTACCTTTGATATTCCTAAGATGTGGGGATTAGGTACACCAGAAGATTTAAAATACTATTTAGAAAATTATAAATAAAAACTATGAAAAAATTAATTCTACTATTACTATTAGTAACATCAACAATCTCAATGGCCCAAGAAAAAAGAATTGGGCTTGGTACTGATAATGAAAACATTTATGGTACATGGCAAAGTTGGGATGGTGAAGATATTCTCTATATGAATTATAGTGAAGAGGTGGATACCTTTTATAGAATATCTAAAAACTCAACAACTGGAGAATCATATGTGTCACTAGGTAAATTTACACTTGAAGAAAAATACATATATGTTCAAAAAGAAGATGATGAATATAGATTGTTATTTTATCTTAAAGGAATGCAACTAATTGTTATGAAACCAGATTCAGTAAAAGGACCTGGTCAAGCTTGGTTATTTACAAAAGTAAGTAATTATGGCTTATCTAAATAAAATATAAATGATAATATTTACACCAACATCGAGAACAGAGAAAAAACCTCAGAAACAAAATAAAAAAGTTTTGATTTCTCATAGAGGTAATTTAAATGGTAAACAACCTCATAGGGAAAATCATCCAAGTTATATTGATGAAGCATTAAATTTAGGATATGATTGTGAAATTGATTTTTGGTATCATGAAGATAAGTTTTGGTTAGGTCACGATACTCCACAATATGAAATTGAATTACAATGGGTAGTGGATAGATTACATAAGTTATGGATTCATTGTAAAGATTTAAAAACATTAGAAAAATTAAAACAACTTGAAAATCAAGGATTTGAATTTAATTATTTATTTCATAATACAGACGATGGTACTATTACATCAAAAGGATTTTTATGGATATATCCTGGAAAACAACCAATAGAAAATAGTATTGCAGTATTACCTGAAGAATGGAATGATGATTTAACTAAATGTTTAGGAATTTGCTCAGATTCGATTAGTAAATATAAATAATGAAAATATTAGTAAATCTTATTGGATTATCTCATCACGATGTTGGAAATCATTTTCATACATACGAAAACTGTTATGAAAATTTATTTAAAAATCTTGTAACTCCTTTGAAAACAGAAGGACATCAAGTTGATTTCTATTTAAAAACATATAATACAGATAGGGAAGAAGTTATAAAACAAATTTATAATCCTATTCGTTCAGAGTTTATAGATATTCAACATGCTTTTGATACTTATATTCAGTCAGTTAGTTCACTAAAAGAAATGGATTATGATTTCTATATAGTAACTAGATTTGATTTATGGGTAGGAGTACCTATCGAATTAAACTTCAATAAATTTAATTTTTTATTTAAAGAATTAGATTGGTGGGATAACCACAATTGTACAACAGATACATTTTATGCATTTCCAAAAGAAATGTTAGAAGGATTTGTAAAAGGAATTAATGATTGTAGAAACAATCATTCTCAGGCAGGTTACATTGGATTATTTCATGCATTATATAAAGATTTAAAAAACTATATAGATGTAGATAATTTTCATTATATAGATGAAGAAAAACAAACAGTTCAAATATCAAAAAAATATACATTAAGTAGATACATATGAAAAAAACAGTATTAATAACAGGAGTTGCAGGTTTACTTGGTAGTAGATTAGCAGATTGGATAATAGAAAACAAACCAGAATATGAAGTTGTGGGTGTTGATGACCTAAGTGGAGGTTACGAAGAAAATATTCACAAGGATGTTAAGTTCTGGCAAATGGATTTAACAGAACATCCAATAGAAAATATATTTACAACACATAAAATAGATTATGTTTTCCATTTTGCTGCATATGCTGCAGAAGGATTATCACCATTCATTCGTTGTTACAATTATGATAATAACCTAAAATCTACTGCAAAAATTATAAATGAATGTATAAAACATGATGTTAAGAGATTGGTATTCACTTCAACACTTGCAGTTTATGGTCATGGTAATGGTGGTATTTTTGATGAATCACAACAACAAGCTCCAATAGACCCATATGGTGTTGCAAAATATGGATGTGAAATGGATATCCAAATTGCTGGTGAACAACATGGATTAGATTGGTGTATCATTAGACCACATAATGTTTATGGTGTAAAACAAAACATATGGGATAAATACAGAAATGTTTTAGGTATTTGGATGTATCAACATTTAAATGGTGAGGATATGACAATCTTTGGTGATGGAGAACAAACAAGGGCATTTAGTTTTATAGATGATTCAATAGAACCACTTTGGAACTCAGCAGTAAGAGAAAAGGCATCAAAAGAAATTATTAATTTAGGTGGTATTGAAGAAATATCAATCAAAGATGCATCATCGATATTAAGAGAAGTTATTGGTGAGGGTAATATAGTTCATTTAGAACCAAGACACGAAGTTAAACATTCAATTCCAACATATCAGAAATCAATTGATTTATTAGGATTTGAATACAAAACTGATATGAAAGAAGGATTAACTCAAATGTGGGAATGGGCAAAAGAACAACCAATGAGAGAAAGATTCGTATGGCCAGAGTATGAATTAGATAAGGGAATTTATTCTTTTTGGAAAAAGTAATGAGTAAAATTATTTGGATAATTTCTGGTCCAAGTGTTGTTGGTAAATCTCATTTTAAAGCTTTAAAATCAGATAGGTTATCGGAGATTGTTGATTATAGAACTGATAAGTTAGAAATCTTTGACCCAACATCTGATGGAGATGAATTTAATTTTCTGAAGAGAAATGAAAGTGTTTTTTTGTATCATATAGATTTAGTTCACTTTGGAGATGAACTGGATAATAAAAAATACGGTTTCAAAAATTTATTTTCAACTCCATTTGAAAAGAAAGTTATTATACTTGGTGTTCCATATAATGAATATAAAGAAAGATTTCAGACACTAGGAAAACTAGATGAAAGAAAAAATAAAATTAAAAATAGATATTTGATACACAAAAAATATGTTGAATGGGTAGATAAACTAAAACAACAAAACATTCCATACATTTTTGTAGAAGCAAAAAATCAATATAAAATATTAAAAGAGAAAGAATTTTTTAAAATGATAAGTTATGAGTAAAACTTTATTAAGTGGTTATTTATGGGGGTTTGATAGACCACACACTGCAGATGTTATATTTAGAAAATTCAGAGAGTTTTATAAAGATGGTAACCTATATTTTAAAATGGATGTAGGTGGAAAAGAAAAAGAACATAAAGAAATATGTGAAAAGTATGGAGCAGAATTCTCTATACAACCAATGAAAGTTGGTAGATGTGGTTGGATGACCCATTATGAAGAGTGGGAAGATGGTGATAGTGAAGCTTTAAAAAGAGCATGTTGGCCAAAAGAAAATGCATTCACTTGGATGGATAGTTTATATGAGGCAGCAAAAAAATGTAATTCTAAATATCTAATAGCTTTAGAAGATGATACCTTCATCTTAAAACCAATCAGTATAATTAAAGAAGATTTTGATATTGCAGTTGTTGAATATAACTGTAACGAAATACATCCATATTTGTTAGAGTTTATAGATAGTATAGATGGTAATACAGATTTACCAATAAACTTATTTGGTAACAAAGGGTATGGTGGACAAGGTGGTTTCATAATCAATTGTGAAACTTTTGTTAAAGGATGGAATAAATTAAGACCTATACTAAACGATAGATGGGATGAAATAAGAGAACAAACTCATTTAATTGGATGGGTTGATGTTTTACCACAACTTGCTATAATGGCAGTAAATGGTTCTGTTGTATGGAACAAACAATTAGTACAAACTTGGTTTGACCAAAGACCAGATTTATATCCAGGTCATAGTAATTGGAAAGATTATGAGATTGTGGATTTTTTAAAAGATGATGAAATAATAAAAAGTTTATGAAAGATTTAATAATAGCAGCAACAACAAGATACACTAAAGAACAATTATATAATTATGTTGAATCAATCAACAGATGTGGATTTAGTGGTGATAAAATTATGGTTGTTTATGATGTAGATGATGATACTATTGATTTCTTAAAAAATAATGATTGGGAATTATTTAAGGCAGATTTAGAAGGACATATTCATATGCATAGATTAATCACAATGTATTGGGTACTTAGAGGATTGAAAAGAAAATATAGATATATGATTACAACTGATGTAAGAGATGTTATATTTCAACACAATCCATCAGATTGGTTAGAGAAAAACTTAAAGAAAAATATATTAGTATCTACTGAAAATGTATTATATAAACATGAAGCTTGGGGAGAGAAGAATGTTAAAGAAGGTTACAACGAGCTTTTATGGGATAGATACCAAGATAACCTCAGTTGTAATGTTGGTGTTCTAGCAGGTAAATATGATAGTATGTTAGATTTATTACTGTTAAATTACTTAGTATCTCAGGCTGGTAATACAGACCATTTTACAGACCAAAGTTCATTTAACTTTATAGTACACAATAACATAGCAAAAGATGCAGTTCAGATTACAGGTATCGAAGATGATTGGGCACTACAACTTGGTACACTTGATAACAAAAACCTAATCGGAAAACAAACTCATAAAAAAGAAGATTTTATAATTATCCATCAGTATGATAGAGTACCTGAAATTGATAATTATGTAACTAAACTACTATCTTAATGAAATATTGTATTTCTATATTTGCACTTCCACATGAAATTGATGATTTAGAACTAACCTTAATACAATTAGGTAAAGCTTTTGAATATATTAAACAAGAAGATTATATCTTAGATGTTACTTTAGGAATATCAGATAATCTAACAATGTGGGAACAATCAAAAATAGAAAAAGGTTATTTTAAAGATAAATTTATTATTCTACAAAATAAATGTGGATGGATAGATAAAAAGTTCTTTAGATTATCTGAAACTGATGTACAAGGATGTGTATCTAAAAGGAGACAAACCTGGTTAGACCACGAAGATGTAGATTATCACATTTGGTTAGATACAGATATTATATTTGATGAAAGAACACTTGTTTATATTAATAATGTAGCAGAACAACTTGATAATCAATCAATTATAACGCCTGAGGTTGTTAAACTTTGGGATAATACATGGGATTGTTTAGTAAATGAAAACTTCCTTGATGAACCAACTGATTATCAAAAAACAAATAATCCTTTTAAAGATTGTGGAATAAAAGGAGATGTTTCAGTAGAAACAGTTGTTAGTGGAGTTCCAGGTCAACCAACTATGAAATTTGCTGGAGGATGGTTTACTTGTATATCAAAACATTTATTAGATAGAATTACAGTACCTAAATCATTTGGTCATTATGGATTAGAAGATACCTTTTTAATGCAAGGATTAGAACAATTAGGTATTGGCACACAATATAAAATTAAAAATCTTGTAGTTTGTGAAAACTATAAGTATAGATTCAATCAGCACCTCACAAATAGATTGGCTTCAGTAAGTAGAAAAGATGAATTTTTGAAAGTAGCACAATCTAACTTCTTAGAAGAACTACAAAAACTTACTTAATTTCTCGGCATAATTGCATATTTCCCTGCCTATTTTATATTTATATAGGAAAACCTAACTTCTAAATAAAAGGGGAAATAAATTATGAAAAAATTATTATTGATTTTTTTAATAGTATTTACTGTAAATCCAGTAAATGCTCAGTTCTTTAAGGAAATATATGAGGATTTCTTAAAGTACGGTACTGTTTATGCGGCAGGAGACATAAGAAACGCATACGAAAATTCAAGAAAAGATTACTTTGTAGCAAGACCAGATGATGGTGACTTATATGCTATCCCAAGAGTAATCGATGCAACAGAATACTATGATTTTGATTATAGAATTGGCTTCGGTATCAGAAAACTTGCAAGATTTGATTACGAAGTAAAACCAGGTAACTTTTGGACAGGTAACTCAGTAAGAGAAAAACAAGGAGCTTTAACTGCACCAACTTCAGCAGTAAAAGGATTCGAATATTTAATACATTGGGAAAAAGAAAGATTAAGAGGAGAAGAGTTTAATAACACAAGATACTTCTTAAGACATACAGGTAAAAACCACATTGTTAAACTTGAGGCTAGAGAAAATGGTAATGTAGGATTCAAATATCAATCAGCAGAAGCTAGATTTAGATTACCAATCGGTAAGAAATTCTCAGTATCAGCTGGAGCTATGGTAAGAACACATGAAACTGCCTATGGATATAATCCAGTAGAAATATGGTTGAATGAAACTGCAATCTACACAAATCCTAACACAGGAGAAGAAATAGAATATCCAGCAAACCCCTGGTACTCATTAGGATTTGAATATGGATATAGTGACCATTATACAACTTATACAGATGTAAATACTGGAGAAGAGTTCTCAGATTGGATATGGAAAGATGAAGATGGAACAATCGTTGCTTATTCAGATTTAGATTTCAGAAATGGTGTATTTGGTGACTTAATGAATCGCTACAATAACGAACAATGGGATTTACTAGACCCATTTATGGTACTATCACCAGTTATAGGTGCTGATTTCTACCACTATAAAAATAACTTTTGGGTTCATGCATATGGAAACTACCTACCACCTTATCACAAATACATTAAAGGTGATGTAGATTTCTCATACCTTAATAGAGATAATTGGGGCAAGGGTGGATTGATACAAGATGCAGAACCAAACCAATGGGAAGATTTTCAAGTAGGTATTAACTTTGGCTGGAAAGTAGGAAAAAATTTAGGAATATTCTTTGACGGGGATTACACTAAATTTTGGGATACAAGAATTTTTAACTCAACATTTGGAATAAATTATACATTCAGATAAAAGATGGCAAAAAAGATAGGAACAGAAACGAAGGTGGGTATAGACCACGATGGTGATGGAAAACCAGATTTTCATATTGATTTAAAAACAATCGGTATGTTACTGGTAGGTATTTCAACTGTAATTGGAATGTGGTTTACGCTGCAGGGAGATATAGAAGAAGCAAAGAAACTACCACATCCACCTATCGATAGGACAGAGTATGACCTAAAGGACGAATTAATTAGACAAACTATTATGGATACTCAAGATGATGTAGATAAGATTCTTGAAGAGTTAGAAAAGATTGATGAAAGGTTATACGACCTACAAAAAGGTAGATAATTAAGGAAAAAAATATGAGGAAATTATTCATAAGTTTATTTTTGGTCTTTATGAGTTTTCAAGGTTTTGGACAAGAGTTCATTACAGATGATAGTTTTGATGATAAAATAAATGAAAGACATGCATTTGGTGATGCTGACCAAAATATAGTTGTTGTAGAGTTTTGGGCAAAATTCAATGAAGCAAACGCTTTTGCAGATTGGGAAAAGGTTAAAGGAGTAAAATACTTCCGAATGGATGTTGGTACTTCTCCACTAATGAAAAAGAAATACAGAATAAGAATGGCACCCACTCTTATTGTATTTAATAAAGGTATAAAAGAAACAACATTCAAAGCAGGATTAGATTTAGAATGTCCAGTTGATTTAGATGAATTACAAGAGGCAATAGAAGAAGTTAAAACTGCAGATAAATTTTAAGGAGATAAAATGATAAATAAATTTAAAGATTGGCATTCATCTGTAATGATGAATTATATGGATAAACTAAACATAGGAATGTATGGTTTAGCATGGTTATCATGGGGAAAAGGAATAATAATGGGCATCATATTAATGATGTTACTTGGATGTTCTAAAGATGATGAAGTAGTTTCATTAGAACAAGTATTTGAAATATCTTTAGATGGACAATCATTTGACCCATATGAAAGATATTCAGTCGTTACTACATTTGGTGGTGAAAAATGGGTAGATAATAAATTAAGAAAGATATTTATTCTTTATCTTCAGATAGATGATGGACCTCCTAGATTAGATGTACAACACTTTGCACTATATACATTAGATTCAGATGCAACAGATGATGGTGAACTATTAGATGTAGGAACTTACACTTGGGAAAATCCTAATAACAAATATGCTGGAGTAGAAATACCTGGTAA